>Ga0208789_1001620_pt1 | contig 11941 bp, 11 predicted proteins | sample Methanotroph_Enr_FD_187368 | JGI IMG/M metagenome (GOLD analysis project Ga0208789, IMG submission 187368) | Enriched soil microbial communities from Old Woman Creek wetland in Ohio, USA - Methanotroph_Enrichment_5 (SPAdes) (version 2) | ecosystem: Environmental > Terrestrial > Soil > Wetlands...
GCTTACAGCAACTCTGCGGCAAACCTCTTATTCATTATGCAATCGAAGCTCTGTCGGGTTTGTGCAACACTATCATCATTAGCTCTTCTTCGGATGCATACCACTCGTTAGGATACAGAGTGGTAGCCGATGTAATTCCCGGCATTGGTCCGATGGGAGGCATTTATTCAACCTTGCAACAAAGTAAAACAGAAAAAAACCTGGTTCTCTCCTGCGATCTGCCTTTTGTATCAGAAGAACTTATGTCATATATTTTAGAAAATTCCACAGGATATAAAGTGGCAGTTCCATGGCGCGGTGATCAACATTATGAACCTTTATGCGGATTTTATCATTTGTCAATCCTGGATCAAATAAATGCTTTTATTGAGAATAACAATTATAAACTACCAGATATATTTGACGAAATAAGAATTAACAAATTGGTTATCAATAGCGAATTAAATTTTTATCAGGAAAATCTGTTTTTAAATGTCAACTCAAAACATGATCTGACACTAGCCGAAAACCTGATGAAGAACAGGAAATAATTATTCTGTTGAATGCCATTTTTTTCTTAATTTTGCGCCATTACTCTCCGAGTTTTCATTTCTAACAATCTGACTGATTTATGAAATGCTGACCGATGGGTTGTTCCGGAAACAGGGCAGCCTCCCGAATATTAACTGAATTGGAAAGGAGAACCATGGTACACTATGAATTACTTTTTGTGATAGGCTTGATGCTTGTCGCTTTTTTCTACTCTTCTGTCGGTCACGGTGGAGCCAGCGGATACCTGGCACTTATGGCACTTTTTGGATTTGCACCCGAATCTATCCGCTATTATGCGTTGATTCTTAACCTGGTGGTTTCTGCAATTGCTTTCATTTCATATTACAGGGCAGGATTCTTCAGGTGGAAACAGGTGGTCCCTTTTCTGATCACTTCGATACCTGCGGCCTATATTGGTGCTCAATTCAGTATTAATCCAACGATTTATAAAATAATACTTGGGATAATGCTAATGATAGCAGTAGCGCGGATGTTATTTGTCCGGAATACGGAGAATGATACAACACATGATCCACCCATTGTGTTAGCACTTGGAATAGGATTGTTACTTGGATTAGTTTCCGGAATGATTGGAATTGGTGGCGGTATTTTATTATCACCGGTGCTCATCCTTGCAAGATATGCGCGTATAAAGGAAGCATCCGCAGCAGCTGCTATTTTTATCTTCCTGAATTCAGCCAGCGGGCTTGCCGGGTTGACGAATTCCCATTTTGGTTTTCAACCAAACATAATTTTCTGGATTTCAGGTGTAATGGTTGCCGGACTTTTAGGTTCGGCTATCGGTAGCCGGACTATATCAGAACTCAATCTGAAACGCGTTTTATCGCTTGTGCTGATTGCTGCAAGCATAAAACTGTTTTTCTTTTAAGGATTTAGGAATTTTATAATAGATTCCAGCCAATTTCAGGGCATATTTATTTTGATAATGGAGTACAGGTGAAATTTTATTTCGTCCCTACAGGACTTTCATCCAACTCTAATTTGCTTTCTACCAATATCTTGTCCCTCCTGGACAGTCCCTTTAGGGCAATGTCATTTAGTTAAGGATATTTCTTTTGAATATCGAACAAGGAACATCGATTTATGATTTTCGAAGTTTCGCTAAATCAATGATGTACATCTAAAATCTTAAATCGTTAATCCTTGTTCTTAAATCAGTTAATGCTTAACTAAATGACATTGCCCTTTAGGGACTCAATATTAGTAGAATAAAAAGTCAACCTTTATCCCAAAAGTCCCGTAGAGACGACATATATCAAGTGTTACAACGTTTTCGCTGTGATTCGACTGCTCAAATGTGTTTGAAAAACTAAAAGTAGCAACATTATTAGAAAACGGGCATTATGCAATGCTTACTTCTTTCCCGGATTACTTTATCAAAATCAACCAGGCTTCGTTTCATCACACCTGATGTTGCATCGTGACAGGTTAAACATGCAGCGGCTGTGAGAATTCTCTTTTGCTCAGCCAGGTTAAAAGGTCGCATTCCTTTCCGTGTCGAAGCCTGATCCTTACGTTCCTGAAGAAATCCAATCCAGGAATCCTCAGGCAACCCATCATATTTGTTATTCTGAAAAAGTGGATCAAAAGTCCATTTGCCGTCCGTAGAATAGGATAATTTACCACGTCCGTAACCAATTGCCAGCGGATCGTTATGACATGATTTACAACTTCGCCCTTCACGCTGGGTTGTGTGTGCTGACGAAGGAGCATACAAACGATGAAACACAGTTTTTTCGCCTTTACTAAATGACCCTTTATCAATCGTTAAAATCATTCCAGGAGTGAAAGTGCTAACCATGCCGCTTTTCTTTGATTTATCCGTAGCATTAATCCCGAGTACCGGCAATTCAGCCAGCCCTTCGGTTGAATACTCAACCCAGGTACCTTTTTCGACCTTGTTTGTCAACATATCGAAACCTTTAGCTTTGCTATCGTAACTATTGTGACACCCAATACATTGCGGCGCCCAGGAAGTATGACATGCTTCGCAGCTTAAGCGGGCATGGGCTTTACCTTCAGTGCATGCTTTTGCAGGAGGTTTCATAATTGTAATGCCTGAACCTGATTTTTTAATCATACTCAATCTTGAACCATGTTCCTCAACAATAGTATTAACAAGAGGAATTTCACCTTTCTGAGTCAGGACTACCTGAATTCCTTCTGTTTGAAACTTCCTCAGCCACGAAATCAGTTGAGTCTCCTGATCAACTCCTGTGATTGATTTCTGTTTAATTGCCTTTGGTGCATGACAGTCGCTGCATTGTACTTTCACCGCTTCTTCCTTGTGAGAATAAAGCTTACCATCTCCCATCAATTCATACGATCCATGACAATCAATGCAAATCATTCCCCTCTCGTGATGGATATCTGCAGGCATTTTTACAAAAACACGTTTATCTGGCAAAACCTGGTAATTATCCTTACCAACCACATTTTCCGGTTTCAGTTCAGTTTCGTGCCAGCCTTCGTAATTCATCGAAATCCGACCCGACCGGCTGTGACAGCTTTTGCATTTATCATTTGTGATATTGAGATCAAGTGCAGGGTGAAACATGGGTAAGGCAGTATCTGATTTTTGCCTTCGTTTCACCTGGTCCAATGTTGTTAAAGCTTTTTTATCATACGTGAGATGACAAGCCAGGCATCCACCCCCTCTTTCGAGCCATTCGGCGGGACCAGTATTAGTTTTTTCATTTCCAAGGTGGCAACCAGCACATAAATTTCTCAGATGTTGTCCGGAAGCAGTATGTCCAATATCATTTATATGTGTAGCCAGGTTAATATCATCTGTTTCACCAAAAACCCATTTATCAACACTGACGATTCCACTTAAAGTTGACATCAGTGAGATTTTGACACGAGGTACTATTCCAGGATGGCACCCCACATTACCACAGGCTTCAGAAGCATTAGATAAATTCCCCGGAACCGGAAACATCGAACTGTGGGCTTTGGTTTTATCGAGTGTAAGCGGATCGCCACCATGGCACGAAAAACATCCGATGAACTCGGGTTTGTGCGCATCAGAAAAACCACTCATTCCTTTGTGGCAAGATACGCAACCTTCGGCATGCCCCTGAATTATGGTAAGCTGTGCAGTATCGGCGGCTGAAAAATTGATTTTTTCTAAATGAACCAATGGTTGCAATTTATAATCTTCTTCCCAAGGCCATTGCCATTGCCACATCGGGCCCCGAAAGAAAAACCCGTTAACCGTCAGCAAGGCATAAAGAATAATCATCACAACAAAGAATTGTTTGATTATTCTGGAATACAAAGGCTTTACCCAAGGGATTAGATAAATTAAAAGAAGAAGAAGAATCAATCCAATAGTAATAAGAAGCGGATTCGAAACCCAATGCAGAGTTTCCTGCAGACCGACAAAATACCATGGCCCTTTCATAACAGGGCTGTTCAATGCATTAATTGGTGCCCTAAACAGAAAACTAATGATTGTGATAATACCAATTGTAAAGAGTAATGTGCGAAGATTCACTTTTAAACTTCGTGCATGCTCCATAATAATCACGAACAGAATCACTGTCGCAGTGGCTGCATGCTGAAGGTACAAAACCTGGAAGTTCCCTTCCGACCCGATAAAAGTTTGTTGCAACATGGGACCTATCCAGGGAAGGCTGCTTACCAGCGAGGAAAGTATCCGATGTGCCTGCAGACTGTCACCATCAGCTTTGAGTATAAAACCTGAAAGCATAACATAGAGTGTAAAAATAATGGAGAGAGTAAGCCTGAACCACACACTTTTCTTTTTGATATTGCTTTCAGTGCCTTTACTGAGATGATCAAAGATATGTACAAGTGTCAGAATCAGAAACAGTTGTGCACTCCAGTAATGGATATTCCGGAGCAATGAGGCACTGGGATTAGCAGTAATGAACGAAGTAACTGAAAGATAAGGCGATGATACATTATATGGAACAACCAGCAAGGCTCCCGAAACGGCACATAAGATTATGGAAGCCACAGCCACCCATCCGTATGTATCGAAAGCAATATACTTGCCTATATTTGAGGGGATTTTCAATTGTTAGATTTTAATTGTGATTTCGCCGGTTTTTGCATCAGTACTGAAAGGGATAAGCGATAAAGGAAGTCCTGCAGGACCTTGCAAAACTTTGCCTGTTGCTGCATCATATCTGGAACCATGACATGGACAAACCAATTGCCCGTCGATTTCCTGGTTAATCCGGCAACCGGCATGAGTGCATTTATTTGAAAAGACTTTAAGTGATGCAGCAGATTTTACCACGATATATTTATCAAACAAAAAAATCCCCGTTCCCAGTTTGGCAGCATTTATTTTACTGACAACAGGTTGCTCCCTCAACATTTTATTCTTACCTGTCATGATACTCCAAAGTGCGACAAATGCAGCAACTGTACCCGTAATTAAGAGCCTCAGGAAAATTTTACGACTGATCAATCCGCTTTTATCCAACTCATTTTAATTATTCTTCAAAACTATAAAGATTTTCCTTCCAAAAGTACCTATATATTTCTTGAGCTTTAGTGATTATATCATGTTTTATTATGACCTGTGACAGTTTTTATTTTGATGAGTTATAATTTCATTTATACACCTGATAATCAGATAAATGAAAATTATAACACAAATTTATAAACATTCTAAAGAAGATTGTATATACCTGTATATGTGCATGATAAATATCCAGTGATATCCTGCATAATTTTCTATAATTTGCAATAATCTGATATTCAGAGTTATGCATATATGGATATATATTTATCATTTTTTGTATGTATTCAGGTTTACTATACTTTTGTTATTCAATAAACAATAGGATAACACTTATTTATTGATATAAGTAGTTGATTGTTAAAAGAATAAAATCACATGAAGACAAGGAGAGATTTTATTAAAATTTCAGCGTTGGGCCTTGGCGCCACAGCCGTTACAGCTGGTGCTGCCAAAGCCGTGTTGGGTTCATCTTTGTTCGGTAATGAAAGCGGGAATGAATCCGAAACGCTTCGCAGAGTTCCTACCTATTGCGAGGTCTGTTTCTGGAAGTGTGCCGGTTGGGCTCATGTCACCGAAGATGGGAAAATACAGAAAATCACGGGGAATGATCTGGATCCTCAATGCAACGGCAGGCTTTGCCCGCGTGGCACCGGTGGCGTTGGTATGTACAACGATCCCGACAGGCTTAAAACTCCGCTGATCAGGGTCATAAAAGATGGAAAACAGACTTATCGCGAAGCCAGCTGGGAAGAAGCTCTTGGACTGATTGCATCCAAAATGTTGGACATTAAAGCAAAACACGGCCCTGAGAGTATGGCTCTTTTTAACCATGGTTCTTCGGGTCATTACTTTACGCATCTGCTAAATGCTTATGGATCAAATAATATTGCTGCGCCATCTTTTGCACAATGCCGGGGTGCACGCGATATAGGTTTCGATCTCACTTTTGGTGAGTCGGTAAGCAGTCCCGAAGTTACTGATATACGTGATAGCCGCTGCCTGGTATTGATCGGATCGCATATTGGTGAAAATATGCATAACGCTCAGGTGCAGGAAATGTCAGATGCAATTGATAATGGTGTTGTTATTATTACTGTTGACCCTAGATTATCAACCGCCGCCAGCAAATCAAAATACTGGCTTCCGATTAAACCTGCCACTGATATAGCCTTATTATTATCCTGGATACATGTCCTGATTTATGATGATCTTTATAACAAGGAATATGTGGCAAAATATGCCGAAGGTTTTTCTGATCTGAAGGAACATGTGAAGAATTTCACACCAGAATGGGCATACGGTATCACCACCATTAAGCCAGAACTTATCCGGCGGACAGCCCGCGAAATGGCCAATGCTGCTCCTGCAACTATTGTACATCCTGGACGTCATACAGCTTGGTACGGCGATGATGTACAACGTACACGTGCCATAGCCATACTCAATGCTTTGCTGGGTTCTTGGGGAAACCGCGGGGGTATTTTCTTCAAAGAAGGAATATCATTCCCTGAATTTCCGCATCCTGAATATCCTAAACCGGCATGGACCTGGCAAGATACAATGAATGGAAGATATCCTCTTGCTAATGAATCTGTTACAAATACAATTATAGAAGCATCAATTCCCGGAGAGGGGAAAGAGCATATGATCAGGGGATGGATAGTCTCAGGTACCAACCTGGTTATGTCGGTGCCATTAAAGGAACAACTCTATAAAGCCATGCAATCACTTGAATTAATGGTTGTAGTGGATACCATGCCTATGGAAATAACAGGGTATGCTGATGTTGTACTTCCCGAATGCACCTACCTTGAGCGATATGACGATCTGCGTGCCGTAGCTTATCGCGATCCAACGATTGCTTTGCGGATGCCTGCAGTAAAAACTTCGTATGAAACTAAACCTGCCTGGTGGATTGCAAAACAGATTGGTGAACGGCTGGGCCTGGGCGAATATTTCAACTACAACGATTACAAGGAAGTACTTGAATGGCAATTGAAACAAGCTGGTTTATCACTAGGCGAATTAGAGCAAGTAGGAGTTATTAAACTTCCACGTACAAGTCCGTTATATATTGAGCCAGGTTCAGATCACCAGTTTAAGACAACCTCCGGCAAAATTCAGCTTAATGCTCACGAACTAGCAGCCTTTGGTTTTGACTCGATGCCGGTATTTACTCCACATCCTGAGCCTGAAGAAGGATTTTACAGGTTGATCTATGGTCGTGCACCTATGCATACATTTGGCCGCACAGCCAACAATCCGAACCTGGTAGCTTTAATGCCTGAAAATTCTGTATGGATCAATCCGTCCGTAGCTAAATTGTGGGGATTCAAAAAGAATCAATATGTTTGGTTGAAAAACCAGGATGGTGTAATATCAACTTTCCCTGTTAAATTAAGGTTAACAGAACGTATCCGCTGGGATTCAATATATATGGTGCATGGATTCGGGCACCATTTTAAACCACTTCACCTTGCCTATGGACGGGGAGCCAGTGATACCGAAATGATAACCAATGTAATGATTGATCCTATTATGGGAAGTACCGGGATGCGGGGTAATTTTATAACTTTTATTAAGGAAGATCCACGAAAGGAATTACAGTCATGAGATATGCAATGGCTATTGATACCCGCAAATGCGTGGGATGCAGCGACTGTGTAGTCGCCTGCCAGACTGAAAATAATGTACCCATCGGCTTTTGCCGCGATTGGGTTACTGAAACCGTTGACGGAACATACCCAAATGTAGCCATCGAGCTGCGTTCCGAGCGTTGCAATCATTGCGACAATTCACCATGTGTGCGTTGCTGTCCTACAGGTGCCAGTCACTTCGAAGATGGAGGTATTGTTCTGGTGACACACAGTGAATGTATTGGATGCGGAGCATGTATCGAATCATGTCCTTACGAGGCAAGGTATTCCCATCCTGATGGGTATGTCGATAAATGTACATTCTGCATTCACCGCGTACGCAAAGGAGAAGATCCTGCCTGTGTAGCTGTTTGTCCTACAAAGTGTATGTATTTCGGCGATATTGATGATCCTAATTCGGATATTACCAATGTGTTGAAAAACCGGAAATTCAAATCACTTGCTCCCGAAGCAGGAACTAAACCACAAATCTTTTACCTGATCTGATAAATCACAAATATTCGTTTTGTTATGAGAGAAGAACTATTTGTAAGTGGCCGCAATATCCCGAATATTGACCCTTATCTGAATATCTGGCACTGGCAGATACCAATATATTTGTTCCTTGGAGGACTAGCAGCTGGCATCCTCTTCCTGGCTGGTATTTATACCATTTTAGGTAAAGAGAAAGAGATGCAGGCTACTGTGAAATGGGCTCCTTTTATCGTGCCTTTTGCACTTATATTTGGGTTGTTTATGCTTTTCCTTGACCTGAAGCATAAACTGTATTTCTGGCAGCTATATACTACTATCAGGCTGCAATCGCCTATGGGCTGGGGAGCATGGGTATTGATGATTATCACTCCTATATCTTTGCTTTGGTCAGCTACCTACCTGAGAGAGGTGTTTCCGAAATGGGACTGGAAATTTAAATTTCTTTATACTTTCGAAGCCTGGGCAATTAAAAACAGGAAATTGATAGCCTGGCCAATGGTTATTTATGCTGTCATCCTCGGCATTTATACAGGAATACTGCTTTCTGCATTTAATGCGAGGCCGTTATGGAATACCGCTTTACTAGGGCCACTATTTCTGGTCTCCGGCATGTCGACTGGGGCAGCTACAATTATGTTGATCAGCAAAAATCATGAAGAAAAGAAAATTATCGGTCGCCTTGACCTATTATTTATTATCATTGAGTTATTTTTTATAACACATATGATCATGGGCTCCCTGGCAGGATCGCAGGTGCAGATAGATGCAATTTCGATACTTATTGGCGGCCAGTTTACGGTTTCGTTCTGGGTATTTGTTGTCCTGCTCGGACTGGTTTTCCCGGCAGTACTCGAAACCATGGAACTCATGGGTTTCCGCATTCCGACCATAATCCCGGTGTTGTTAGTTTTATTCGGAGGCCTCATATTCCGGTTCATTATGGTTGAAGCCGGTCAGATAACACGCTACTTATATTAAAACTGCCAATAAGGCAAATACGCAAGGTTTTAATCACTTTAAATAAAAGCAGTAAATAATAAAATAGTCTGACAATATGGAAAAGTTAAAACGAGATGGCTCCTTTTACATTAACCCATATCTGGGTGGTGTAATATTGGGACTGGTGCTTTTCAGCACATATTATATTACAGGACGGGGACTGGGAGCAAGCGGAGCCGTAAAAAGCTCTGTTGTGACAGTTGTAGATGCCGTGGCTCCAATGCATGCCGAGCAAGGGAAATATTACAGTAAATTTCTGAGCGCTGACAGCAGCCCAATGAATAACTGGCTGGTATTCGAGGTGCTGGGTGTTTTAGCAGGAGGATTTCTATCGGGCGCCATTTACGGCAGGTTAAAAATAAAAGTAGAGCATTCGCCTAAAATAACAAGCAAAACCAGGCTCATAGCTGCTCTGGCAGGTGGTATCCTTTTCGGAGTAGGATCTCAGTTTGCCCGTGGATGTACAAGTGGAGCTGCCCTAAGTGGCATGGCTGTGCTTTCGGCGTCAGGTATAATCACTATGATAGCAATTTTCGGTTCTGCTTACTTGTTTTCATGGTTCTTTAAGAAATTATGGATTTAGGCCCTGAACAATTTAAGAACAAGGATCAACGATTTGAGATTTTAGAAGCAAAACTAACTTATTGCTTAAATCGTAAATCAAAAACTTAGCGAAGTGATCTCATGAACACCTTTAAAATAAATTGAGATGTGAATAATCGTACATCTAAAAAAATGTAACTCAAAATAAAATAATTAAAAGCATTTAAATAATTAGTCAAATGATAGGACCTCTTATTCCCATGGGTGTTATACCCGAAACCTGGAACAATGTAATTGCATTGTTACTGGGAGTTGGTTTCGGATTTGCTCTCGAAGCCTCTGGTTTTTCTTCATCACGCAGAATCATGGGAACCTTTTTCGGGTATGATTTCGTAGTATTGCGTGTGTTTTTTACAGCAGCAATAACAGCCATGACAGGTATATTTTATTTCGATTACATGGGCTGGATGGATATGTCCATGCTGTATATTAATCCATATTATGTTATGTCGGCAATTATCGGGGGGATAATAATGGGAGCCGGCTTTGCACTGGGAGGGTTTTGCCCCGGCACAAGTTTTACAGGTGTAGCTATAGGTAAAATAGATGCTATGGTTTTCAGCGGCGGATTGTTTATTGGTGTTTTTATTTTCTCGGAACTTTACCCTTTGTTTCAAGGTATTTATAACAGCCATAATCTGGGAGGAGCCAAGATTTACGATCTTCTCGGGATGCGTGAAACGGTTTTTGCGTTTTTGTTGATAGTTGCGGCAGTTGCTATGTTTTACGGAGCTGCATTTGTTGAAAAGAAGGTTAAAAAAGTTGAGTACTAAGAAATAAGACTATGAACAAAAGATATCTGTTACTGGCAGGCATTATAATTGCACTTGGAGTAGGAATACTCTTTATGCCTGCAAAGGATGCGGCCAAACAAACCCAGCCTGAACAATTGCTTGCGGCTATTGATGATCCTTCAAGGTTTTTATCTTCAGATGATATCACCGACAGACTTGTAAAAAAGGACCCGGCACTTTTATTGATTGATGTCAGGCCTTCTGAACAATTTAAATCATTCTCAATTCCCGGATCCGTCAATATCCCGGTAGATTCGCTGTTTACTCAGGCATCCATGGAAATGCTTAACCAAAATGCAAAGGACAAGGTATTTTATTCCAATACCGATGTTACTTCCGATCAGGCCTGGATACTATGCAAACGCATAGGTATGCAAAGGATATATGTACTCCAGGGTGGTGTTAATAATTGGTTTGCCTCTGTCGTTAAAGCTGTAAAACCACTTGAAACCGGTTCGGAAAAAGACATGGAACTATACCAGTTCCGGTTGGCAGCATGCCAGTATTTCTATGGAAGTCCTGATATGGCTATAACCTCAAACACCGCACCCGAAAAGAAAAAGGTAACTATTATTAGAAAAGCACCTGCTCACTCGTCGGGTGGGGGCTGTTAAAACACCTATAAAACACTGAATAGTATGGATGAACTAAATAAAACCAACCGCCTCACAATCATTGTTATTGCCTTCGTACTGGTAATCATAGTAGGGCTGATCACCTTCAGAAGGCCTGATGTAAAATATGTTTTAACACCGGCAGAAAGCCTGGCACTGCTTAATAATCCTGAATTTGTGATCACTCCCGAACAGGCAAGTGCAATACTTAAGGATAGTGCAGGTAAAACTGTTTTTATTGATGTCCGCAACTCAATGGCATTTGATCGAAATCATGTTAAAAATGCGATCAATATCCCGGTGCGTGAACTGTTTTCAAAAAAAAATAAAAATGTATTGCGAGATCTTGAAAAAGCAGGGCAAACAATCATATTATATGGTGAAACACAGCAGCAGGCTAACGGCCCTTGGCTGATGCTCAGACAAACAGGTTTCAAAAACGTTTTGCTTTTTACAGGAACTTTTGCCCAACTTGACACATCACATCCGGATTCATTAACCCGGATCTTGCCACAATTGAGTGAAACACCACTTATTGATACTGCTGCATTGAAGTTGGTCTCCTCACCGGCTGCAACTGCTAAAAACATGTCAGAACCAGCTAAACCTGTGAAAAAAGCTGTTATTCCTGTTAAAAAGACAAAGTCATCGGGTGGAGGATGTTAATTGAACAAGTGAATGCTTTGAGGAGGCTGCTTGATGAGGAATGAACACATATAAAATTCATTAAACTGAACTTTTCCATGT
>Ga0208789_1001623_pt1 | contig 11932 bp, 9 predicted proteins | sample Methanotroph_Enr_FD_187368 | JGI IMG/M metagenome (GOLD analysis project Ga0208789, IMG submission 187368) | Enriched soil microbial communities from Old Woman Creek wetland in Ohio, USA - Methanotroph_Enrichment_5 (SPAdes) (version 2) | ecosystem: Environmental > Terrestrial > Soil > Wetlands...
CACGCCCCCTGCACGCTCGCAGTAACGGGCACAGAAACTATATCCTTTAGCATGATCTGCGAAATTATATCTGTCGGCTGGCTCATAAGTAGGCTGCGTACCGGCACTACCCCGACAAGCCGTTTCTGATCATCGGCCACATAAAAATAAATTATCTGCTGGGTGACGCCCCTGCAATGACAATTGTGCATCGCTTCGCCGACCGTCTGGTCGTCGCGAAGAAAAATAAATTCCCGCGTCATGTGCGAAATAACCGGGTCACCAAGGCTGCTCTGTTTAAGTCTTGCCACTTACGTCCCAAAAAAAGCCCGTCGTCATAACAGGCAAAATTTCAATCTTGTTGCCAACACAAACTCATGTTATTAATATCGGAAAATAAGATGATCAAATTACCCGTAACAAAAGAAATTAAATCGTTGATCAAACTCGCCGTTGCCGAAGACCTTGGCACAGGCGACGTGACAAGCAGCATCACCGTCCCCGCCGGCCTTAAAGGCACCGCCCGCCTGGTCACGCGAGAAGATATCATTGTTTGCGGCATGGATATTGTCGCAGCTGTTCTAAAAGCGTATGACAGCAGACTAAAACTAGCTATCTCCATCCCCGACGGCGCACATGCAAAAAAAGGACAACTCCTGGGAACAATCACCGGCCCAATGCGGCCCCTGCTCTCAGCCGAGCGGGTAGTACTCAATTTCCTCCAGCATCTAAGCGGTATATCCACCGCCACAGCCCGCTACGCTAAACAAACTAAAGGCACACGCGCCTTTGTATACGATACCCGCAAAACAACGCCTGGCTTTAGAAGCCTTGAAAAATACGCCGTACTCTGCGGCGGCGGCAAAAATCACCGCACAGGCCTCTATGACGCGATCCTTATAAAGGATAACCACCTTGCCGCCTTTGGCCCCAGGCTCGCCGCGCAACTTGCCGAACTGGTCGAAAAAGCACAAAAAATTAAAGGCATCCGGTTTTTCGAAGTCGAAGTCGACAGCCTCTCCCAGCTTGAGGAGGTCCTCAAGGTCAAAGGCGTCGATATCGTTCTGCTCGATAATTTTACGCCTGCCCAGATGAAAAAAGCCGTCAAAATGCGCAACAGCTTAAAAGGCAAAAAGCCCCAGCTCGAAGCATCGGGCGGCATAACTCTTAAAACCATCAAAGCAGTCGCCAAAACCGGCGTCGAGCGTATCTCGGTTGGAGCGATCACCCATTCAGCCCCCGCCGTCGATATAGGCCTGGATATTTAATGCACACCGACCCCCTTAACCCGGATCTCATCACCCCCGGCCTCAAAACTGCCCGCATCGGCTCGCAGATCGTTGTTTTTGCTTCAACCGCCAGCACAAACGATATCGCATGGCATTATGCCGCAAAAAAAGCCAATGATGGACTAACCGTCTTCGCCGAAGAACAATCCGCCGGCCGGGGCAGAACTGGTAACAAATGGCTCTCCTCCACAGGCCAGTCCATCCTCTGCTCGATCGTCCTCATGGACGAAAAGCTCGAACCGGAAATGCTCACTCTCACCTCAGCCGTAGCCGTAGCCTCAGCCATCGGCACCTGTGGAAAAAACCACGCTAAGATTAAATGGCCAAATGACATTCTGCTCAACTCCAAAAAAGTAGCCGGCATCCTTGTCGAATCCAAAATTTCCCGCGGCAAAAAGAACTATGTCCTGGGCATCGGCATCAACTGCCACCAGTCGCCCGAAAACTTCGATGAGCACATCCGCCCCGTCGCCACCAGTATCGATAGCGAAACCGGCGCAAACATAGACCGCATCAGCCTTTGCAAGCGTCTGCTCATTAGTCTCGACGAATGGCTAATTACCGCCGCCGCCGAAAAACAAACCGTCATTGACAAATGGCTTGAACTTAATACCCAGCTGCACAGCCGAGTAACCCTGAGGCACAATAACCGTACCTTCACCGGCGTCGTCCTCGGCATTGACCCCCAAAAAGGGCTCATCGTCCAGGTTGAAGGCGGCGGCGTCAGGATTTTTGATGCCGACCACACATCAAACGTAAGATAAATGTTTATTCCTGTTCGATTTTGGTCTGGTTCTGTTCAAATCTGGTAGTTTTGCGGTTTGATTTGAAGTATAATAATGCTGTTTTCTGTTATGTTATTTAGTTATGGAGCTTCAAAATGGCTGAAAAATTTGATGTAATAGTGATTGGCGGCGGCCCCGGCGGATACGCAGCCGCAATAAGGTGTGCACAACGCGGCGCAACTGTCGCCTTAATTGAAAAGGCCTCAATGGGCGGTACCTGCCTAAACGTAGGCTGCATACCATCCAAAGCACTCCTCGCCTCCGCACATACACTTTTACGCGCAAAACACGCAGCCGTTATGGGCATAGATATCACCGGCGCAACTCCAAACTGGGCAAAAGTCCAGCAGCGTAAGAATATGATCGTCCAAAGCTTTGTAAAAGGCCTTGGTGGACTGGTACAGGCAAACAAAGTGAAAATCTTCACCGGCCGCGGCACATGCACTAGCGCAACAGCGGTCAAGGTCGAATCTCCCGCCGGCGCCACAGAACTCGAAACTTCAAAGATAATCCTGGCCACCGGCTCCGAGGCCATCAACATCCCCGCCTTCCCCTTCGACGGCCAGACAATAATTTCCAGCACCGAAGCCCTTTCGCTTTCAGCCATACCCGCCTCAATGGCCGTCATCGGCGGCGGCGTAATAGGTTGCGAAATGGCTTGCGTCTACGCTGCCATGGGCACAAAGGTAACAATTATCGAAGCCCTCTCCCAGCTTCTGCCAAAAGAAGAACCTTGGATCGCCCGCATCCTCGCAGCCGAATTCAAAAAGCTCGGCATAGAAACCCTCGTCGGCCAGGCCGTGCAGTCGGTGGATAAATCATCATCCCCCGCAAAAGTCATGCTCGCAAACGGACAGGCGATCGAAGCAGAAAAGGTGCTCGTCGCCGTCGGCCGAAAAGCTCTCTGCGATGCCGAAACCGTACAGAATCTCAAGCTCGAAATGAACCGCTCCGCGATAAAGATCAACAATAAGATGGAAACCAATGTCCCCGGCGTTTACGCAATCGGCGATGCCGTCGCAACCACCTATCTCGCCCACGGCGCTTTTGCCGAGGCGGAGGTCGCAGCCGTCAACGCCACCGCTGGCAGCGAACAAATGTACGACTACGAACTCATCCCAAGAGCCGTTTACTCCTTCCCGGAAGTCGCTTCCGTTGGACTCACAGAAGCCCAGTGCGCCGCCAAGAACATAGCCGTCCGCGTCGGCAAGAGCTATTTCCGCACAAATGGCAGAGCCGCCGGCGAAAATGAAACCATCGGCGAAGTCCATGTAATTCGCGATACCGCCGCAAATAAAGTACTCGGCGTCAGCATGGTCGGCCCAGCCGTAACAGAGCTTATCGGCGCAGCAAGGGCGATGCTTGGTTCAAGCGAGCATATCGAGAACGTAATGTTCCCGCATCCCACGGTTTCTGAAGTACTTAGGGAAAGTTGGGAAGATGCATTTGGCGTTTCCCTCCACGCCCCGCCTAAGGTATAATGATCGGCTCGAAGTAGTTTGATTCGAAACGATTATTGGAATGATTATGCTCCGAATTTACGATTGCGGCCTAAAGCCGTACGATAAAATGCTGCAATTCCAGATGATTCTGGTCAATCACCGTTCCCAGGGCAAGATTCCCGATACGGTTATACTGGTAGAGCACACCCCCGTCGTCACGCTTGGCGCCAGAGAATCAATGAACAAGCTCCTGGTCTCCCAGGCGGATTTCGCGGCCAAGAACATCGATTTGGTCCCCATCCGCAGGGGAGGCGGCGCCACCGCACATAATCCCGGCCAACTCGTCTTTTACCCTATCCTCAGCCTTGACGAACTTGGCCTTGGCATCACCGAGTACATCAGGCAGCTGGAAGCCATCGGCATCGAGCTTCTGGCCGCCTTTGACGTCCAGGCACAGCAAAAAACCGGCTTCCCCGGCTTGTGGGTAGGTGATAGAAAGATCGCCTCGATCGGCGTCCGCGTTTCCAGGCACATCACTTTCCACGGCATGGCAATAAACTTCTCCAACGAGCTGGATATTTTCAAAACTATCGTGCCATGCGGCCTTGACGGCGTCGAGATGACATCTGTAATGCAGCAAACCGGCATAAAACCAGATATGGATTCAGCAAAAAATAAGCTCAAAGATATCCTGCCAAAATACTGGGCCAAAGAAGGACAGGTGGAATATGGCTCAAAATAGGCTACCCGAATGGCTCCGCCGCCCCATGCCCGCCGGCGGTCAGTTTTACGATACCTCCAAAACGCTTTCCGAACTAAAACTGGAAACGATCTGCACAAACGCCTGCTGCCCCAACCGCGGCGAATGTTGGAAGAACGGAACAGCAACAGTTTTGATCCTTGGCAACATCTGCACACGAAATTGCCGTTTCTGCTCCGTCGCCAAAGGCAAACCCCTTCCCCCAGATCCCACCGAGCCGGCAAGAGTAGCCCAGCTCGCCGTAAAGCTCAATTTGAAATACCTCGTCATCACCTGCGTAGACCGTGACGATCTGCCCGACGGCGGCGCCGCCCATTTCCGCGACGTCATCACCGAAACTCGAAAGACCGTCGAAGGCATCCGCTTCGAGATTCTCACCGGCGATTTCAGGAACGCCCAGGATCAGGCCCTGGCGATACTCGAACCCGCCCTGCCGTTCGTCTTCGGCCACAATATCGAAACAGTTCCTTCGCTTTATTCAAAAGCCCGCCCCGGCGGAAATTACCAGCTTAGCCTGACCCTCCTTAAAAAAGCCAAGGACATGCTCAACTGCCCCACAAAATCCGCGATGATGCTGGGACTGGGAGAAAAAGATGAAGAGATCGAATCGGTATTAAAAGACTTGCGAGCAGTAAACTGTGACCGCGTCTCCATCGGCCAATACCTCAGACCTTCAAAGGATGCCCTTGAAGTAATCGAATACGTCCACCCAGACAAATTCAAATTCTGGGCCACCCGCGCCAAACAACTCGGCTTCACCTGGGTAATGTCCAGCCCCTTCACCCGAAGCTCCTACCACGCCGAAACCGAAACCGCCTGACAGCCGCGCGGTCTAATATGACTCTCTGCACTTAGAACTTTGAACTTAGAACTTAGAACTATCCTCGCACTTACGCACATGCGCACTTGCGCACTTGGGCACTTTGTATTTCCGCCGGTATCGCAGCCCTGCCAAACGGAACCACCGTTTTACCCGCCAGATCATTAATTACGATACCCGCCATCATGTACCACGCCGAAAGAGCGCAAAGTATCAGCACAAACGCCGCTATCGTATTCGCCACCGGCAAGCCAAAATGCCCGATCACCAGCAGTATAAACCCAGCCTCAAGCAGCCCGAACGTAACCACCATCGCCGTATGCACGCGAAACGACGCCACCAGCATTATCAGCGTATACAACGTCCATCCCAGCAGATAAAATCCAATATCCTTAGCCGATGATTCATAGACCTTGAGATAATTTAAAATGAAAATTACTCCCAGCCCGATCCAAAATGCCCCATACGCCACAAATGCCGAGTAGCCAAAATTATTCCCCGTCTTCTGCTCCTGGAAACCCGCGATCATCTGGGCCAAGCCCCCGAATATCAGTCCCATCGCCAGCACCGGCCCAAGCGAACACAACCCAAGATTATGAAATTGCAGCAACAGCGTCGTCATCCCAAAACCCGTAAGCCCCACCACCGCCGGATTACCAACTTTTTGCGTACCCATGTATTTCCTTATTTTAAGAACGTAAAACTCGCCGATCACACTTCCGCCGACGAAAACGAAACTTTATATCCCACCACCGCCAAATTAGCAAATCGAAAAATCTGCATCTAGAAACTTTGCCTCGAGCCCCCATAACCACACTGTTATCCCTGCGATTTCCCATGGCACACTTTGCACTCTTGAACTTTTTGCACTTTGAACTTTGAACTTAGAACTTAGAACTGTCTTCGCACTAAGCACTAGGCACTAAGCACTAGGCACTAAGCACTTCCTTGCCTTCCCCCCCAATCTGCGGTATTATTCCCCTTTACGCAAATACCTTAATTCACGGAATAAATTATGGCCGAGCAGTTATCAAAAGTCTATCAGCCCACGGAAGTGGAAGCCCAGATCGCCGAGATTTGGCTCAAAAACAAGTATTTTCACGCCGAGCCACCCTCAAAAGGCGGCCCGGACTCAAAACCCTATACCGTAGTGATCCCGCCACCCAACGTAACCGGCGCCCTCCACATGGGCCACGCCCTCAATAATACCCTCCAGGACATTCTCATCCGCGCAAAGCGTATGCAGGGCTTTAACACCCTTTGGATGCCCGGCACCGACCACGCCGGCATCGCCACCCAGTCCGTCGTGGAGAAAAAAGCCTTCAAAGAGACCGGCCAAACCCGCCACACCCTCGGCCGCGAAAAGCTCGTTTCCATGATCTGGGACTGGAAAAACCAGTACGGCTCCCGCATCCTCGACCAGCTAAAAGCCATCGGCGCCTCCTGCGACTGGGACCGCACCCGCTTTACCCTCGACGAAATGTGCGCCCGCGCCGTCCGCGAAACCTTCGTAAACCTCTTCAAAAAAGGCCTCATCTACCGCGGCAAACGCCTGGTCAACTGGGACCCCGCCCTCCAAACCGCCGTAGCCGATGACGAGATCGAACACAAAACCGTTCAGGGCAACTTCTACTATATAAAGTACCCCCTCACCAACGGCTCAGGCCATATAACCGTCGCCACCACCCGTCCGGAAACCATGCTTGGCGATACAGCCGTAGCCGTAAACCCCAAGGATGAGCGGGCGGCCGCATTTATAGGCCAGCAAATCACGCTGCCCTTCGTAAACCGGGTAATCACCATCATAGCCGACGACTACGTCAAACGCGGCGAAGGCACCGGTTTCCTCAAGGTAACCCCCGCCCACGACCCCAACGACTACGAGATCGGCCTGCGCCACAATTTGGAAATGATAAATATCTTCACCGCCGACGCTAAGGTAAACGAAAACGGCGCACAGTTCGCCGGCATGGATCGCTACGCCGCCCGCAAAGCCGTAGTCACGAGCCTCACCGAAATGGGCCTGATCGAAAAGATCGAACCCCGCACCCACGAAGTCGGCCATTCCGCCCGCTCCGATGCCGCGATCGAGCCATATCTCTCCGACCAGTGGTTTGTAAAAGTTACCCCCTTGGCAAAAAAGGCCATCGAAGCCGTCGAATCCGGCAGAATAAATTTCCACCCCAAACGCTACGAACGCACCTACCTCGACTGGCTCTACGGCGTCCGCGACTGGTGCATCTCCCGCCAGCTCTGGTGGGGCCACCGCATACCCGTCTGGCACTGCGCCAAGTGCGGCCATCTCACAAGCGAACTGCAAGACCCGACAAACTGCGAAAAATGCAATTCCACCGACATCACCCAGGACCCCGATGTCCTCGATACCTGGTTCTCCAGCGCCCTTTGGCCCCACAGCACCCTCGGCTGGCCGGAAAAGACGGCGGAACTTGAATTCTACTACCCAACCAATACCCTCGTCACAAGCCGTGACATCATTACCCTGTGGGTTTCCCGCATGGTAATGATGGGCATCGAAAACGTCGGCGACATACCATTTTCAGACGTCTTCATCCACGGCAAGATACTCGACGGCGAAGGCCAGACCATGTCCAAATCAAAGGGCAACGGAATCGACCCCATCGATATCATCGCCTCGTATGGTGCTGATGCCATGCGTTTTTCACTTGCTAACATGACCACCGAAAGCCAGGATATGCGCATGCCCGTCATCAAGGACGAGCAAGGCCGCAACATCTCCGATAAATTCGACATCGGCCGCAACTTCTGCAACAAGCTGTGGAACGCCTCACGATTTGCGATGATGAATCTCGAAGGCATGGACCCAGCCCAATTCGATGCCGAAAAAATGACCATTGCCGACCAGTGGATACTCTCGCGGCTTTCAGATACCATCACCGACGTAACCAATCTGCTCGATGATTTCAAATTCTCCGAGCCGCTCTCAGCCATTTACCGCTTCTTCTGGAATGACCTGTGCGACTGGTATCTCGAATGGATCAAGCCTCGTATGCGTGACGACGGGCAAAAGCAAATCCCTCAGAATATCCTCGCAGTCGTCCTGGATCAGACCCTGCGCCTGCTCCATCCATTCGTACCCTTCATAACCGAAGGTATTTTCCAGAAGTTAAACGAATTAGTCCCCGTCCGCGGCTTAAAAGGCATGGTAGAACCCCCTGCCGCAAATGCCTGCGTCATAGCCGCCTGGCCTGCCAAGCTGCCCCTGCTGGAAAACCCGGATGTGGAGCTGGTAATATCCAATATCCAAAGCGTAGTTCGCGCCATACGCGAGATACGCAACCAGTACAACGTCATCCCCTCAAAAGAGCTGGCCGTATCCGTAAACGCGCCCCAGCAAATTGCCGATGCCCTCAATGATAATGCCGATCTCATCTGCACACTTGCCTCGGTATCCCGTTTCGCAGCAGACCCGGAGATCGAAAAATCCAAAAACGCCGCCGCGTCAATTGTTGATGAGATGCAGGTCTTCGTTCATGACGTGATAGACCCCGCCGCCGAACGCACTCGCCTGCAAAAGCAAAAAGACCAGATCGTCGGCTTTATAAAACCAATGGAAGCCAAACTGGCCAACGAGAACTTCATCTCCCGCGCCAAGCCCGAGATCGTCCTCGCCTCGCGTCAGAAACTCCAGGAACTTAAGGAACAACTTGAAACAATAGAAAAGCACCTCGCCGCCCTGGATTAAATTCAACGGATGTGGCACGGTCTAGCGCAGCTAGGCCGTGTTTATTACCCACGATAAACCACCGACGCTGTCATACCCGCGCAGGCGGGTATCCAGAAATAGATAGGTCGCGCAGCGACTCCGCAGTCTAGATCTTATTTTCTGCTTTGTAGAAAACATTATATCTCGCCCTTACAGGGCTTGATATAACGGCGGTTTTGACCCAGGGCTGCGCTTCGCTCCACCCTGGGCTATCATATTTAGCCCTTTCAGGGCAAGACACAGCCTAGCTGCGCTAGACTGTGCCACAAGACCGAATCTGGGTTCTTTTCAGGGCTGAAGATGAAAGGTTTTCTACAGAGCATTATTTTCAATTCACAACCGGCCAAAAGACGGCATCGGCTTTGTCGGACCACATCTGCGGCTTGCCTTTTTTGTCTTTTTCTATTTTGCCGCCGTCGTCTTTGAAATTAAGGCCGACGCTGTATAATGTGAAGCCATCGGCCGTCTTGCTATAAACCAGCGGCCCGGTGCCAAATGGGTCTGGCGGAATTTGCGGCAAATAGCCAGCTTTGACAAGATCGTCCAGTTTGTCGGGGCAGGCACCTGTTTGGGCTTTATATCTCAGTGTCGCTACGGTGGCAATTAGACCTTCGTGATAAACTCTGTCTCGCCATGTGATCTGGGCGACTTTGTTGAGGGCATCATTGTTCATGGCCAGCATCATCGGTATTTGTGGGGATTTAGGATACTCCGATTCTCGCAGATCATAAGGAGTACGTTGGGAGTTTATTTGTAATTGGTCATAACTGGAACTTACTATGGTCAATGCCTCTTTCTTTGTGGGAAAATCGAATGTCAGCAGACTTTTTATGATAGAGTTGCGCGAATCAGTGCAGACATAGGGCAGGCCCCTGGCCAACACATGCCCATCCCCGCTGCCGTTATCTGAAAAATAATGCTGGATAAGATCGAGATACAGAATTTTTTCACTGGCATAATTGATCGAGATATATGGCAGGGCCGAGAGGCTATTTTGAAATTTTTTCAGGTCATCATTGGGTACATTAGCCCTTGCGAGTATCTCAAAACTTGCCTTGTGTCCGATGGTGTTTATGCCTATACCAACGAGTTGTTCCACAACCAATCCCTGGCCGCCTTGCATGGAGCCGAATTTAGAAAGATTGGCGCAATCTTCCAGAGCCTGCCTTATATTACCTTGACTGGCTAAAATCATTGCGTTTTGTGAAACAGCGTAGGCCAGATAGCGGTAGTGCATTAATGTAGAATTCACGTTTTGGATGAATTTATCCATTTGCAGATGCAATGGTTTGGTACGATCAATATTCAGCGACTCGTAATTGTAAGCAAACCAGAAGGCATCATACTTATCGGCGTGGCGAAAGGCATCGATGGCTTGCTTATTGTCATTTAACCATTTTGCAATCAGTATTCGATTGGTTTCATTCACATCATCCGGCCAAAAGGGCACCTTCTCAATCTCTTTAGGGTATGCTGTTGAAAGTGCTGCCGCGCTGTCGTAAGCGGGTTTATCATTGCAGTTGGGATCACGGTTATTCTGCAACTCCTTGCTGATCACATCCAGATAATTCACTGATGGGCGGGGCTTGCCGATGAAAAACGGAGCAGAACATGCAATTAGGTATGCGAAAATCACGGCCGTTGCCTGGGACGTTCTTATCAGTATCTTTACCCACATCGGTCGACTGCGTTTCTTCGCTCGGCGGGAGAAGGTGGCCAACAGTTTGGGGTCGCCGAATTCGGTGATGAGGGCTTTAGCTTTTTGTTCTTTTTCGGCGGGGTCTGTTATGTTTGCCAGGGCGTCTTCGAAGTGGGCGATAAGCTCATCGCGGATCTCGTTACGGATCTTGCGTTTGTAGCCGACTTTTTTGACAACAAGCCGAATGTATTCGGCGGCGGTTGCAGGGAGGTTGGCGTATATATCGTCGTCATGTTTTTTCATTGGGTTTCTCCAACTTTAACTTCACTCATTCCGAAGAATGCTAGTTTCACCCCCTACGGGGGTTCAGTTTTTTTGCTCACATTCCAGGGGTTTTCACCCCTGGCTACAGAGCTTGCGCCCCTTACAGGGGCTCGAAGAAAGCACGAATTGCGAAGCTCGAAACAAATTCGAAATAACAAGCACGAAATTACAAACAAAATCAAAAACATGCAAGTAAGCAGCACAAGAAGACTGGATCCCCGCCTTCGCGGGGATGACAAGTCACTGTGGCGCACTGCGAGAAAGTATGAGATACCTCACGCAGGCGCCAGGCCTTGGCCGAAGACGAGTTTTAGGCCGGCGTGGAGGGATTCCAGTTGTTCCTTTTGCGCGGTGAGCTGGGCTTTGCCTTTTGAGGTAATGGCGTAGTAGCGGCGTTTTCGGCCGGTGGGGCCATCTTCCCAGGTGCCTTTGATGAGCTTTTTGGCTTCGAGGTTATACAGCAGGGGGTAGAGGGTGCCTTTGCCGAGGGTGAGGATCTTTTCGGAGCGGTTCTCGATGGCTTGGCTGAGTTCGTAGCCATACATCGCGCCGCGGGAAAGGGTCTCCAGGACTACCACCGGGGCTACGCCTTTTAGAAGCTGGGATTCAAACTTCATGGTATTTTCCTTAGTATATTACATTATGTTATACATGATAGTTTGTTATGCAAGATATGTCAAACATTTTTGGGACTATTAATTTTCTTGCCGATGCGGAATATCTAGCGCGGCTAGGCTGGGATCCAGTATTGTTATTTGTTTTTTGGTGATTGCAACTTGTTTCGTGTTTCGGATTTCGAGCTTAGTGCTTTCTCGGTTTGTGGCACGGTCTAGCAAAGCTAGGCCGTGTGTATTCCTATACCTATTCCTAAACGCTAGATACTCTACCCAAGCCCCAGCAGATGCCCCGTTTGATAAACAATAAGCACCACCACATACGCAAGCGCCGTTAGCCCGCCAAGCTGAAATAGCGCCCATTTCCATCCGCCCGTTTCAGCTTTAGTAATGGCTACCGTCGCCATACATGGCATCGCTATAAGACAAAACAGCATTATGCAAAAACCTGTCAAACCGCTGTACGTCGCCGCCAGCTTGTCTCTTAGCGTCTGGTTACCCTTCCCATCTGTCGCGAAAACCACCCCCATCTGGG
>Ga0208789_1001624_pt1 | contig 11917 bp, 11 predicted proteins | sample Methanotroph_Enr_FD_187368 | JGI IMG/M metagenome (GOLD analysis project Ga0208789, IMG submission 187368) | Enriched soil microbial communities from Old Woman Creek wetland in Ohio, USA - Methanotroph_Enrichment_5 (SPAdes) (version 2) | ecosystem: Environmental > Terrestrial > Soil > Wetlands...
AGCCATTAAAACGGTTTTCGTTTTTAATGTGTCAAGTACCCTGACAAGCGCACTGAGCGCCGTAGTTTTCCCGGTTCCGGCATATCCCGTCAGCAGAAACACGCTGTCCAGCTGGGCGCCCGTAATGAATTCTGCTACTTTGTCGGCCATTTCTCTCTGACAATCAGTCGGTTCGAATTTTATCTCTTCGATTATCAGATTTGAAATGTATTTTTTTAGCATAGCAACTGTTTTTACCTGATTAGTTAGCAAAGGTTGGTCAATTTTTTTAAATTTGTAACTACACAAAATAATTCATTGTAAATAAATGTGATTGTTTGGTGGATCGATTATTAATTGTTGAATGTGTTGTTTTAACCTGGAATAATGTACATAACAAATGCGTGATATCTGTTTTATTGACAAGACCTTCGATAACACTCAAACTAATTCATATCATTTGTCCATTCAGATTAGTCTGGATGGATTTTATTTTTCTGTACTTGATATTCCCAGGGGAAAATACATCGTTCTGAATGGCCATCACTTTTTTCTCAAGCGTGCACGTCTGTTATTAAAACACGTACGCGAAGTTATTGAATCAGAAGATATTTTTAACCATGAATTTAAGAGTATTGAGATACTGTACTCAACGCGGAAATTTACGCTGGTACCCCAGGCATTTTATAGTCGTGTCTCATTAGACAAGTATTTGTGGTTTAATAACTTATTGGAAAGGGGTTTCGTAGTGGCAAAAAATCTTTTTCCCAATGCTGGCTGCTGGTGCGTTTTCGATATTCCTCAAAACCTAAGTGAATTTTTAGCTTCAAAATTTCCGGGGTGCACTGTAAAGCACCATCTTTTCCCGCTGGTTGAAGGGGTGCTTAAACGAAACCGGAGCTCTTCCGGCAAGGGACAGGTTCACCTGAATTTTGCACACGACAGTTTTGAAATGGTTGTTGTAAGCGGTTCAAAATTAATTTATTGCAATATGTTTACCTATAAAACAGATCGGGATATTTTATATCATGTTCTGTATACCTTCGATCAGTTAAAGTTGTCACCCGAGCATACAGAGCTCATCCTTCACGGCCAGATACCCCAGGTTTCACCTGTCTACCATTTATTTAAGAAATACGTAAAATCGACTGCCTTTGCCAGGCTGGATACGACTTTTCAATACAGTTATACCTTTAATCAGTTACCTGAACATTATTTTACTTCATTATTAAGTGTATATAAATGCGAATAATAGGCGGGGCTTTTAAAAGCCGAATTTTTAGACCTGGAAAGAACTTCAAGGCAAGACCAACCACTGATTTTGCAAGGGAGAACCTTTTTAATATTCTTAATAACCGGTACGATTTTGAAAACAAAAAGGTTCTTGATCTTTTTGGCGGAACAGGTAGTATCTCATTTGAATTTGTGTCTCGTGGTTGTCCGGATATTACCTGTGTTGAACTCGACCGCTTTCATTATAATTTTATTTGTTCGGTCATTGAGAAACTTGATGTCAAGCGCTCTGTGAAAGCGGTGAATAACGATGTCTTTAAGTTTATCGGGCGCTCTCCGGGTCAATTCAACATCATCTTTGCAGATCCTCCATACGAGTTGAAACGATTGGCCGAAATCCCTGACTTAATTTTTAATGGAAATCTTTTAGTTGATGAAGGATTGCTTATTCTTGAGCACGGAAAGACGAACGATTTTTCTTCCCATCCCTTTTTTACTGAATTAAGGACCTACGGAAGTGTATATTTCTCCTTTTTTATATACAAAAAATTAATATCGAATACGGTAAGTGATTGATATATAATTCTATGTTTATGTTCCGTATCATTTTTTTATCTATTTATTTTTGATACATTTGTAGTAACGAAAAATGCAGTATATTTGCAGCGCCTTAGGAAAATGGGGTGTTCATAAAAGTTCCTGATTTTTTTGAGAAATAAAAACGGTTTGGTAGTTCAGTTGGTTAGAATACATGCCTGTCACGCATGGGGTCGCGGGTTCGAGTCCCGTCCAGACCGCTGTTTTTGTTTTTGATTTATTGGTTTGGTAGTTCAGTTGGTTAGAATACATGCCTGTCACGCATGGGGTCGCGGGTTCGAGTCCCGTCCAGACCGCCCACATTCGATTAGTAGATTATTATTGGTTTGGTAGTTCAGTTGGTTAGAATACATGCCTGTCACGCATGGGGTCGCGGGTTCGAGTCCCGTCCAGACCGCGAAAGCTTCGGAAGAAATTCCGGGGCTTTTGTGTTTAATGATGGCCTGGGTTTTTACCAGGGCACCAGGTCTGAATTTTGCATTGACCGGTATTAATTGTCTTGTAAATAATATCGCCGATGCGAATCTGAATTTTATTACTTTAGCGACGAAAAATAGGTCTATGTTCGAGAATCTCAATCAACCTTATCCGTTTAATAATAATTTTAAGCACAACGTGAAAACCATCGGGCTGGTAGCAATGGGGTTCATGTTGGTGATGTTCTATTTTCAGCCTTTTGGCATTAATTTTCTGAAAATGGAGGGGGAAGGTTTTTTTGTTTTGGGAGCTTGCTTAATGAGCGCCGGAACTCTTTTTGCCAACACACTGATATTGCCTGGTATAATGCCAAAGGTTTTTGATACTTCGCGATGGACAATTCTGAAGGAGATGATCTGGAATATCTGGCTTTTTTGCAACTTGTTTTTGATATTCGCATTTACGGCCTGGTTTACCAACAAATTCCAAATTGCTGATTTACCCATTTTCCAGATCGGAGCCCTTGCCCTGCTACCACTGGTTTTGTTTAACCTCATCAGTTACAATCATGCGCTGAAAGATAAAATGGTGAATGTACTGGACAATAGCCGAAAACATTGGTTCGGTGAGGAAAAACCGGAAATTGACAAAATACAGGATATTCAAATAGTGGCCGAAAATGAGAAGGATGTTTTTTCAGCAAGGTTGGAGGATATTTTGGTTTTTCATTCTTCAGGCAATTATATCGAGATTTTCTGGATCGATAATCAGGTAAGGAGGAAGAAACTGTTCCGGCAAACGTTTGCCTTTGTGGAGCAGTACCTGAAAGATAAACCCGATTTTAAAAAATGTCATCGCTGCTGGATGGTCAACCTAAAGCAGGTTGAAGCCTTGTCAGGAAATTCAAAGGGTTATTTTATCGAGATAAAAAAACTCGGATTTAAAGTTCCGGTCTCCCGAAATTACATCTACACCTTCCGGGAACTCATGTCCCGGATACATGCCTGACCCCGGCTTTTTTGAATTATCCGGATATTTCCTATGCTATTCATCCCACATAAATATGCATTTCGTCCCATATTCTTGCATTTGCGCCCTATTTACGCACGATAAACCATTTTTTATTTACGAATAGCTCTAGTGATTATCATTGTGCCGGATTTGAAAAACATTCTTTAACCAATCAGGGTTTCGACATCTAAACTTTTCGTGATAATAATTAAATATTTGTATAAAAATGAAAGATCTAAACATTGGAGGTTTGAAAATTAGCTTACCCATCATTCAAGGTGGAATGGGTGTTGGTATATCCTTATCCGGGCTGGCCTCTGCTGTTGCTAATGAAGGTGGTGTAGGGGTTATTTCCCCTGCCGGAATAGGATTCCTTTACAAGAAACACTCGAAGGATTATCTCGAAAACTGCATTTTCGGACTTACTGAAGAGATCCGGATGGCAAGAGAAAAAACCAAGGGGATTATTGGTGTCAATATAATGGTTGCCTTGTCAAACTATGCCGATCTGGTAAAAACTTCGGTGAAAGAAGGTGTTGACATTATTTTTTCGGGGGCGGGTTTGCCGCTTGACCTGCCTAAGTACTTGTCAGCTGGTTCAAAAACGCGCCTGGTTCCAATCGTATCCTCCGCGCGCGGGGCAGCTTTGATTTGTAATAAATGGAAAGCCAACTACGATTACCTCCCTGATGCAATTGTTGTTGAAGGCCCTAAGGCTGGAGGTCACCTGGGATTCAAAATAGAACAAATTGAAGATGAGAATTTTTCTCTTGAGAAAATTATACCCGAAGTTATTGCTGTTGCCAAAGAGATCGGTGATAAGAATGGCTGTACTATCCCGGTTATTGCTGCCGGTGGAATATATACCGGAGAAGATATTGAAAGATTTTTTGAGATGGGTGTCGCCGGTGTACAAATGGGTACGCGCTTTGTTACAACTGTTGAATGCGACGCATCCGATAAGTTCAAACAAGCCTATATCAATGCCGCTCAGAACGATGTCCGGATTATAAAAAGTCCTGTTGGTATGCCTGGACGGGCAATCTCGAGCGCGTTTCTTGATGAGGTAGATGCAGGGACAAAACAACCTAAGGTCTGCCCGGTTAATTGTATCCGAACATGTGATATAAATACTGCTCCTTACTGTATAATCGCTAGCCTGACTGCTGCTTTAAAAGGGAATTTCAAGAATGGTTATGCCTTTGCAGGGAGCAATGTGTGGCGGAATGATAAAATTGTTACGGTGAAGGAGTTGTTTTCAACGTTGATTCAGGAATTCAATGATTACCGGAGCAAAATTAGTCTGTCGCTTGGTTAAAAGGAAATATTTATTAAATATATCTCAAAAGATGAACAGGTTAGACTGTTCATCTTTTTTTTGTAAATAGAAGATCCTTTCCTTGTCAATAGACCTGATTTGTGAATATTCTTCTTATTTTTGAACAATATTTTAAGTAATCCGGCAGGGAAATAACCCGGTTAAAACTCAGTAACAACGCTTTTCCGGATAAAGGTTTTCCTAAACCGTGAATATAAATTAATTCATTATGAACATTTTAAGTACTTCAAAAAAAACATTGCTCCTGCTTATTGTTTTGTTAACAACAGGTCACATGACCTCATTTGCGCAGGATATTCAGGGACAGGCTATAAAATTCGGACGAGTTTTGAATTTGATTGAGAGTTTTTATGTTGATACGACCAATATAAAAAAACTGACTGAGAGTGCGATTTCTGAGATGCTTTCGACGCTTGATCCTCATTCGATATATATTTCCAAGGATGAAGTGGAAGAGATGAATCAACCACTTGAAGGGAATTTTGAGGGTATCGGAATCTCATTCAATGTGTTTAAGGATACGCTGATGGTTATGACAACAATCCCGGGTGGACCTTCAGAGCGTGTGGGTCTCAAACCCGGAGACAGGATTGTAAAAGTTGACAACAAGATTATCGTTGGGATAGGACTTAAAACGCCCGATGTCTTTAAAATGTTACGCGGTGATAAAGGAACCAAAGTAAATCTCAGCGTGTTAAGAAAAGGGGAACGGGCTCCGCTTGAGTTCACGATTATTCGTGATAAAATCCCGATTTATAGCGTTGATGCTTCATTTATGCTCAATAAGGAAACGGCATATATTAAGCTTAATAAATTTGCCGCAACGACAATTGATGAATACAAATCGGCGATGAACTCGCTCAATACGAAGAATAAAGTTAAAAATCTTGTTCTTGATTTGCGTGGTAACGGCGGCGGGTTTCTTGGTGCTGCTTACGAGCTCGCAAACCAGTTTCTTGAAGAGAAAAAACTGATCGTTTATACTGAGGGGACGCACAGTCCACGACGGGATTATTACTCAAAAACCCGAGGTGATTTTATACAGGGAAACCTGGTTGTTTTAATTGACGAAGGTTCCGCTTCGGCTTCTGAAATTGTTGCAGGTGCCTTGCAGGACTGGGATAGGGGGGTTCTTATCGGACGTCGTTCATTTGGGAAAGGACTGGTACAGCAACCTTTTCCGCTAAATGACGGTTCGATGATCCGGTTAACTACGGCTCATTATTATACACCTGCCGGAAGAAATATTCAAAAGCCTTATAAGGACGATATCAAGAATTACAAAAATGAGTATTTAAAACGATTCACAAACGGTGAAATGTTTAATAAGGACAGCATCTCTTTTCCTGATTCATTGATGAAGCCTACCCTGGTCACCAAACGTAAAGTATATGGCGGTGGAGGAATTATGCCCGATATTTTTATCCCGCTGGATACTTCGATGTATTATCGCTATTTCAATAACCTGGTGCGCAAAAATGTATTATTCCCGTTCGTAGTGGGATTGATCGATAAAAACAGGGACCAACTGAAAGTAAAATATAAATCATTCGCAGATTTTAGACGTGATTTTGTTGTTACTGATCCAATGATGGAGGAATTGATTCACGCTGGCGAGAAGGAGGGGGTAAAAAGGGATGATGAGAGCCTGAAAGTGTCGGGAGCAATTATAAAAAGACAAATAAAAGCCCTTCTGGCCCGTGATTTATATGACACGGGAAGTTATTATCAGATAATGGTTGAAGAGGATAAAGAGGTCGATAAAGCAATCGAAATCCTTTCCGATCAAAAGGGATTCAATCACTATTTGAATAAATAAACAAAGGGTTATTCAGAAATGAAATTGTCCGCTTAATGGATGGTATATGAACATTTTTTTTGACTGGGCTTTTGAAAACAAAGTCGAACTAAGCGGAACTGTTTTTGGATTGATTTATGTCTGGTTCTCAATTCGTCAGAGTTTACATACGTGGACAGCGGGGATCATCACTTCGCTGATTTACTGTTGGGTCTTCCTGGGGGCAAAATTTTATGCCGGAATGGGTCTCCAGGTTTATTATTTGGTAATTAGTGTATATGGTTGGTGGAGTTGGCGTTATGGCGGACAAAAAGATTCCGGCAGAGAAACGTTGAGGGTAAGTCATACAAGCACAGATCTTTGGATCAGGTTATTTATTTTTAATATATTTCTAACTTTGTTAATGTATTATATATTAGTCAGATATACTGATTCTCCCATTCCATTTGGTGATGCTTTCACTACTTCTCTGAGCATTTTTGCGACATGGATGCTTGCACGCAAGAAGATAGAACATTGGCTAATCTGGATCTTTATTGATTTGGTTTCTGTTGGATTGTACCTGTACAGAGGTCTTTATCCAACTGTCTTCCTGTTCCTGGTATACGCACTAATGGCCGGAATCGGATTTCATGAATGGCGAAAGGAACCAGCAAAATTGCCATGTTAAACCAAAATACCATCAGTCGCATCGTTATAACCGGACCTGAGTCGACAGGAAAAACAGAGCTGGCGCAAGCATTGGCTGAAAAATTGGGTGCAGTCTGGATTCCGGAGTATGCAAGACAATATGTCGAAAATCTTAATCGTCCTTACAATTACGATGATGTCGTCAGGATAGCCCGGTATCAGATTTCCCAGGAAAAGGAATATACATTGAAGATTAAAAATGGAATATTGATTTTTGATACATGGCTGATCATTACTAAAGTATGGTTCGACCTTGTTTTTGGGAAATGTCCTGAGTGGGTTTGTGATCATATCCGATCATCAAAAATTGATCTTTTTTTGTTGTGTAACACTGATCTGCCCTGGATTGCAGACCCGGTAAGGGAAAACGGGGGTGAAAAAAGGGAACAGTTGTTTCAGTTGTATTGTGATGAAATTCACTCATTTGGTTTTGAATATGAAATAGTTGATGGGTTCGGGGCTGTAAGGACACAAAATGCATTCGGTGCGCTTTTAAAGCATGGATTGAAACTATAATCTGATTAAATTGTTAGTTATTCAAATTTAATGTTCTGAATTAAAACCGTTTTATTAATCAATTTTGACGAAAATGAAAATTGCAGATAATATGATCGATCTTATCGGGCGTACCCCAATGGTAAGATTGAACCGTTTAACGGAAGGATTAGAATGTGAAGTAATTGTAAAACTTGAATCTCAAAATCCGGGTGGCTCAGTGAAAGATCGATTGGGATTTGCAATGATTGATGCCGGAGAAAGGGATGGTTTAATTAATAAGGATACTATTATCATAGAACCCACCAGCGGAAATACTGGTGTAGCCCTGGCTTTGGTTTGTGCGGCAAAAGGGTATCGGCTTATAATCGTAATGCCCGACTCTGTTAGTATTGAAAGAAGAATGATTGTTCATGCTTACGGTGGAGAGGTTATACTCACCCCAGGTAAAGAGGGGATGAAAGGGGCAATTGCCAAAGCTGAAGAGATTCAACGTAACACTCCCGGAAGTTACATTCCGCAGCAGTTTGTCAATCCTTCCAATCCGGAGATCCACCGCAAAACAACGGCAATGGAAATCTGGGAAGATACCGATGGGAAAGTGGATATTTTTGTAGCTGGTGCCGGAACAGGTGGAACAATCACGGGCGTGTCAGAAATGATCAGGGCGAAAAAATCAACCTTCTATTCTGTAGTCGTTGAACCGGAGGATTCGCCGGTGTTGTCTGGTGGAGCGCCGGGGCCTCATAAGATACAGGGAATTGGTGCGGGATTTATACCCCAGGTATTGAATACCACTTCTTACGATGAGATCATAAAAGTTTCAGCTGCTGACGCTTTTGATACTACACGGAAATTGGCAGGTCTGGAGGGTATTTTTTGTGGTATTTCAGCCGGGGCTAATGTTTTTGCCGCACTTCAATTGGCCCGGCGTCCTGAAAATAAAGGGAAAATGATCGTAACCATTATTTGTGATACCGGTGAACGTTATTTAAGTACACCATTATTTACTATTGATAATGAAAAATAAAGAGGATGTACAATTAGGAGAGTGGGCAGGTTCCGCTGTCCGGTCTTTAGTTGATTCAAGGTCATTCGATATTCTGAGTTACAAACACCGGACAGGTGAATCGATGCCTTCTGCTGAAAAATTAAGGGTAATTGTCGAAAAAGTTCGTCAGATCGTTTTTCCAGGTTATTTTGGGGAGATTAATCTGAAAGCTGAAACACTTCCCTATTACATGGGCGTTCTTGTTGACGAGGTATATGAGCTAATGGCAGAACAGATTTTTTCGGGATTGTGTTTTATTTGTGAAAACGAATCTGATCGCGATCTTATTGGGAAAAGGATTAAAGCCGAAAAGATTGCTTCCGAATTTGTGAACGGATTGGCCGAGTTGAGACGGATACTGATTACCGATGTGCATGCTGCCTATCTTGGTGATCCTGCCGCCAATAGTGTTGGTGAAGTAATTTTCTGTTACCCGGCCATCAGGGCAATATCCAGTTACCGGATTGCACATAGTCTTTTCGTCCTTGAGGTTCCGCTGATTCCAAGAATTATCACAGAAATGGCCCATTCGGAAACGGGTATCGATATTAATCCTGAAGCCATTATCGGTGAATACTTTACAATTGATCATGGCACCGGGGTAGTGATCGGATCCACGAGCATTATAGGGCAAAATGTTAAGCTTTACCAGGGAGTAACCCTTGGCGCCAAGAGTTTCCCGCTTGACAGTAATGGCAATCCTGTTAAAGGAATTCCAAGACATCCCATTGTTGAGGATAATGTGATTATATATTCCAATGCAACCATTCTCGGACGCATAACTATCGGTCATGATTCGGTGATCGGCGGGAACATCTGGGTTACCAATGATCTCCCTCCCAACTCACGCGTTGTACAGAATAAGACCCGCAATGCCGATTTTTTTAATGGAGGAGGGATATAAACGATTATTTTAATCCGCAGAAAGAACTACTTTTGCCATCGCATATTGCTGCAGTGTCATCGAATCTACTGATGAGCTGACAATGAGTGATATTGGATATAATCAATTAAGTAAAGGGGAGTATCTGTGAGTAAGTTCAAAATAGTTGCCAAAACATTGGCAGGGTTAGAAAACGTTCTGGCCGATGAAATCCGGGCATTAGGTGGTGAATCGGTAGTGGTTGAAAGACGTGCAGTTTCATTTACCGGAGATCAGGAACTAATGTACAAGGCTAATTTCCACCTTCGTACAGCAATTAAAATTCTTAAACCAATTGCAGAATTTGAGGTTAATAATCGTGATGAACTCTACGATCACGCAAAGGAAATACCCTGGACCAATTATCTTGCACTTGGAAAATCGTTTGCAATTGATCCAACGGTTCAGTCCGAAATGTTTGTTAATTCGATGTTTGCCTCTTTGAGGGTGAAGGATGCGATTGCGGACCAGTTTCGTGAAACAACAGGAAAGCGTCCTTCCGTAAATGCCGATAACCCGGATATACGGATCAATGTTTACCTGATGAACAACCATTGTATCATTTCACTCGACAGTTCGGGTGAATCTCTGCATAAACGTGGTTACCGGATTGCACAAGGCGAAGCGCCTATTAGTGAGGTTCTTGCTGCTGGAATGATCATGCTGACCGGATGGCATGGTGAAAAAGACTTCCTTGATCCGATGTGCGGTTCAGGTACATTGCTGATCGAAGCGGCCATGATTGCAAAGGGAATCCCTCCCGGAATGTACCGTAAGTCTTTTGGCTTTGAACAGTGGCCCGATTTTGATGAAAAATTGTTTGCCGAAATCTACAATGGCGAATACGAAAAGGAGTTCAATTTTAGAATCTTTGGGTCCGATATTTCAGCAAAGGATATCGCTGTTGCCAGGGCTAATATAAAGAATGCAAGTCTTTCTAAAGTCATCGAGCTCCAGGTTCAGGATGTTGTTAATCTTGAACCGCCATTCGAGAATGGAATAATAATAACAAATCCACCATATGGCGAAAGAATGAAACCTTCATCAATCATTGAATTATACACTGCGATTGGGAATACCTTGAAAAACAAATTTACAGGGTTTGAGGCATGGATTATCTCGAGCTCGATTGATGGATTAAAGAGTATCGGCTTAAAACCGGCTAAGAAAATTGAACTTTTCAACGGATCGCTGGAATGCAGTTACCGATGCTTTGAACTATTCAAAGGGACCCACAAAGAGTCTGTAATTATTAAAAAACGGGTGGCTAAAGAATAGTAATAAGGGTAATCAGCGCCAGTCGCTTATTTCAACTTTCCGAAATTTTCCGGATAAGCAATTCACAACAGAACGTTTAAAACGATTTTCAGCGACAATTATTGATAGAGAATTTCCTGGGGTTTCCCCCCTAAAAAGTCATCAAATCTCGCTTTCGGCTGCCCAAAGGCATTGAAAATAAATGGATCGAAGTTTTTTGGAGCAATAGGAATCCAGCTTAGCCTGAGTTCAAGAACATTCAATATCAGCGATTCGTTATGAACACGAATACCAAGTCCGATTCCTCCATAGAATTGGTCATTGAGTATTTTCCGTAAATCGTTCGAAAGGAAAGCGGCATCTGCAAAAAAGTAGTTTGCAAACCTGAACCCCGAGTAGCTCCAACCCCAGAATCGGACCGATTCTATATTGATTTTTAACCGGTTAGCACCTTTGGTGTCAAGCGAATAAAAGTCACGGATACCAAATCTCCGGTTAATCAGGAGGTACTCTTCATTAAAGCGGTTGATTCCGCTTAATAGTTCCATATTGATGAAAAATCGATAGGGGTGCCGGTTAAGATAAATGTAATTGGTGAAGTAGTTGGTGCTAAGTAGAACCGCTCCCTGTTCCACCTGTGAATTGTAAAGGTACCCTCCGACACCAATTTGCCATTTATAATAGGAACCTCCCTCCAGAATTTTGGCCCTGGAATATTTGAAATGAAAATAAGGGCGGTTTCGGGTGGTCCCGATATCGTATCCCATCGCCAGTTCGGCATATCGGCCATAAGGGATATCCTCTGTAATACCATAACCGTAGACCTGGTTATTTTTAAACAGATAACGTTTGCTAATTCCAATTGAACCAAGCACGAAATCGTGATTTCTATAAAAGCTGTTCACCGTGAATTCAAATGCATTATTGTAATAGTTTTGATGAAGATACCTGCCAGCAACAATTATGTTTCCAATGGGTGAATAGATATTCCTGTTGTTTAATTGTTGTCCAAACCAGATATCAGCGTATAAATAGGAGGCGGCAGTGTCTAACCTGGTGCTCGAATAAGGGGTCAGAAAATAATCTGAGAAGACTCTTTGAATTGAAATTCCGCCGGCCCAGTCGACT
>Ga0208789_1001625_pt1 | contig 11909 bp, 8 predicted proteins | sample Methanotroph_Enr_FD_187368 | JGI IMG/M metagenome (GOLD analysis project Ga0208789, IMG submission 187368) | Enriched soil microbial communities from Old Woman Creek wetland in Ohio, USA - Methanotroph_Enrichment_5 (SPAdes) (version 2) | ecosystem: Environmental > Terrestrial > Soil > Wetlands...
TCATTCGTGAAAAGTACAGATTATTTGAGAATTAAACCGCAGAATCTTGTTAAGACTTATCTGATTTTCGGAACGAATCCCACACCTGGCACCCGGCACCCCCAACAAATCACCATTCACCTGAAAGTTCTTTTTCAGGAGTTTACATAGGCTTCGGATGGATTGCAGAACCTGCGTAAAAGGAACTTGCGAAATAATACGCTATCACTAACTCAAAAAGCCGGTAACATAACGGAAACCTTTACGGGGTTCAAACAATAAATATTTGTGTGCCAAAGTCCTTATTGGGAATTTGAACAATTATTTGTATTTTTGGCTTACAATTTCAAAGCGATTGTAAATATTCGAGATTTATTTTTTATCAAAGCGGAAGCCGAAAAGCGTTTCAGAGTAGGCAAAAAAATAAATTCTATCCAACATGACAAAATTTACGAAACCTTTCATCGCCATTCTTTTGCTAAGTCTTTTTGTTTCCGGATGTAAAAAAGACGAAAAAAAAACCGTTAAAAATTATTTCAATTATAATGGTACTGAATATATTCTAACGCAAGGATTTCTTGAAAATTACGGAAAATATGGAGATCAAGGCTATAATATAGATTTAACCCTTCTTTCATCAGATTTAAAAATCAACGAAAGCAATGGTGAAGTCGATTCTCTTTCGGGTACAGGGCATGCTCTCATTTTCGAAATTTTCACTTCCCTTCCAAATAAATATGATATAAAGGATTATCTGTACGATGCATCCGAATCAGGGGCTGACGGAACTTTTGATTGGGGCATGGTTGGGATGAATCTTGATTTTTCAAATGAAACCGGATTAACTTTCGATATTACCGGGGGAAAAGTAAGTGTAACAAGTAACGGCACCGAGTATGAGATAACATTAAACTGTACTGATGAAAAAGGAAAAACCGTTACGGGATATTATAAAGGAAGCCTGAAATATTACGATTACGGCAAGAAAAAGAAATCAGTTTTGAAGTTTCCTGCCAAATAAATTTCGTCTTCAGATTATTGAATATCTATTAAGTAAAAGGATTCTGGCCGAAAGGACGTTCGCTGTTGTATTTTAGCTGAACCAGGACCTGGTAGTTTGTGGGTATTTTTTGATAAGTTTATTCCGGCATCTAAAGGATATGATAGAGATGAATGTGAATAAATATGATATAAATATCAAAAGGCCTCCTTCCGGAGGCCTTTTGCATGATAGTTAGTCGTTAATGGTTATTTGTTAATTGTGCGAGAACATTATTGATCATCTGGTTTTATAGTAAAAGTTTAAATTAACCATTAACCATTTACTATTTTCTATTAACTATTAACGACTATACCAATCCCTGGGCCAGCATAGCCTCAGCCACCTTTACAAATCCGCCGATATTGGCACCTTTTACATAGTTGATGGTTCCGTCAGCTTCCTTGCCAAATTTTTCACATGTCTTGTGAATATTGATCATAATAGTATGTAGTTCCTGATCTACGCGTTCGCGGCTCCAACTCAGGCGCATACTGTTTTGTGACATTTCCAGACCTGAGGTTGCAACACCGCCGGCATTTGCAGCTTTGCCAGGTCCGTAAAGGATTTTAGCTGCTACAAATATATCAGCGGCTTCGTTGGTCGATGGCATATTGGCGCCTTCGGAAACAACCATACATCCATTCGCCAGCAATGTTTTTGCATCGTTCTGATTGATTTCGTTTTGCGTAGCGCAGGGTAATGCAACATCACATTTTACACCCCAGGGCGTTTTGCCTTCAATAAATTCACAATTGTATTTTTTTGCATAATCGCTTATACGACCGCGTTTTATGTTTTTAAGTTCCATTACATAGGCAAGCTTTGCAGCATCAATGCCATTCGGATCGTAAATATATCCGCTCGAATCGCTCAGTGTAACTACTTTACCTCCTAATTGGGTAACTTTTTCACAAGCATATTGTGCCACGTTTCCCGAACCGGAGATGAGAACTGTTTTTCCTGCAAAACTCTGTCCGCGGGTTTTCATCATTTCTTCAGCAAAATAAGTACATCCATAGCCTGTAGCTTCCGGGCGTATCAGGCTGCCGCCCCATTCGAGACCTTTTCCTGTAAGGACGCCGGTAAATTCGTTACGGATACGTTTGTATTGCCCGAACAGGAACCCAATTTCGCGGCCACCAACACCGATATCACCGGCAGGAACATCGGTATCAGGTCCGATATGACGTTGCAATTCAGTCATAAACGACTGCGTAAATTTCATTACTTCATTATCGCTCTTGCCTTTGGGATCGAAATCGGAACCGCCTTTACCGCCACCCATTGGTAAGGTAGTAAGGCTGTTCTTTAGTACTTGTTCAAAAGCAAGAAATTTCAGGATTCCAAGATTTACGGTAGGATGGAGTCTTAAGCCACCTTTGTAAGGACCTATGGCACTATTCATTTCAATACGGAATGCCCGGTTAATTTGAAATTCACCTTTGTCATCGAGCCAGGGTACACGGAAAATGATCACACGCTCTGGTTCTACCATACGCTCAAGAATACCCTTATATTTGGGGTTTTCTTCGATGAATGGCATGAGCGATTGTACAACTTCCTTCACAGCCTGATGAAATTCAACTTCACCTGGATTCTTGGCAATTACTTTTGCCATAAACTGTTCAACCTTTTGATCAATAATACTGTTTGACATAATGATTAGAAATTTAGTTGTTGAATACAATATTTTAATGAAGCAATATTACTACTATTGGTATGAATAGCAAGTTTTTTGTACTATTTCTTGTTGTATATAAGTATCTGATTTGCAATAATATGTAATTTATCTAGATTAAATAGGTATTTTACTTATTAAATTCAGTGGAATACTTACAACTAGAGTCAAATTTGGAGTATTCAATTAGCTGAAAAACGCTTTATTCATCCTGATCCTGGATTTGACTGTTTTATAAAGTTAATTCTCCTGTCAGGTAAGTTTTGGCATCAATTTTTTGCCCATTTTTGTTAAGCGTTTTCAAAAGGTATAAAAGGAATATAAAATGACTGAAGAGAATGACTTATTGAAAGATCCGCGTGAGATCAAGAAATTGATTTTTGAACGCACTGAGCGTCTCAAAGAACTTGCTGCTATTAACCAAACCAATGAAATTCTTCGTGAAGGTAAACCAATAGGTGAAACTTTACAGCAACTGGCAAAACTATTGCCGGGGGCCTGGCAATATCCTGATTTTACAGTATGCCGCATCGGGTTTAATGGCAAGGAATATTTTTCCCAGGGGTTTGTCGAAACCCGCTGGTTACAACGCCAGTCATTTGAATCCATAGATGGTGGTTCTGGGTTTATCGATATTTTCTATACCAGGGAATTTGTCCAGCTCGATGAAGGGCCTTTTTTAAAAGAAGAACGGCATTTGATTTCTAACCTGGCTACGGCAATCACAGGATACCTGAATAGTATTGCTGCCAGGGAATTGCTAAAAAGAACGCGCATTTTGGATAAAAGTAAAGGTGCCGAAATCCAGCAATGCGAAATTCCTGTTAGCGGGAAACAACTGTTGCAGCGCTTCCTCAATAAAAACAATTTCGACCGTGATGTGTATCATGATCTGCAACCGTTTAAAGTAAAGGAAATCCTGCTCGTAGCTAATCTTTATGATGCCTATACGATTGAAAAAGAAGGTCGTTTTTCGGAGTATGTTCTGGGTGAATACCATCAACTTAGCCTGACTTCAGTACCGCGTATAACAGGAGTTTCGTCAGTGGAAGAAGCTGTAATTCAGCTGAATGCTAAACATTACGACCTGGTTATTTTCATGGTTGGAGTTGATAAAACATTACCTGTAAGTATTTCGGAACAAATCAGGAAAGAATTCCCATACATACCCATTTTTGCCCTGCTCAACAATAATTCTGATGTTGCCTATTTCACCGAAGTGAGTGAAAGATATAAAAATATCGACCGGGTATTTGTATGGAATGGCGAAAGCAAAGTGTTTTTTGCTATGATCAAATTGTTGGAGGATCGAATAAATGTAGAAAATGACACGAAAATTGGATTGGTCAGAGTACTGTTGCTGGTTGAGGACAGTCCGCAGTATTATTCGCGGTATCTGCCACTTCTGTATGGTATCGTTATGGAACAAACCCGCCGGATTATTGACGATGTGAGTACCGACGAACTTTATAAAGTGTTGCGATTGCGTGCCCGCCCTAAAATTTTACTGGCAGCCAATTACGAAGAGGCTCTTGGGATTATTAACGATTACGAGGATTTTTTACTTTGCCTGATAACAGACGTTAAGTTTAACCGGAATGGTAGTGAGGACCGTGAAGCAGGCTTCGAATTAGTGAAACATGTGCGCGAATTCCATGCCGGTCTTCCCGTAATTATTCAATCAGCAAATCCTGAAAATGCCATGAGAGCTTATGAACTCAGAGCTACTTTCATTGATAAGAATTCGGAAAGCTTATCACAGGATTTTAAGAGTTTTATAACGCACTACCTTGGATTTGGAAATTTCATTTACCGCGATAAAGACGGGGTGCAGATTGCTGTAGCCAAATCACTGCGCGAATTTGAAAATCACCTCAGGACGATCCCTGATGAATCGCTTATGTATCACGCCCGGAAGGATCATTTTTCGCTTTGGTTAATGGCACGTGGGGAAATTCAGGTAGCTAAAATTATCAACCCGGCAAAAGTCAGCGATTTTAGTAGTCCGACTGAATTGAGAGCCTATCTGATCGATGTCATCCGCAAATTCAGGAACGAACAGGATAAAGGCAAAGTTATTCCTTTTGAGGAATCAGCCTTGCTCGACGAGCATAATGTAGTAACGCTTGTACCGGGTTCCTTGGGCGGGAAAGGAAGGGGGCTGGCTTTTATCAATACGTTGATATACAATTACGATTTTAACAAACATGTTCCCGATATCAATATCCGTTCGCCCCGCACATCAGTGATTGGTACCGACGAATTTGAATATTTTATAGAAAGAAACAGGATCAAAGAAAAGATCACTGATTTTGAAAATTACGACGAGATCAGGAGCATATTTACTTCCAGTGTTCTTACTGATACATTGATACGCAGGCTCAGGGTACTGCTCAAATTAATAAGTAAACCGATAGCCGTTCGTTCATCAGGGATGTTTGAAGATTCGCTTTCACAGCCTTTTGCCGGCATTTTTGAGACTTACCTGTTGCCAAACAATCACCCGGACATTAATGTCAGGCTAACACAGGTGACGGATGCTATTAAACTGGTATATGCGTCGGTTTATTCACCAGAGGCACGTGGATATATTGAAGCCATAAATTACAAGCTCGATGAGGAAAAAATGGCAATTGTTATCCAGGAAGTGGTTGGCCATCAATATGATGATGTATTTTATCCGCACATCAGCGGTGTAGCCCAATCGTATAACTATTATCCTTTTGCGCATATGAAACCCGAAGAAGGGTTTGCTGTGGCAGCGCTCGGGCTCGGTAAATATGTTGTTGATGGCGGCAGAGCATACCGGTTTTCGCCAATTTATCCTGCTGTTGAAATCCTGACTCCAAAGGATTTATATAAAAACTCGCAGGTAAAATTCCTGGCTGTTGACCTGGCAAAAAGTGATGTAAACCTGCTTGAAGGCGAAATGGCAGGTTTGCGCGAAATGGATATAGACATTGCCGAGAGCCATGGGACCATGCGCCACCTGGCATCCGTTTACGATCGGGAAAATCAGCGTCTTATTCCCGGTATTACTACTTCCGGACCGCGGGTTATCAATTTTAGCAATGTATTGAAATATGAATATTGCCCTATGGCAAAAACTATCGAAGCTGTTCTCGATATTGTTAAAGAAGCCATGGGAACACCGGTAGAGATCGAATTTGCCATCGACCTTACACGTGATGAAAACTATAAAACTTCCTTTTACCTGCTGCAAATCAAGCCATTGATTGGCGCCGAACTCGACTACCAGGTGAATATGGACGAAATAAAGCGCGATGAAATTGTTATTTTCTCCGAAAAAGTTATGGGTAATGGACTGGTTGCTGATATCACCGATGTTATTTATGTTGATATCAATGAATTCGATAAGAGTAAAACCAGGGAAATGGCTCTCGAGATTGAAGAATTAAACCACATGATGCGGAAGGAGAACCGGAAATATATTCTCATCGGCCCCGGCCGCTGGGGAACACGCGACCGCTGGATCGGAATACCGGTAAACTGGCCACAGATCAGCAATGCAAAAACCATTGTCGAAACCAGCCTCGAAGCATATCCCCTCGATGCTTCGTCGGGATCACATTTTTTTCATAATGTGACTTCAATGAATGTGGGCTATTTTTCCGTTCAGCCCGAAATGGGAAATAGTTTTATTGATTACAATCTGCTGAACAAACAAAAACTCATCAACAAAACGAACTTTTTCAGGCATATACGGTTTGATAAAGCATTGAAGATTCATATGGATGGGCGTAAACGCATAGCGGTGGTAACTTTGGGGTAGAGGAGTGAAGAGTGAAGAGTGAATAGTGAAGAGTGAAGAGTGAAGAGTGAAGAGTGAAGAGTGAAGAGTTGAGTCAGTTTATCAAAATCTTCCGGGGGTGAGTTTGTAATAGTGAATAGACCTACACGGTCAAAAAATCGTGCTATACCTTGAACCAGATAAATTTCCGCACATCATTAGCCCCGACCTTCAGGTCGGGGAGTGTTGATATCCAATACAATGTGGGCTTTAGCCCCATGATTCAAAGTGCGGAAATTTATCCCGTTTGCAGTATAATTGGAACTAACCGGAGTAAAGATTAAGTTTAGAAAGATTGAAAAATGTAAAGCGAAGAGTGAATAATAGATAATGAATAGAATGGCACCAACTGTGAAATAGTTGGGCCAGAACCTTAAATCCTAAACCGATCCCGATTTTTATCGGCAGAACTCATCGTAGGTAAACCATGAAACCTATTAAACCCTGTAAGCCTGTAACCTGACCCCCAACCCCCAAGCGCTCATTTTATCAACCTATGGATAAAGCCAAACCACTAAACAAGAAAACATTTCTATACATACTGCTGGCAAGTTTTTTTATCACCAATGCTTTGATAGCTGAATTTGGAGGAGTGAAAATATTTTCGGTTGAAAAACTGCTAAACATAGCCCCTTTACACCTTAATATTTTTGGAATGATTACCGATCTGAACCTCAGTGTTGGTGTTCTGATATGGCCGGTTGTTTTTGTCTTTTCAGATATTATTAATGAATATTTCGGTAAAATCGGGGTACAGCGTATTAGTTTTATCACGGCTGGTATGATAGCTTACGCGTTTATTGTAATTCTGGTTTGGACAGATATGCCTCCGGCCGATTTTTGGTTGAAGTTGAACGGAATAGATAAGCATGGCAGCCCGTTTGATATTAATTTTGCATATAGTACAATATTCAGGGCAGGGCTTGGCATTATTGTGGGTTCACTAACAGCATTTCTTGTCAGCCAGTTGGTGGATGTATATGTGTTCCATTATTTACGGAAACTAACGGGGCATAAATATCTCTGGCTGCGGGCGACTGGATCGACTGTTGTATCTCAAATCATCGACAGTTTTGTCATTCTTTTTATAGCCTTCTATTTCCTTGGCAACTGGAGCCTGGAGCAGGTTTTCAAGGTTGGAGTGACCCAATATTTGTATAAAGTATTGCTTGCCATAGCGTTAACACCGCTTATATATCTTGTTCACATAATAATAGACAAGTATCTCGGCAAAGATATATCCGAAATAATTATTGAAGAAGCAGATCAGAATTGGGAGAGTAAAACGAATTTATAACCAATCCCCCGGCAAGACCTAATTCCATCATCCGACATCCGACATCCGACATCCGACATCTGACATCTGACATCCGACATCCGACATCCGACATCTGACATCTGACATCTGACATCCGACATCCGACATCCGACATCCGACATCCGACATCTATACCTTACTCCCTTGGTTTTAAACTGGCATGCAACTTGCCTGGAAGTTTTTCACTATAGTCTATTACAACCGGAAGGCCCGAGTGTTCCCATTCAACCAATCCACCCGAAAGATTGGCGCAACTTCCGGTAAAACCATTTTCAATCAGCATTTTCACAGCCTCAGGACTATGAATTCCACTGGCATCGGCTATAATAAGGGGGCTATCAACAGGCAGATCCGCCATCAACTCAGCCAGTCTCTTTTTCGGGCAAAAGATGAGGCCGGGTACTTCAAATATTTTAAACCGGTTCAGATACTCTTCTCTTACATCAACTAATATTGCACCTTCCTGGCAGAGTTTCGATGCTTGCAGTGGTGAAAGATTATAAATATCATTTGATTTTATTGTTTTCCCTTCGAAGAAATTATCCATTTTGTGGTAGTATATTATTGTCAGTAATTGTACTGTAAAAGTACAGGTATATTCATATGCAATTGATTCGAAACATAAAATTGTTAGCAGTAAGGAGATTCTTTGTATTTTTGAAATTCAAAATTCCGGTCTTTCATACAATCCGGTTAACTGTTTGTATTATAAAACTAGAATGACCTTGAGTGATAGTCCAAGAGAGTTCTTTCAACTTTAAATGTATTGAATAATTGTTAAGGTTTATATGACTCTATTATCGTTTCCGGATCGGATCAAACTCAAATACATCCTGATTGCCAGCACTACATTTATATTAGCAAATGTGGTAGTCAATAATTTTCCTCTTTCCCAGAAGTCGATGAGGTTGGTGAATTCTGCATTCGAGTTAACCGCTTCAATGCTGGTATCGATTACATTGCTTGTAATATACTCTGCTTCCCGTAAGAATAAATATGTTTTTAGCCGCACCATCTTATGGCTTGGGATTGCTATGGCGGCATGGGCCGTTGGAGATGCATTGTATTTTTATCTGATACTAATACATGTTGACCCTTTTATTTCGTCTGTAGATGTTTTTTATATGGCATCGTACTTATTACTGTTAGTTGCCATATTAACCATACCGGGTTCACAATCTCCGTCGCGAAGGCGGAATATGGTGTTTATCGAGATCAGCATTCTCATATTATCAGCAGTTGTACTTTTTGCAATACTTCTGCGTGTGCCGGGAAACCCTGATTTAAACTTTGAACCATTCACCTTGCTAATGGTATTTATTTATCCTGTGGTGGATGTTATCCTGATCTGGATTATAATGATCCTTTATTTCACGTATTCTATCAGTTCTACCCGAAGTGTATTGCAATTATTGTTTGCAGCGACTTTCAGTATTTTGTTCAGCGATCTTTTTTACCTTTTCCAGAACCTTTACGAAGTACAGTTCGCCGATTATTTAGTGGATTTAGGATATTATCTTTTCTACATTTTCCTGTTTCTTGCCGGCTTTACTGGTTTTAAACTGATCAGGACGCGTGAATCAAACGGTGAAGAAAGCGCGGCAATTTTTAAGCAAAATAACTGGATAGTTTTCATCCCGGGCATTTTTCTGATTTCCTTAATTGGGGTATTATTAGTTTTTGTTCTGAACCAGACTTTTATTATGTTTTTGGGAATCGTGGTTCTGATTGTCCTCATTATTATTCTTTTTGTAATTCATCAATACCTTGTTGTGGCTGATAATATCAAACTTACCAGCAAGATGAGGAACATCAATGCACAACTTGAAAGTAAAGTCGAACACCGGACGGCTGAATTAAGCAAAGCTAACTTTGAACTTCAGAGTGAAATGAAGGAAAGGGAAAAAGCCGAAGCGCACCTGGAAATGAGCCTTCAGGACCTGGCCCGCTTGAATAAGAATAAAGATAAACTATTTTCAATTTTAGCACATGATCTTCGGAGTCCTCTGGGATCAATGATGAACCTTTCATCTCTTTTGGTTGAAAATATTAATGATTTCGACGAAAGCGAATTAATGGAAGCCATTACTGCACTCAATAAATCGGCAACACAAACATTTGAGCTGCTTAATGATTTATTAGCCTGGTCAACTATTCAAATGGGAAGAGGAGAAAGTATGAAAACGGTTTTCCCGGTATCGGAAGTGATATCCGAAAATATACTTAGTCTTAAGGAGGATACTTTGAGAAAGCAAATCGGAATCCATTCAGATATTGATCCTGCCATAACCGCATTTGCAGATAAATATGCCATTCATACGATATTGCGAAACCTGTTAAATAATGCGATTAAATTTACGCCAAATCAGGGAAGTATTACCATGAAAGCTGAAGAAAATGATAAATATGTGAAAATATCCGTGATGGATAATGGAATTGGTATTTCGCAAGAGCGGCAGAAAAAAATATTCAGGGTCGATACGGTTAGTTCAACCCCGGGAACGGAAGGTGAAAATGGGACAGGTTTCGGGTTAATACTTTGCAAGGAATTGATTGAAAGTAACGGAGGGGAGATAGGATTCGAAAGTGAAGAAGGGAAAGGAAGTACATTTTATTTTACAATACCTGTTAATAGTAAGGAGGAAGGAATGTTAGTAATACAAGATGAAAAACCAGGTTCCCGGATAGAATACCAAAAGGACGATACCCGGAGACTCGGATTTACAACCCTGTTTGGGGATTTTAATTCAGCGGTTTTGAAAGTGGAATTAAACAAGTTGTGGAGCAGCTCACAATTTAACCCAATCTACTCCGTACTTATTGATATAAGAAAAGCTACATTTAGAGGGGATAGTAAAGCATTACCTGAATTTCTTGACATATTAAAAGCCATACCAGGCACCCGGACAAACCGAAAATTTGCCCTGCTGACCGAAACTCCTCAACAAGTAGCATATGCAACTATGTTCGGCCAGTTTATAAAGTCGAATTTTCCTTTAACAGTTGAAGTTTTCAGTACGTATGAAGCTGCAATGGTGTGGCTGGGAGTATAAATCATGCAATATTACTGCACATCAGTGAATTGGATAGATTTAGATACGTTTTTTTAAGGAAGCCATAATCTTATTTGTAGATAAATGCCGTATTTATACGTCATTTAAAAATATGTCGTATATTTGCGTCATAAATCTTTGTATAAAAATGGCTAAAACTGAATTATTTGACGAATCACTACAGCAGGCAGCAGTCTATTTCAAGGCATTGGCACACCCGGCAAGGCTTGCAATAATCAATTACCTTGCTGAAACGGGCACTTGTATTACCGGGGATATTACCGAAGAACTCCCGTTAAGCCGCACCACGGTGAGCCAGCATCTGCAGGAATTGAAGGATTGTAATCTGATTCAAGGTACAGTTGAAGGTGCAAAAGTTAATTACTGCATTAGTGCCGTTGGATTGGAAGATATTATTAAAATGCTTCATGAACTGATTGAAAAACTGGAGAAATCAAAAACCTGTAAATGTTAATAGTATGAAGATACTTATCCTTTGCACCGGTAATTCTTGCCGTAGCCAGATGGCTCATGGATTTCTTCAATCTTTTGATGACAATCATACGGTATGTTCGGCTGGCACACAGGCTTCGGGGAAACTCAATGAAAAAGCTGTTCAGGTGATGAAAGAAGCCGGAATCGATATAAGTCACCATACATCCGATTCCATCGATAAATACCTTAACGAGGAATGGGATTATGTAATTACCGTTTGCGGCGGTGCTAATGAATCCTGCCCTGCGTTTTCAGGGAAAGTGAAGCACCGCCTGCATATTGGCTTTGATGATCCATCATTTGCCATAGGTACGCCCGAATTTATTATGAGTGAATATTACCGGGTACGCAACGAAATTCACGTAGCTTTCCGCAAATTCTACGACGAACAATTAAAAACCGTTTAAAATGGACCATTCAGAAAAAGCATTATCCTTATTTGATAATAATTTTAATTGCGCACAATCCGTATTAACTTCATTTGCTGAAGAGTTGGGATTAACTGAAGATGAATTGCTTCGTGTATCAAGCGC
>Ga0208789_1001626_pt1 | contig 11908 bp, 8 predicted proteins | sample Methanotroph_Enr_FD_187368 | JGI IMG/M metagenome (GOLD analysis project Ga0208789, IMG submission 187368) | Enriched soil microbial communities from Old Woman Creek wetland in Ohio, USA - Methanotroph_Enrichment_5 (SPAdes) (version 2) | ecosystem: Environmental > Terrestrial > Soil > Wetlands...
GAGGAGACCGGCGCCGAGTTCGTCCCCTTCAGCGACGTGCTGCCGGTGTCGGGTTCGGGTACCTTTCGCCAGTTCGAGCTGGCGCGCCCCTATCTGGAGGCGGACCGGGTCATCAACCTCCCGAAGCTTAAGACCCACGAGATGATGACGCTCACCTGCTGCGTGAAGAACCTGTTCGGAGCGGTGGTCGGCACGCAGAAGGCGGCCTGGCACCTGAAGGCCGGGGCCGACAAGGGGCTTTTCGCGGAGATGCTCCTTGAGGTGTACCTCTTGCGGGAGCCGGACCTGAACATCGTGGACGCCATCGTCGCCATGGAGGGGAACGGGCCGGGGAGCGGCGACCCCCGCCAGGTGGGCCTCATGCTGGCCGGCGCCAACGCGGTCGCCGTCGACCTGGTGGCAGCCGAGCTGGCCGGCATCCCGAGAAAGCTCCTCTACCTGGAGAACGCCGCCCGCAAGAAGGAACTCCCCGGATCGCGACGCGAGGAGATCGAGACCTGCGGCGTCCCCTTTGGAGAAATCGACTGCCCACCGCTTAAGCTCCCGCACCTGTCCGACGTGCAGTTCGGGCTGCCGGGCTTTTTGAAAAACCGCCTGCGCAACCAGTTCAGCTCCCGGCCCGAGGTCGACCGTGACCGCTGCGAACTCTGCGGCGTCTGCGTCAAGAGCTGCCCGCCGGATGCCATCCGTATCGAAGGTGGCAGGCTGCGCTTCAACTATCAGCGCTGCATACGCTGCTTCTGCTGCCGGGAACTCTGCCCGCACGCGGCGCTCAGGCTGAAGGACGGGGTGCTTTTGTCGCTGGTCAAGAAGCTGCGCTAAGCGGGAGGGGATGTCGCAGATCTGCCGTCGGCAGGTTGACAATCCGGAGGGCGATGATTATCATTACTCCCATCCTCCAGGAATTCTCAGCGAGGGAAACAAAATCCAACAGCGCAAAGGAGGCCGACTGGATATGTGGACAAACTTCTATATGATTCGCCCGGTTACCCGCTGCAAAGAGGGTTGCCCTAGTTAGCCCGCCGGTTAAAGCGGCGGGCGCCCCCAGAGGCCCCCTGGTCACACGAACAGGGGGCTTTTCCATGTATGTCCCTGCCGACCTCGCCGGGCGTGCCGGTTGTACACCCGTTCCGATTACCTCGTCGCTTGAAAACCCAGTTAGATAGCCGTTTTAGCTCCAGCCTGCGCCCCCTCCCAACAGCCCGGCCTCCCATGAAGAGGCGCCCTTTAAATTGACAAGCTACCCCGATTCGGCTATCCTGCAGACCCCCGCACTCCGTGCGGAGACAACTGGAAGGAATTTCATGACCAAAATTCTTCTCATCCTCCTGGCGCTCGCGGTCGCCGGCCCCGTTTCCGCAGCGCAGCTCCCGCTCGACCTGGGGAGTACCAGCTATCCGGAGACGGCACGTCAGGAGAGCAAGCGGCAGCTCCAGCTGGCCTCGGCGCTCAGCGAAGCGGAGCACTCCAGGATGGCCGAGATCTCCGCACCCGAACTGCCGGATGAGGACGCACTGGCCGACTCCTTCGACCTGAAGCTTCCGGAAGAGGACCTGCCGGAAGCCGACATCCCGCTTACCTTCAACTCCAAGGTTGCCTTCTTCACCAGGTACTTCCAAAACGCCGGCCGCGACTCCTTTGCCCGGTGGCTCTCGCGCAGCGAACGCTACATTCCGATGATGCGCGAGGTGCTCAGGAAGGAGGGGCTCCCCGAAGACCTGGTCTATCTCGCCATGATCGAAAGCGGCTTCTCGCCGCACGCCTTCTCGGTGGCGAGCGCCGTGGGGCCCTGGCAGTTCATGTCGGGCACCGGCAAGCGCTATGCACTGCGCATCGACCCGTGGATCGACGAGCGGCGCGACCCCCTGAAGTCGACGGTTGCCGCGGCGCTCTACCTGAAGGAACTCTACGCCCTGTTCAACAACGACTGGTACCTTGCCGCGGCGGGCTACAACGCCGGCGAGAACAAGATCCTCAGGGCGATCAACATGTACAACAGCCGCGACTTCTGGGAGATCTCCAAGGGCGAGTACCTGAAGCGCGAGACGAAAGACTACGTGCCGAAGCTCCTGGCTGCGGCGATCATCGCCAAGGAACCCGCCAAGTTCGGCTTCGCCGACGTGGCATATCTGCCGCCCATCGAGTTCGACACGGTGAAGATCCCGACCCGGACCGACTTGGAGGTGGTGGCGAAGGGCCTCAACGTCCCGGTCCAGGTACTGCGCCAGTTGAACCCGGAGTTGCGTCGTTCCACGACCCCGCCGGACTACCCGGATTACCGGCTGAAGATCCCCAAGGGCAAGAGCGAGCTCTTCTTGGCCGCGTACGCCAAAATCCCCGAGTCGGAACGTTACCGGGAGCAGGTGCGCCACGCGAAGTACCACGCCAAGCATAAGGACACCATCGCCTCCATCGCCCGGCGCTTCAACACCACGCCGGAGACCATCGCCGAGTTGAACAACCTGGGCAAGAAGACGCGCAGCCTGCGCGGCCGCGTGCTCACTGTGCCGATCCAGGTCGCCTCGGCAGCTCCGGTAGCTTCGGCCGCTCCGGTTGCCCCTGCCGACGCCGCTGCCCCAAAGGTCGCCCATGTCGAGACCAAGGCGGAGGTGTTCCACAAGTACTACACGGTGAAGAAGGGCGACACCCTGCACTCCCTCGCCAGGCGTTTCAACGTGACCGCCAAGCTACTCTCGGCCTGGAACAACCTGAAGATGCGGGTTGCCCTGAAGCCGGGCAAGCGGATCATCGTTGCCAAGTACCAGGAGAAGAAGGGCTCCCTGGTCAAGGACGCGGGGTAGGCACCCCGGCCGCAGCACCAACTACCTAACTGACCGATCAAAAAGGATACCATCGATGTACAACCTGATTATTTCAGCAATAGCCGCCATCGTCGTTTTTCTCGTGAGCACCTTCGCCGCAGGACTCCCCTGGTGGGGCGGGCTGCTGGCTGCTCTCATCGTTTTCCTGGGGACCTTCCTCATCATCGCGCGCATCGTCACCAAGAAGCTCGAGGCGGTCATGGAGCCGGCCATGAAGGACATCCAGGCCCAGCGTTTCGAGAAGGGTATCCGCGACCTGAAGAGCGCCCTCAGGTTCGCCAAGTGGCAGATCTACACCGAGAGCCAGATCAACTCGGCCATCGGCATGGTCTACTTCGTGCGCCGCGAGTTCGCCACCGCGTTTCCCTACCTGGAGAAGGGGTTCTTCAAGAACTGGGTCACCATGGGGATGCTCGCCGTCACCTACATGAAGCGCAACAAGCCTGAGCTGATGAAGCAGACCTTCGAGAAGGCGGTCATGGCCACCCCGAAGGAATCGCTGCTTTGGAGTCTGTACGGCTACTGCCTGAACGAGGTCGGCGAGACGGTGAAGGCCTGCGAGGTGCTCGCCAAGGGGGTCACCAAGCTCCCCGGCGACGAGAACCTGAAGCAGAACCTGGAGCTTTTGCGCGAAGGAAAGAAGATGAAGATGAAGGGGTACGGCGAGATGTGGCTGCAGTTTCACCTGGAAAGCTTGGCCGCGATCCAGAAGCAGCAGATGGCCGCCATGGGCGGTCGTCGTCGCGTGATTCGAAAATAGCTTGTCATGTGCCGCTAAATGTGGCATATTGAGCTGTTTTTTAAGACGGGCGCTTTTGCCCGTCTTTTATTTTAGCGGTAAAGGGTAAAAAGGAGCAGTCCTATCATGCAGGAAAAGATCAGAAATATAGCAATCATAGCCCACGTTGACCACGGCAAGACCACCTTGGTCGACGCCATGCTGAAGCAGTCCGGGGTTTTCAGGGAAAACGAAGCGATCACCGAAAGGGTGATGGATTCCAACGATCTCGAGAAGGAACGCGGCATTACCATCCTCGCCAAGAACCTGAGCATCCACCACGGCGACTACAAGATCAACATCGTCGACACCCCCGGCCACGCCGACTTCGGCGGCGAGGTGGAGCGCGTCCTTAAGATGGTGGACTCGGTGCTCCTCCTGGTTGACGCGCTGGACGGTCCGATGCCCCAGACCCGTTTCGTATTGAAGAAATCGCTCGACCTGGGGCTGCGCCCCATCGTCGTGATCAACAAGGTGGACCGTCCGGGCGCCCGTCCCGCAGAGGTCGTGGACATGGTGTTCGACCTCTTCTGCGAACTGCAGGCAACCGACGCCCAGCTCGACTTCGCCATCTGCTACACGAGCGCCAAGATGGGCTACGCGATGCGGGAGATGGACCAGCCCTCCGAGAACATGGAGCCGCTTTTCGAGCTCATCAAGGAAAACGTGCATCCCCCCGAAGGGAACCCGACAGCCCCCTTCCAGCTCCTGGTAACCAACATCGACTACAACGACTACATCGGCCGCATCGCGACGGGCAGGATCTTCAACGGCAAGGTGAGCGCCGGCGAGACGATCGCCCTCATCAAGCGCGACGGCACCATCTCCAAGGCCCGCGTCACGAAGCTCCTGGGGTACGAGGGGCTGAAGCAGGTAGATATCCCCGAGGCCTTCACCGGTGACATCATCACCATCGCCGGGTTCACCGAGGTGGGGATCGGCGAGACGCTGGCCGCCGCGGACAACCCGATCCCGCTGCCCTACGTGGCGATCGACGAGCCGACCCTCTCGATGAACTTCATCGTTAACTCCTCCCCCTTCGCCGGCCGCGAGGGGAAGCTGGTCACCTCCCGCAATATCCGGGAGCGTCTGGACCGGGAGCTGAGGACCAACGTGTCGCTTAGGGTGGCCGACACCTCCAACGCCGATACCTTCCAGGTCTCCGGCCGCGGCGAGTTGCACCTCTCCATCCTGATCGAGAACATGCGTCGCGAAGGGTTCGAGATGGCCGTCTCCAAGCCCGAGGTCATCATGCGTATGGTCGACGGCGTGCGCCACGAGCCGATGGAGTATCTGGTGGTGGACGTCCCGGGCGAGTACCAGGGGGTAATCATCGAGCGCATGGGTCCCCGCAAGGGTGAGATGGCCGCCATGACCCCGATGGGCGAAACCATTCGCCTCGAGTTCATCGTTCCGGCCCGCGGCCTGATCGGCCTCAGGGGCGAGTTCCTGACCGAGACCCGCGGCACCGCGGTGATCACCCACACCTTCCACGAGTACGCACCCTACAAGGGCGAGATCCCGGGCAGGAAGAACGGCGTCCTGATCGCTATGGAGCAGGGTGAGACCACCGCCTACTCGCTGGACGCCCTGCAGCCGCGCGGCATGCTGTTCCTGGGCGCCGGCGTCGAGGTGTACGGCGGCATGATCATCGGCCAGCACGCCAAGGACAACGACCTCGAGGTGAACCCCTGCAAGGGGAAGAAGCTCACCAACGTGCGCGCCTCGGGAACCGACGACGCCATCAAGCTCACCCCGCCGCGTCTGTTGACGCTGGAGCAGGCCCTTGAGTTCATCGACGACGACGAGCTGGTCGAGGTTACGCCGGCCTCCATCCGCCTGAGGAAGAAGGTGCTCGATCCGACCATGCGCAAGCGCGCCAACAGGTAGACCATGGTCCCCGGAAGCTGCCCGAACACGGCTTCCGGGGATCTTTTCGCTCCGGCCCTCGGGATGCAGCTCCCGGTTGCCGGCATAGCCCATGATTTTTGCTCAAGATCAGGTTTCATCCTCAGAGGAGTCGCCTCATGTCCTTGCGAACCCTGTCGCACGTAGCGGTTTATGCCACACTTGCCCTGTTGGTCGCCTGTGCCACGGCACCGACCCCTACCAAGCCCGCCCAGACCTACTTCAACGATGGCGAGGCCGCCTATAAGGCCGGCCGCTACGAAGAGGCGATCACCCAGTGGAAGAAGGTCCGCGAGACCTACAGTTCCCCCGAACTCACCACCGAGGCGGAGCTTAAGATCGCCGACGCGCACTTCAACAACAAGGCGTACATCGAGGCCGCGGCTGCCTACGACGACTTCCGCAAACTGCACCCGACCAACCCGAAGCTCCCCTACGTGATGTACCGGATCGGCCTGAGCCACTACAACCAGATCACCGGCATCGACACCGACCAGACCCCGGTGAAGAACGCCGTGGCGACCCTGGAAAGCTTCCTGAACCGCTATCCGGACTCTGAGTACGCGCCGGAGGCACGCCAGAAGCTGGCCGACTGCCTGGACAAGGAACTGGCGTACGAGAACTACGTGGGGAATTTCTACCTGAGGACCGGAAAATACACCTCCGCCGTGAAGCGATTGAACGAGGCGTTGCTGCGCTTCCCGAAGGCTCCCAAGCTGGACCAGACCCTCTTTTACCTCGGCAAGGCATACCTTAAATCGGGCGATGTGGCGCAGGGGAGGAAGGTGCTGAAGCGGCTGGCGACCGAATATCCCAACAGCCTCCTCAATAAGGATGCCAACAAGCTGCAGCAGGGATTTGCCGGCTACTCCACCCAGCACGGCTAATACGAGAAGGAGAGGATATCGTATGGCAGAAGATAAAAAGGAACCCTGGCTCAACTACCTTGCACTGACCACCATCATTCTGGCGGTATGCGCCACCATGGCGACCTTCAAAGGGGGCGGTTTCTCCACCCGCTCGGTACTGAGCCAGACCCAGGCCTCCGACCAGTGGGCCTATTTCCAGTCCAAGAGCATCAAGGGCTACCTGTACGAGATGCAGAAGGACCAGTTGGAGATGCAGCTGAAGGGGCTCGGCCCCAAGGCGACGCCGGAGCTTGCCGCCGAGTACCAGAAAAAGATCGACGGCTACAGCGCGAAGATCACCAAGTACGAAACCGAGAAAGCGAAGATCACCTCCGACGCGAAGAAGCTCGAGCTGGTGCGGGACGAGGCGCAGCAGCACTCCAAGGCGTTCGGCGTGGCGGTCATCTTCCTGCAGATCGCCATCCTGCTTTCCTCCATCGCCGCACTTTTGAAGAAGAAGTACGTCTGGGTGCTCGGCGTGGCGATCGGGTGCTACGGCCTGCTGCAGTTCGCCAACGGTTTCTTCCTGTTCATGTAACCCTGGCAGGTGCCAGCCTACGTGCGGTTGCCGCCGCAGCGCTTGTTCGCTGAACGGCTTTTCCGGTGGAGCGGCTTTCGGCCGCGATGCTGCCGGCACCCCTGCCACCTGATTCGCACATAAGAAAGCGGACCCTTCGAATTCGAAAGGTCCGCTTTTTTACTGTTTGACCGGTTTGCCTAGCTGCCCCTCTCAGGTGCTCTTCATGATATCGAGCATGGTGGCGCCCATCTTGGTCGGGCTCGGCGACACCGCGACGCCGCATTCGGTGAGCACCCTGATCTTGTCCTCGGCCCGTCCCTTGCCGCCGGTGATGATGGCGCCGGCGTGTCCCATCCTCTTGCCCGGCGGTGCGGTCACCCCGGCGATGAAGGCGGCCACCGGCTTCTTCATGTTCTCCTTGATCCAGTAGGCCGCCTCTTCTTCTGCGCCTCCGCCGATCTCGCCTATCATGAAAACGCCGTCGGTGTCCGGGTCCTCGTTGAAGAGCTTGAGGACGTCGATGAAGTTCATCCCGATGATCGGGTCCCCGCCGATGCCGACGCCGGTCGACTGCCCGAGCCCCGCGTCGGTGAGCTGCTTCACAGCCTCGTAGGTGAGGGTGCCGCTGCGGGAAACCACGCCGATCCTCCCGGGCTTGTGGATGTAGCCCGGCATGATGCCGACCTTGCACTGGCCGGGGGTGATGACGCCCGGGCAGTTGGGGCCAACCAGCCGGGTGCGGCTCGTGGCCTGCACCTGGCGGGCCAGCACCATGTCGCGCACCGGGATCCCTTCCGTGATGCAGACGGCGAGTTCCAGCCCGGCGTCGCACGCCTCCAGTATGGCGTCGGCGGAGCCCGGCGGGGGGACGAAGATCATCGAAACCGTGGCGCTCGTGTAGCGCACTGCTTCCTCCACTGTGTTGAACACCGGGATCCCCTCGATGTGGATACCCCCCTTGCCGGGGGTGACCCCCGCTACGATCTTGGTGCCGTATTCCCGGCACTGGCGGGTGTGGAAGAGGCCGCTTCGGCCGGTGATCCCCTGGACCACGACCCGTGACTCGCTGTTCAAAAGTATCGCCATGGCATGCTCCGCAACTGCCGTTGTGTGTGAGGTGCGCCTGCCGGCGGGTCAGCCCCGCAGCATGGCGACGATCTTCGCCGCACCGTCGCCCAGGTTGTCGGCGGACTGGACGTTGAGGCCCGACTCGGCTAAGAGCCGCTTGCCTTCCTCGACCTGGCTGCCGTCCATGCGCACGACTATCGGGAGGGTGCAGTTCACCTCGCCGGCCGCCTCGATGATCCCCAGGGCGATCACGTCGCAGCGCATGATGCCGCCGAAGATGTTGACGAACACGCCGCGCGCGTCGGAGTCCTCGAGGATGATCTTGAACGCCTCGGCCACCTTCTCGCGGGTGGCGCCGCCCCCCACGTCCAGAAAGTTGGCCGGAGCGCCGCCGTACTCGGCGAGGACGTCCAGGGTCGCCATGGCGAGCCCGGCGCCGTTCACCATGCAGCCGATGTTGCCGTTCAGCTTGATGTAGGAGAGGTCGTACTTCCCGGCGTTGATCTCCAGGGTGTCCAGCTGCGAGTAGTCCATCATGTCGGGATACTCGTGGTGCCGGAAGATGGCGTTGTCGTCGAAGGTGATCTTGGCGTCCATGGCTAGGAGCCAGCCGGCGCGGGTCACCACCAGGGGGTTGATCTCCACCAGGACGCAGTCCTTCTCCTGGCACAGGCGGTAGAGATTCAGCATGAGGGTGACGCAGTCCTCGCAGATGCTCCCGGTAAGCCCCAGGTTGATGGCGAGTTTGCGCGCCTGATAAGGGCGTAAGCCTACGAACGGGTCGATGTTGAACATCTGGATCTTGTCGGGGCTTGTGCGTGCCACCTCCTCGATCTCGACGCCCCCCTCGGCCGAGGCGATCAGGCAGTAGCGCGAGCTGTTGCGGTCCAGTGTGATGGAGAGGTAGAACTCCCGGGCGATCTCGACGGCTTCCTCCACCAGAATCCTGCGCACCTTGAGCCCTTCCGGTCCGGTCTGCGGCGTGACGAGCCGCTTGCCGAAGAGCTCTTTGCCGAGGTCCTGGGCCTGCTCCGGATGGTGCACCACCTTGACGCCGCCGGCCTTGCCCCTGCCGCCCGCGTAGATCTGGGCCTTCACCACGCAGTGGCCCCCGAGTTCCTTGGCGCTGCGCTCCACCTGGTCCGAGGTGAGCGCCACCCGCCCGCGCGGCACGGGGATGCCGTAGGCGGCTAAAATCTCCTTCGCCTGGTACTCATGAATGTTCATGATCTCTCCTGCACGTTGTGCGGGTTCGGAGCCGGCCGGCGGAGGGTGGGGCGGTCGAGCGAAACAGGGATTCGCTTAAGTGTGTCGTGGCCTAGGCTCGCGGAATGTCAACAGGGAATGTGTATCACGGATACTCCAAAAGGCAAGCCGGGGGCGCGAGCCGGTGGCTGGATTAAGCATTGCGCGAGGTCTGCCGGGGCGTGTATAGTCAACGGCAACATTCACATGAGGAGTCTGCATGTCACAACAGCAGTTTTTTGCCACCACCGCCAAGGGGGTCGAGGAGGTCCTGGCCGCCGAGTTGGTGCGCCTGGGCGTGTCGGAGGTCAGTGCCGAAGGGGGCGGGGTCCGCTTCGCCGGAACCATGGAGGCCGGCTACCGCGCCAACCTCTGGTTGAGAACCGCGAGCCGTGTCCTGATGCCGCTTGCCGACTTCCCCTGCCAGGGTCCGGAAGAGCTCTACCAGGGGGTGCGCGGCGTACATTGGACCGATTACCTGACGCCGGCCCAGACGCTGGCCGTCGATTGCAACGTCAGGGACTCGGCGCTCACCCACTCCGGGTTCGTCGCGCTCAAGACCAAGGACGCCATCGTGGACCAGTTGCGCGAGCAGCACGGCAGCCGCCCCAACGTGGACACCAAGGACCCCGATCTGCGCATCAACGTTAGGCTCTTCAAAAACCGCTGCACCGTGAGCCTCGACATGTCCGGCCTGCCGCTGGATCGCCGCGGCTACCGCCTGGATCGCCACGAGGCGCCCCTCAAGGAGAACCTCGCCGCGGCCTTGGTCGAGCTCTCCGGCTGGGACGGCAGCACCCCCTTCGTTGACCCCATGTGCGGCACCGGCACCATCGCCATCGAGGCGGCGCTCAAGGCACTGCGTGTCGCGCCGGGACTTTTGCGCGCAGGCTTCGGCTTCCAGCGCTGGCCCGGCTTCGACAAGAAGCTCTGGCTGGGCCTGGTGGACGAGGCGCGCGAGGGGGTACTCGCCGAACTCCCGGCGCCGATAGCGGGATCCGACATATCCCACTCGGCCATCGCGATGGCACATGAGAACGCGCGGCGCGCCGGGGTCGGCGACCTGATCAGTCTGGGGCGGGGCGAGGTCGCCGAGCTGACCCCGCCTCCCGGACCGGGCGTGCTGATCTTCAATCCCCCCTACGGCAAGCGCCTGGGCGAGGAGGAGGAGCTAAAGCCCCTCTACAAGCAGATCGGCGACGTGCTGAAACAGCGCTGCAAAGGGTACACGGCCTACCTCTTCACCGGAAACCTGGAGCTGGCCAAGTCGGTCGGGCTCAAGGCGTCGCGTCGCATAGTACTTTTCAACGGCCCGATTGAGTGCCGTCTTTTGAAGTACGAGATGTACTAAGGGTGCATTGTCATTAAAAATGCGGTTGACAGTGGGATGCATTTAACCTATAGTTAAATTTCGCTTTTCGGGCCTATAGCTCAGTTGGTTAGAGCTACCGGCTCATAACCGGTCGGTCCCAGGTTCGAGTCCTGGTGGGCCCACCACCTCTACAATTAGGATGATGTGGGGATGCCCTTAAAGCACCTGGTCAGACGAAAAAATACACGTAAAGTGGAGAGAAAGAGTGCACACCGAGAGGTTGCACTCTTTTTCTTTTGTGTGCGATGATTACTCCAAGAGTTTCGGACATAGTTGGAATTACTAATAAAATTGCCCCAAGCCAGTTTGCGGAAACTTGGGACAACGTCGGACTGCAGCTCGGGGACCCTTCCTCGCAGGTCTCGCGGCTCATGGTGGCACTGGACCCTGGTAGCCCCGCCATCGAGTCGGCCATCGAGGCAGGCTGTCAGCTCCTGGTAACTCACCATCCCTTCATCTTCACCCCCCTGAAAAGGATCAGCGCCGCGGACGAGACCGGGCGTCTCACGCTGCGTGCCGCCAAGAATGACCTCGCCATCATCTCCCTGCATACCAACTTCGACATCGCTTCAGGCGGGGTGAACGACATCCTGGCCGGACGTCTCGGGGTACGCGAGACGCTGCCGCTTAAGATAACCGGCGCCGAAGAGCAGGTGAAGCTTGCCGTATTCGTCCCCAAGGGACACGAGGAAACGCTCCTGACCGCGCTCTCGCCGTTTCTGGCGACCTTGGGGAACTACCGTGATTGCTCCTTCCAGGGTGAGGGGATCGGCAGGTTCACCGCGCAGCAGGGGGCACGGCCGTACGTCGGCGAGGTGGGCAAGCGGCAGGAGCAGGAGGAAAGCCGGTTGGAGTTTCTGCTGCCGAAACAGCGGCTGGGCGCGGCAGTGGCGGCGCTCAAAAGCGCTCACCCCTACGAGGAACCGGCCTTCGACCTGTACCCGGTGCTGAACCAGGGCGAGCTGCGCGGGCTGGGGAGAATCGGCACTCTGGCCGAGGCGACCACGGCCGGCGCCTACGCCGTCGAGGTGAAACGGGCGCTGGCGGCAAGCGGCGTGCGCCTGGTGGGAGACCCGGACAGGCGCGTGAGGAAGATCGCCCTGTGCGGCGGTGCCGGCTCCTCCGTGCTGCACGAGGCGGCACGCAAAGGTGCCGATCTCGTGGTGACCGGGGACGTGAAGTACCACGAGGCGCGGGAGGCCGAGGCGCTCGGCATCGGGATCATCGATGCGGGACATTTCGCCACCGAGTGGCCCATGGTCCACGGGTTGGCGCAGTTGCTCACCA
>Ga0208789_1001627_pt1 | contig 11904 bp, 6 predicted proteins | sample Methanotroph_Enr_FD_187368 | JGI IMG/M metagenome (GOLD analysis project Ga0208789, IMG submission 187368) | Enriched soil microbial communities from Old Woman Creek wetland in Ohio, USA - Methanotroph_Enrichment_5 (SPAdes) (version 2) | ecosystem: Environmental > Terrestrial > Soil > Wetlands...
TTGGGATATGGAAGCGATAAAAAAATCGGCGAGTATTGCTGCCGATGAAGCTTCGGCATCTGGAATTAACTGGACTTTTGGTCCAAATGTAGATATTTCCCACGATGCCCGCTGGGGACGCGTGATGGAAGGCGCAGGCGAAGATCCGTATTTAGGAAGTAAAGTGGCGATTGCTAGAGTTAAAGGTTTTCAAGGCGACAATAAAGAAGATTTGTCTAAAATAAATACCATTGCGGCTTGCGCCAAACATTTTGCGGCTTATGGTTTTGCGGAAGCCGGCAGGGATTATAATATGGTTGATATTAGCAATTCCAGATTGTATAACACGATTTTGCCTCCGTTTAAAGCGGCAGCAGAGGCTGGAGTTCGCACGTTTATGAACTCGTTTAATCTTCTGAATGGCGTTCCTGCAACTGGAAACAGCTTTTTGCAGAGAGATATACTGAAAGGCAAATGGAAATTTGACGGATTTGTAGTTTCGGACTGGGCTTCGGTTCGTGAAATGATGGTGCACGGTTATGCAAAAGATGGTGCGGATGCTACGCTTAAAGCAGTAACAGCGGGTTCGGACATGGATATGGAATCGCATTTGTATGTTGAAGAATTGGCAAATTTGGTTAAATCCGGTAAAGTAAAAGAAGCTTTGGTTGATGATGCAGTTCGCAGAGTTCTAAGAGTGAAATTTGAATTGGGATTGTTTGACGATCCATATAAATATTGTGACGAAAAGCGTGAAAAAGCGACTATTGGCAACAAAGCCAATAATGAAGGAGTTTTGGACATGGCCAAAAAATCGATTGTGTTGTTGAAAAATGAGAAGAACTTGCTTCCGCTAAAAAAAGCAGGACAAAAAATTGCCTTGATTGGCGCTTTGGCGAATGACAAAAACAGTCCGCTGGGAAGTTGGAGAATTGCCTCTGATGATAATACTGCCGTTTCTGTTTTGGAAGGGATGCAACAATACAAAGGCAATGAGTTGACTTATGAAAAAGGGACTGATTTAACTATGGAAAAAACTGCTTTTATAAATGAATTAGTTTTCAATACCACCGATAAAAGCGGGTTTGAAGCGGCCAAAAAAGTAGCTGCCAGCGCTGATGTAGTTGTTATGGTTTTGGGAGAGCACGGGTTTCAGAGCGGGGAAGGTCGCAGCAGATCCAATCTTGACTTGCCGGGGAACCAACAGGAATTATTGGAAGAAATCTACAAAGTAAATCCGAATATTGTTTTGGTTTTAAACAACGGAAGACCCTTGACGATTCCTTGGGCAGCGGAACATATTCCTGCGATTGTTGAGGCTTGGCATCTGGGAACACAAACCGGAAATGCCGTGGCTCAAGTATTGTATGGCGATTACAATCCAAGTGGGAAATTACCAATGTCGTTCCCAAGAAATGTGGGTCAAGTGCCAATTTATTACAACAATTACAGCACGGGAAGACCTATAAATAGTGACAAAAACGTGTTTTGGTCACACTATACCGATGTGGAGAAAACACCTCAATATCCTTTTGGATTCGGTTTGAGTTACACCACTTTCGATTATAAAAATTTGAAATTAAATAAAATTGCTTTCGCAAAAGGGGAGTCGGTGCAGGTTTCAGTTGAAGTTACTAATTCTGGAAATTATGACGGAAAAGAAGTAGTGCAATTGTATATTCATGATGATGTAGCGAGTTTGGCCAGACCGGTAAAAGAACTCAAAGGCTTTGAATTAGTCGACTTGAAAAAAGGCGAAACCAAAACGGTTACCTTAACTTTGACAAACAAAGAGCTTGGTTTCTATGACAATGATGGAAATTATTTGGTAGAACCGGGAACTTTCAAAATCATGGTAGGAGGAAGCTCTGACAAAGGATTGGAAAGTGGGTTTGAGATAAAATAAAAAAACGGACATGAATTTCACGAATTAATTTGAATTTTTTTATTGATTTAGTTTAAAATCAAAAAAAATTAGTGAAATTAGTGGTAAAAATAAAATAGTAATGAAATACAACAGATGTGGAAAAAGTGGATTATTGCTGCCACAAATATCATTGGGATTATGGCATAACTTCGGTTCGGTAGATAGTTTTGAAAATGCGGTAAGTATCGTCAAATCCGCTTTTGATAAGGGAATTACCCATTTTGATTTGGCCAACAATTATGGTCCGGTTCCGGGTTCTGCGGAAACTAATTTTGGTAAAATCTTGCAGCATAATTTTCAGGGAAATCTCAGGGATGAAATCGTAATTACGACCAAAGCAGGTTATAAAATGTGGGAAGGTCCCTATGGAGAATGGGGTTCCAGAAAATATTTATTATCGAGTTTAGACCAGAGTTTAAAACGAATGAATCTGGATTATGTGGATATTTTTTATTCCCATCGTTTTGACCCTGATACGCCTTTAGAGGAAACAATGATGGCTTTGGATTATGCCGTACGTAGCGGAAAAGCCTTGTATGCTGGAATATCGAATTACAATCCGGAACAAACCAGGGAAGCTACTGAAATCCTCAAACGATTAGGAACTCCCTGCCTGATACACCAAGTAAAATATTCGATGTTTGTTCGCAATGCCGAAGAGGGTTTGCTGGACGTTCTTGAAGAAAAAGGCATTGGTTGTATCGCTTTTTCACCTTTGGCACAAGGGCTTCTTACAGATAAATACTTGAAAGGAATTCCTGAAAATTCCCGTGCTTTTAATCCAAACGGACATTTGCAATTAGAAGAAGTTTCTGAAGAAAAAGTGATTAAAATAATTGCTTTGAATGATATTGCAAAAGACAGAAATCAATCTTTGGCACAAATGGCATTGGCCTGGTTGTTAAAAGATAACAGAATCACTTCAGTATTGATAGGCGCAAGCTCCGTCGCACAACTCAATAATAATATAGACAGTTTGCAAAATCTTGATTTTTCTCAAGAGGAGTTAGAGAAGATTGAAACCATTTTAAAATAATAAAAAAGGGGAGGAATCGAAACCCTCCCCTTTTTTTATCAATAGTTTTATCTTAGTTTTTTGGCTCTATAATAGCTGATAATCCGCCGCCGCTTGCCAAACGAAAAGTCATTTTTGTAGTTGCATCAACAAAAACTTTTTCTTTTTTATAATCAACAGCAGCTTTATCAGCATTAATGCCATCCTTAAATAGTTCGGCTTCAAATGTTTTTCCTTTCTCTAAAAACGAAAAATCGATTGTGATTTCTCTCGCATCCCAATTGGTGATTGCGCCTAAATACCAATTGTCGGCTTTTTTTCTTGCCATAACTACATAATTTCCGACACTTCCATCTAGTGCGATGGTTTGGTCAAAAGTGGTTGGGATTTTGGCAATAAAATCAGTACATTCTTGTTCTTTCATATAGGCCGTTGGACTGTCTGCCATCATTTGTAAAGGAGCTTCAAAAATGGTATATAAGGCTAATTGATGACATCTTGTACCTTGACTCATCGGATTCACACCATCAGGTTTATAACTGCTTTTGTTGGCGTTACGCATCGCGCCTGGCGTATAATCCAATGGACCAGCCATCATTCGGATAAACGGAATCGTACAATCATAAGTTGGCACGTCATCATTAGGTGTCCATTTACTATTTTCCAATCCTTTTACACCTTCAAAGTTTAGAATATTGGGATACGTTCTTTGAATTCCAGTGGGTTTGTACATACCGTGAAAATCCAACAAAAGCTTATTATCTGCTGCAATTTTTGCGATTTCATATAAGGAGGCTACCATTTTAGCATCATCGCGATCCATAAAATCAACTTTGAAACCCTTCACGCCTTGATTGGCATAGTTTTTTAAAACCGATTCCGTGTTTTTTGTCAATGCATACCACGAAGCCCATAAAATAATACCCACCTTTTTTTGTTTTCCATAATCAATGATTTCTTTGACATCGAGTGCTTTGTTTAAATCCAGCAAATCACCATCAGCACTCCAACCTTCGTCTATAATTATGTATTCTAAATTATTTGCTGCGGCAAAATCAACATAATATTTATAGGTTTGGGTATTGATTCCTGCCTGAAAATCGACGTTGTAAATATTCCAGTTGTTCCACCAATCCCATGCCACTTTTCCGGGTTTAATCCAGCTTTCATCAGCAATACGTGACGGTGAGGCTAATTTCTGGACTATATCATTATTAGCCAAATCTTTGTCGCTTTCGCTGATAACCAAAACTCTCCAAGGAAAAGTTCTTGTTCCTTTTGTAACTATTAGATAATCGGTTCGTTTTGTTACAATTCTGTTGATATTATTGTAACCCCCATTTACTTCTTCTAATGGAAATTTTGCGAAATCACCCACAAAACTGTTTATTATTGTTGGATTCGGATGTATAAACATCCCTGGATAATCTTCTAAATCGGCTTCAAGAAAAACTGCTTTTTTGTTGTTTGGATATTGCGTTAAAAACGGCAAAAAAGCCAAGGCATCTTTTTTGAATTCAGATATTTTTTTTTCTTCATACAAAGCTTCAAATGAGGAAATGTAAGGATCTTTTGGGTTTCTTAAATCCCTTACATAAGGCATTAAAGTAGGGTAATCTTGATCAAAATTCAAAACAACTTCTTCAGATTTTACGGTAATGTCTTTTTTCTTTTTTGTGATAAATCGATAAGCAACACCATCATCAAAAGCGCGGTATTCGATGCTGAAATCACTTTTGAAGTTCAACAATAATTGATTGTAATTATCTTGAACTGATTTCTTTTTGTAAAATGGAGTTTCAAATGAATTGCGAATACTTTCTTTTTTTGATTTTAAAAGCATTGAATTTTTGCCTAATATTTCTCCTTCATTTAAATTCATTGACATTGGCGAAGCACTCAAAATAGTCCTTTTTTCGTGCGTAATTTTCCAAGTTATATTATTTGAAAGAGCAATTGTAACTTCGATTTTTCCATTGGGGGAAACCAATTGAAAGTCTTGTTTTTTTTGTGAAAAAATAGAATTAAAAAGAAATAACGCTAAGAGTAAGGTTATTGTTTTTTTCATTATTTTGAAAATTTTTGAGCGATAATAATTCTTTATTTCACCATAAATTTCAATGTCTGTACATTGGCTGAATTAGGTCCTACCATAACTTTGAAATCTCCAGATTCTAATACTTTTTCAAGCTTATAGTTGTAGAACATTAGTTTTTCTGGTGTGATGGTGAAAGTAACGTTTTTAGTCTCACCAGCATTCAGTTTTACTTTTGCAAAATCTTTCAATTCCATTATTGGTCGTGAACCAGAACTAACTTCATCTCTAATATACAATTGTACTGTTTCTTCTCCAGCAACTTTTCCGGTGTTGGTTATAGGAATTGTTACTGTAATATTTTCTGTTTTGCTTATCGAGGTTTTGTCTAAAGTTGGTTTTCCATAGCTATAAGTCGTATAAGATAATCCAAAACCAAAAGGAAATAATGGTTGGTTAACTTCATTCACATAGCTACGCATTCTACTGGGTTGACGGCCATAATAAGCAGGTAATTCACCTACTGATTTTGGCATTGTGATGGCCAGCTTTCCTGAAGGATTTACTTTTCCGAATAAGGCATTTGCCAACGCATGCCCGCCTTCTTGGCCCAAATAAAATGCCTGAAGTATTGCAGGAACATTTTTCTTGATCTCATTAATTGCCAAAGGTCTTCCGCCAAACAATACAGCAACGATAGGTTTTCCGGTTGTTAATAATGCAGTAACTAATTCGTTTTGAAGGCCAAGAAGTTCTAAACTGGTTCGGTCTCCTAGATGGTCTTCACTCCACGCTTCTCTGCAGAAAGATTCTGTTTCACCAATGGCTAAGACGATAACATCGCTTCGTTTTGCCACTTCAACCGCTTCTTGAATTAATCGTTTGTCATCTTCAATTGTATTTGGGGTTTGCACTTTGTTTGCCGAAAACGAAGATTCTTCTAACGCGAGTTTACATCCTTCAGCATAAGTTACTTTAAAATCTTCGCCTGCATAAGCTTTTAATCCATCCAAGACATCAATTCCAATACGTGGTTCGGCTGAATAACCACCAAAATGAGCTCCTTTTGCCAAGGGGCCAATAACGGCCAATGTTTTTATTTTTTTGTTGTCTAGAGGTAAAAGGTTGTTTTCGTTTTTAAGCAAAATAAGTGCTTTTTCTGCTGCTTCCAATGCCAGTTTTTTATTTTCCTGCGTATTGGTTACAGCTTTCATCTTGGCAACATCAGCATACGGATTATCAAACAAACCCATTTCGTATTTGAATTTCAAGAATTTTCTCAACGATTCATTTACATATTTTTCATCCAATTGACCAGATTTTACTAATGTATCCAGTGCATCATAGGGGCCAGTGTTGTATCGTAAATCCAAATCAATGTTGTTTTCTATAGCTATTTTTGCAGCTTCATTATCAGATTTGGCAAAGTAATGCAATTTATGGATTTGCTCAATTGCACTTTGGTCAGAAGTGATAAATCCTTTAAAACCAAATTGTTTTCTCAAAACATCTTTGATTAACCAAGAATTAGCATGATTGGGAACCCCTCCAATTTCGTTGTAAGAAGGCATTAAACTTACAGGATTGGCATGTTTGATTATATATTCAAAAGGAAATAAATCATTATTCAATAAATCATAATTTGAAATATTGATAGGTGCTGTATTTCTGCCACCTTCGGGTTGTCCGTGTCCCACAAAATGTTTTAAAGTTGTAGCAACGTGATTGCGGTCTGGCTTGGCACTTCGACCTTGAAAACCGTTTACTTCTGCATTACCCATCATAGCAACCAAATATGGATCTTCTGAAAACATTTCTTCAGTTCTGCCAAAACGAGGTTCTCTTGCCAAATCCAGATTTGGCGAATACACTTGTACAACGCCACGACTGCTGGCTTCCAGAGCCGCTACGGTATAAATTCGCTCAGCCAATTCAGGATCCCAAGTACTTCCCAATGCAATGGCTTGCGGAAATACAGTGGCGCCTCTTGCCATATAGCCATGAAGTCCTTCGCCTATAAATTCGATTGGAATTTTTTGACCTCTGGATGTACTCCATTTTTGAAATGAGTTGAGAATTTTGACATAAATTTCAGGTTCTAAATTAACATCTATGCCTAATCCTCCAATACCATTTGGATAATATTTGGTCAAACTATCGGTATTCATTTCTCCATTTTCTTTTAAAAATTTCTTGAATCCATCAAAGGAGCGAATTTGTAATTGCATCTTTTTTTCTTGCAAAGTCATCTTACTAATTAAAGCATCAACTTTGGTGTCAATATCAGATTTTGTTTTGGTTTGAGCCAAAGTAGAAATTGATAACGCAAATAATATCATTATTATTAAATAAGGTTTCATACTTTCAGATAGATTATAATGTTAAATTTTAAAATTAATTTTTCAATAAAATATTGTATTTTTTTACCAAATCCAAAGTCGATTTATCCGAAGAAAAAACACTGTTCAATCCTTGTGGTTCTTGCGGTGGGTCTGTTGTCAAAGGATCTCCGGGTTTCCATTTTCCGTCTTGGGTAACTGCTTTTCCTTCGCCGCCAAATCCCCAAAAATTAGTGGCTTGTAATGGCCCCTTATTTTTATGACTTTCGGCAACTCTTTGAAAGATATAATTGTAAAAAATATTCCGATTAGCTATGGATGAACTTGCCAATAAACTCTCGTTTTCCCGAGGTAAACCAAATTCTTCAATAATAATTGGTCTTTTTAAATGATTGGCAACTGCAATATGTAAATCAATATATTTTCCAGCATTTTCTAATGTGGTTGGCAAAGTTTTTTCGGCATTATCAGCTTTATACCAATTCCAGTTTTTTGGCCAAATGTGCATTGTTAAATAATCTATGTTCGGATTTTGATGGGTTCTTTCAAAAATTCCCATATCATCGTTCGAACTGTTTTTGCCTTCGGAACCAGTAGAAATCAAATGATTTTTGTCTAAACTATCCATCAAATTGACAATGTTGTTGAGCCAAACCGTGAATTTTGCTTCGTTTTCAACAGTAAAAAGTCTTGGTTCATTCCCCACTTGCCAAGCCATAATGGTATTGTCTTCAGTATATTTTCTTTTGGTGTAGGCATTTGTTCTGCCCATAATAAATTTTACATGATTGTTCAAAGCCTCCATACAAGGTTCGCAACTGTAGAACTTTTCGGTATAAGACATAAACTGTGGCCAAGTATTTGGAGGGATTGCTGGCACTGGAATTGGGCCTTTTCCATTCCATTCCAAATATTGTGACATTCCGCCCGACCATTCCCAGTTATTGGTTAAAAATAAAACGGCGTACATCTTGCGTTTACCCATTTCGGCAATCAGGAAATCCAAACCATTGAGTAAGTCTTGGTCGTATTTTCCTTGTTCGTATTGCAAAGCGGGACGAACGGTATAATCATATTTTCCACCATCGCCACCAACCAAAATTCGTAAGTTGTCGATGCCAGATTTTTGCATTAAATCCAATTCTCGAAGGAGTCTTTTTCGGTCACCTACTTTCTTTGAAGCCAATAAACTACCGTACCAATAATTGGTTCCAACATAAGAATACGGCTTGTTGCCTTTAAAAAATTGGGTTCCTTTAACGGTGATTCTTGGTTGTTGTTTTTGTGCTGAACCCACTGTTGTTGCAAGAAAGAAAAGTAAAAAAGTTAAAATTGAATATTTCATTTATTTAAATTCATTAGGGTAATATAAAAAAAAAACTAATTCTTGATTCTGTGAATCAATTCCAGACAGGCTCTGCTATTATGATAAGGACATTTCCAAAAACCCGCTTTGTCTTTTTGTATTAACGAATAATCAGCATTTACACCCCAAAACCATTCTCCGTTTTTCTTGTCTATTATGTGATTTTGTATAAAATTCCAGTTTTTCAAAACGATTTCTAAATAAGATTCATCTCCGGAAAGTTGCCATGCATTAAAATATCCAATCATTAATTCGGCTTGTGGCCATGAATGCTTTTCGGCTACCAATTCATTATTTTCTGGTTTTAATTCATACCATAAACCACCATCAGCATCAATTCCTTCTTTGGCAGCATCCGCTAACTGGATGGCATGTTTTCTAAAACGATCTGTTAAATTTTTGTCTTCCGTAATTTCTGCGCATTGTAATAATAACCAGGCGGCTTCGATATCATGTCCATAAGATATTACATTTGGTTTTTCTATCCAGTTTTCGTCAAAAAACAGTCTTAAATGCCCTGTTGCTGTATTTATAAAATGGGTGTCAATAACTTCAAGCAATTCGATAATATCTTTTCTTAAAGTTTCATCTTTCCATACTTTATATAAATTAGCATAGCCTTCGACGATGTGCAAATGGGTATTCATCGTCTTCTTTTCGTTGGCGTCTTTGTCACTTAAGCGCAAATCGTCTATAAGTTGCCAATCGCGTGTAAAAGCCTCGAAATAGCCTTTGTGAATTGGGTCATAACTATATTTCTGTATCGTTTTATACAAAGCAATGGCTATTTCCAATGCTTTTTCCTCTTTGGAAATTGCATAATATTCAGACATTCCATAAATAACAAACCCCAAAGCATAAATTTGGTTCTTGGTGTCCTTTGGAGTTCCATCGTAATTTAAACTCCAAAAAATTCCGCCAAATTCTGCGTCATAAAAATGATTGACAATGTATTCAAACGCACGCTTAGCAATCTTTTTATGTTCCTCGTTTTTTGTTAATTGATAGCCCGAAGAAAAAGCCCACAGAATCCTAGCATTTAAAATAGACCCTTTTTCGGCCTGATAATTTTTTTGATTGTTGTAATCTATTTGACCAATAAAACCTTCGTTTTCTCTATCGATTGTAAATTCCGACCAATACCCAAGAATGTTATTGAGTTCGGTTGTTAATTCGGTTTTTAGATGATTTAATTTTGTTGACACAGAGTATTAAATTTCTTTATTTTTATTTACTTGTTCAATAATAGTATTTACGGAACCTGCAGATGTAAAGGTATCTTCAGGCGAGTTCATCACATAATCAATTAATTTTTCAACTGATGAAACGGCTACGTGCATTCTCGTATCCGAAGAAGCATAATAAATGAAAACGGTACCGTCTTCATCTTCAATCCAACCGTTTGAAAACAACACGTTTGAGACATCGCCAATTCTCTCCATTCCTTCAGGAGCCATAAAATGTCCAGCAGGAACATGAGTCACTTTCGAAATATCATTTAAATCAGTCATAAACATATATAAAGTATATCGCAAACCGGCAGCGGTATTTCTAACACCATGAGCCAAATGCAACCAACCTTTTTCTGTTTTTATTGGTGCTGGTCCAAGGCCGTTTTTCAACTCATAAATAGTATGATATTGTTTACCAAAAATGATTTGCTCGTCTTTTACGATTGGATTTCTCATATCATCAATAGAACCAAGACCAATTCCTCCACCACTTCCAACATCAATGAATCCATCTTGCGGACGGGTGTACAATGCATATTTTCCGTCTATGAATTCAGGGTGTAAAACTACATTTCTTTGTTGGCCGGTATTCGAAATCAAATCGGGTAATCTTTCCCAATTTATTAAATCTTTGGTGCGAACAATTCCTGCATTGGCAATAGCCATACTCGTATCTCCTTTAGGGGCTTTAGGGTCTTTTCTTTCGGTACAAAAAATACCGTAAATCCAGCCGTCTTGATGGTTTGTCAAACGCATATCGTAAACGTTTGTATCCGGTTCTTCAGTTTGCGGAATAACGCAAGGTTTGTCCCAAAATTTGAAATTATCAATTCCGTTTGGACTTTCTGCAATGGCAAAGAATGATTTTCTATCGACACCTTCCACACGAACGGCAAGAATATATTTGTTATTCCATTTCATTGCACCAGCGTTGAATGTTGCGTTGATGCCAATTCTTTCCATACCAAAAGGATTTGTTTTTGCATTCAAATCATAACGCCATTCAACAGGAACGTGGTTTGCAGTTATGACAGGATTTTTATAACGGTCGTATATGCCGTTTCCTGCATGAGATTGCGGTTCATTTTTTGTCTCTATTAGAAGCTGGAATTCTTTATCGAGTTCAGTTTTTCTTTCCTGGAAATCTGTATTTATTGCGTCTGTATTCATGATTGATAGTTCTAAATCAGGTATTAATGGGTTAAATTTCTTTTGTTATTCAGGTCTTGTTCAATTACCTGCAATTTTTCTTCCGTCAGCGGATAGAATAGGATAAAAAGCACTGAAATCACGGCTGCAGCCGCAGGAAGAATGCTCAGCATTAACTGAATTCCATTTTGGGTTACTGCAGTTTGCTCAATGTTTGCTTGAAATCCATAGTATCCCAAAAGCCATCCAGTTGCTGCGCCTCCAATTGTCCATCCAAATTTTTGTGACATAGAAGAAGCTGAAAACACGAGTCCCGTGGCTCTTCTTCCTTGTTTCCATTCGGAATAATCGGCGCTATCAGCATACATAGACCATATTAGAGGGAAAATGCAACCGGCACAAATGCTTATCAATACTTGGAAAACCATAATCAGCAGTACATCTTCTTTTCCGAAGAAATAGAATATTACACTTAGAATAGCGGCTAAAGTCATTGCTCCGAAAAAGGTATTTTTTTTCCCAATTCTATTTGCGATTGGTGTCGCTGCAATCACTCCAATAATATTTGCTGCTTGACCTAAAACTAAATATAGAGAGGTGGGCGTCATGGCAAAAGTCTCTCCAAAGAGATTAAAACTATAGCTCACGGTATGACTTACATAATATTTAAAGTAATACACTGCCGCACCATCCCGAATGGAATTGAATACCAAGGCACCGATTCCGGCACCAAGGAGAATCCACCAAGGTTTGTTTTTCCAAAGATCTTTAATGTCTTCTTTCAAATCTGTTTTTTCATCAGAAATGGGTTGAACTCTTTCTTTGGTCAGAAAAAAACAGCCCCAAAAGAATATAGTAGTGA
>Ga0208789_1001628_pt1 | contig 11887 bp, 5 predicted proteins | sample Methanotroph_Enr_FD_187368 | JGI IMG/M metagenome (GOLD analysis project Ga0208789, IMG submission 187368) | Enriched soil microbial communities from Old Woman Creek wetland in Ohio, USA - Methanotroph_Enrichment_5 (SPAdes) (version 2) | ecosystem: Environmental > Terrestrial > Soil > Wetlands...
ATACGACCCAGTATCTTAGGACTGACAGCCACTTTATCTGCATCTACGTATGCATCATCGGTGGTGATAAAGGTTGTGTACTGTTTGTACCATCGCCAACCGAATACCACCAATGCCACTACGACAATGGTTAATGCAATATAGGCACGGATTCGTTTGCCTTTGTTTTTTTTAGTTTCTTCTGTTGTTTCCATATCGTGTTCTGAAAGGGGTTTCTGACTTATTGGGTTGGTTGCATTAATTTATTGTATTTCAATCCATTAATAAATAAGGAAGTGGCTTCACGCAGCATTTTGATCAGGTGGTTATTTTCTGCTTCTGTCAGTTCCAACCCGTTCATCCGTTTTATTTCCATGATGCGTATGCCCTGAAGGAGATCACTGAACAAAAAGGCCAGCTCCGATGCATCGTCAAACTGAAAAATACCTGATTCCTTCCCTTTATTAAAGACGGTTGTCAGTATTTTTTTCTCTATTTCCCTCATCCGGTTGTAGAGGTCTTTGAGTAATGGGTTCATTGTGGTATTGTCAGATAAACGGAATTTACTAAGGTTTAAAAATTTGCGAAAAAGGGAATGCCTGAGTTCAACTAATTCTATAATCATGGTATCGGCATCAGTTAATTGAGCAATTCGCTTTTCAATCTGAAGAAAAAATTCTTTTTGTTCGTTTTCAATTACTGCTTTGAAAAGGCTTTCTTTATCAGGGAAATAATAGTACAAAGCAGCTTTGGACATCGAAATATCGGCTGCAATTTCCTGCATGGTAGTTTTTGAATATCCATAGAGGCCCAACCTCTTTTGGGCAGCTTTCAGTATATAATCTACCTTCCTTTCCGCTTCTGCGCCTGATGTTACAGCTTCCATGATTCCCTGATTAATGGATTAATAAACAACTATGTGACTATATTGTTTAAAAAGTCAAAGATACAATCTTTGTTCTTATCTTTGAACAGGAATCATGTTTTCAGTAAAAATTATTTTGTAAATATTCAGGTGGTTAAGAAAAGGTATATAATTTGAACAATATACTGTCCATAAAAAAAGGCTGCCCCTAAGGACAGCCTTTTCATATTCCGGTCGGATAACCGGGAAATCTTTTGGAGGATATTAGTATTTATCCCAGAAAAGTTTTGTTGAGGCATTATCACCTCCAATTGCGCTAGCAGCTTCCGAATAATTTGCTGGATTCATCTTGTTTTCATTGTATGGATATGGCATACGCTGAGGAATATCGTTGTATGTCATATTTTCTGGAGGATTAAGAATCGGGAAATCGAGCCTTCTCCATTCTGCCCATGCTTCATTGCCACGGTCGAATAATGCCAACCATTTCTGATCGCCTATTTTCTGTTTCCAGTTAGTGGCAGCAGTGGCATAAGCAACACTGGGTTCTGCCAAATATGTATCAGCATCAGCTTGGGTAAGTCCCCAATAAAGCATGCTTTGGGTTATGGCATTATTGTAATGGGATTCGGCGGAACCTGTTACACCAACCATGCCTCTTTCGGCAGCTTCAGCCAACAAGAACTCCACTTCAACATAGTCCGAAATAATAACGGGGTAAACAGGATTGGGGATACTGGTAAAGTGGGAGAATTTGCTATAACTGCTTGCCCCAACTTTTCCATATGGGAGGCCAACAAATTCACCAAGGTACTTTGTGAACCATACTGGCATTCTTGGGTCGTTCAATGCTTTCATTTTATCAACAAGTGTGTTGGTAGGGCAAAAATCCTTTCGATTTCCCAACACAAATTCCTGATAATAGGAGTTCACATATGGGGCAGTGCCTGTATATATGAAAATTGCACTGTTCGATTGTGACGTAAAAACACCACTTGTTATTGCTTCTTGCACAGCTTTTGCAGCCTCAGTAGGATTTGAGTCAGCCAAACGAAGTCCAATACGCAATTTTAACGAAGCGCTAAATTCCTTCCATTTGGCAATGTTGCTGTTGTACAAAAGGTCGGCTGAACCAAATCCTGCACTTCCATTATCATTTGACAAATCAGTAACAGCTTTTGATAATCTTGAGAGAATATCAAGATAGACTGTCTTTGCATCATCGTATTTTGGTGTGCTATTGGCTGCACCTTGCAATGCTTCAGTATAAGGTATATTCCCAAATGCATCAAGCAGAAGTTGGTATGAATATACTTCGAGTACCTCTATTATCGCTATTTTGTTCAATTTCTCTTGTGGATCGGCAAATGCGGTTGAATTTATTAAACTCTTTGCCTTTTCCAGGTTGGTTAAAACATCGCGGTACAAAACTCCCCAATGGTAATCGGGAATTTGCCTGTCTTGAAAATTGTACCTGCTTTCAGTAACATAAGTCACTTCTGACTGGTATTGAGCCAATAGTCTTGTAACATTTCTATTTACATTTACGCTACCCATTAGGTTGAACAGGGCGATTTCAGAATTTGACACCAGAACATCCGGTGTTACATCTGCGGCTCGCTTAGGGTCAATATTGTCAGGCAATTCACAAGAAGTAACCATTACAATAAGGACAAGGAACCAGGTTTTAATTATTTTTGAGTTCATAGTTTTTTCTAAATTAAATGATTAAAAACCAACTGTTATGTTTACGCCGTAGGTTCTGGTAGAAGGATATGCCCCATCAGCAATTCCTTGGATATTACCTGCACTCATATTTGTTTCTGGATCAAAATAAGGCGTGTTTTTGTGTATAATCCAGAGATTACGACCAGAGATACCAACTGATAATTTTGTAAATGGGGTTTTTTTAATTATTTGTGAAGGCAATGCATAGGTAATAGAAACCTCACGAAGTTTTACATAAGACGCATCATAGACATAAGCTGCGGTTGGAATATAGTCGTACAACCAAGCTCCTCCCCAGTCTCCAGCCCAAATATAAATGTCATTTGGTGTTCCGTCTTCTTTAACTCCATCTAAAATAATTCCGCCTCCATCTGCAACGGGATCACGTTTTGGTTTTCCCTTAGCATTCAATCCGGCTGTTTCTTCGAAAAGACCTGTTGCTACACCATATTTCTGATCAACCGAATAAATACTGCCACCATGGGAAATATCAATCAAAGCGTACAATGAAATTCCCTTATAATGGAAAGTATTTGATATACCTGAATTCCAGTCTGGTTGAACATTTCCCAAAATAGCATCGGTAATGAGATTGCCATCAGCATCTTTTGCATACAGATAGTTACCGTCTGCATCAACAGTTCTTTTGCCATTTGTATAAACAAAATTGGTGCCACGAAGCACACCGAATGGCTCTCCAACAGTAATATTTGTACTAATATCCCAAGCCGAGCTAAGGAGAATATTTTCCACACCTTCGTACAAGCTCAGGACTTTATTTTTGTTCTGGAACCAGTTTACCTGAATATCCCAGGAAAAACCACCAACTATGATTGGCGTTGCATTCAAAGCAAGTTCAATTCCTTTATTCTCGACCTCACCAGAATTTACGTACCTTTGATTGTAGCCCGATGCACGACTGATATTTACAGGCATAATTTGGTCAATGGTATTGGTTTTGTAATAGGAAATATCAAAACCGAGCCTCTTTTCGAAGAAACTGGCTTCCAAACCAGCTTCGATACTTCTTGTGCTTTCGGGCTTCAGTTTATCATTTGGGAGAATTGTCGGCATTGCAAAAACACCAATGGATTTCCAATTTGTGAGTTTATTGTAATATGAACGTGTGCTATAAACCGGTGCGCTATTACCAACAGAGGCATAGTTCAACCGCAATTTAGCAAATGAAATTTGTTTTATATCCTTTATCCCTGGAAGTTGCGACAAAACAAAACTTGTTGATACAGAGGGATAGAAGTACAAGTTGGTGGATGCGGGCAACGTAGATGATTTTTCGGCGCGACCACTAAGATCAAAATAAACAAGGTTGTTGTAACCAAGTGAAATATTGCCATACAAACTATTTACACCCGAAAGGTAATTTGTTTCTGTTGTTGTAACCGGAGACTTAGAGTTCATAAGGATATACAAGTCTGGGACCTGCAATCCGCCAATTGTCGAGCCATAAATTGAGGTTGACAAGGTTCTCCTGGAATTGGCGCCTATTACTCCTGTGGTACTCCATTTTTCAGCAAATGCCTTGTTGAACTTCAGCATAAGATCGAAATTCGTTTCATTGAAATTTCTAAGGAATTCGTTGTATTCTGAAGTTTGATTACTCCCAATTGCAATTCTTTCTTCTTGTTTTTCAGAGTAATAGTCAGTGGCACCTCTTGCTTCCAATGTTAATGAAGGTAAAATCTTGTATTGGGCATTTACATATCCGAACAGGCGGTTACGTCCGTCAGTTTCATAATTGACGTTTCTCGTCCAATAAATGTTGTTATGATAAATAGGAGAAAAATCATCATAATAGGCATAGTTCCACGTCCTTTGTGATCCATCTGGATTTATGACATATTTCTTCAAGTCTTGAATATCAACATTTGCCTGAAACCATTGGCCCAATGATTGCATGGGGTTGCCCGGGTCATATCCTGTACCGTAACGTCCTATATTATCATCTTTGACATAAGATGCGCTTGATTCAACACTGAACTTCTTGGTGAAATTATAAGAACCATTGAAACTCAGCATGTTTTTTTTCATTTTGCTATTTGGCATTATACCAGTTTCTGTATTGTTGGTATATGACACTCGAAAATGTCCAAGGTCATTGCCACCATCAACAGCAACACTATTGGTATATTTGACGCCATTCTCAAAAAAGTCCCTAATGTCATGTTTGGCTGCGACCCAAGGCACCTCTCTTAAATAGTTAACCGGGTCCAAAGGATCCAGACCTACCCAATCAATTACTTTAATATTTGGATCGAATTTAGCTCCCCATGAAGCGTCTTCTGAGGTTGGGACTATTAATTGAGGGGTGCCGGTTCCTTTCAAATCGGCATACCAAAAATATCCGGTCGGATCTTCATAATAAGCGCCATAACCACCTCCGTACTCTTTTTGTATTTTAGGTAAAGTTGATTTATCGGCAGTGGTTGAAAAAACGCCCGAATTTATGGTTACCCCAACTCCTTTATTTGTAGAACCTTTTTTTGTAGTGATCAGAATAACGCCATTGGCAGCCCTTGATCCATACAATACGGTTGCAGCAGCCCCTTTTAAAACGGACATTGATTCAATATCTTCGGGGTTGATATCAGAGGCAGTATTGCCATAATCATATCCACCTTGGCCGTTGGCTACATAGGCCGTGTTGGAGATACTATTGTCAAAAGGTACTCCATCAATAACAAACAAAGCCTGGTTGTTTCCGGTGAGGGACTTATTTCCCCTTATGAGAACGTTTGTTGAGCCTCCCATTGTACTGGATTGTTTTATTTGTACACCAGCTATTTTTCCTGAGATAGCGTTGACAAAGTTTGACTCTCTGGAACCTTTTATCTGATCACCACCTATTTCCTGGACAGCATATCCTAAGGATTTTTTTTCACGCGTAATACCAAGAGCTGTTACAACAACACCCTCAATATTTTGTGCTTCACTCTGCATCACCACATTCACTACATTTGTTGCAGTGAGTGCAATTTCCTGTTTTGTCATCCCAACAAAGGAAAACTGCAGGGCAGTTGCATCTTTTAGTACATTGATGCTGTACTTTCCGTCAAGGTCAGTTAAAACACCATTACTCGTTCCTTTTACAAGAACAGTAACGCCGGGAATTCCATTCCCGTCGTCGGCGCTGGTAACTTTACCCGTGATGGTACGTTGTGCCAGTAACTGCGTAGCTGAGAGCAGCAGAATTACCAGCAAAAAACTTAGTTTTCTCATAGGTTAATTGATTTGGTTAGTTAGTGTTTAATTGGTTTGTGTTAAAATAATTATTTATTCAAGTTGTTTTTAATTTAAGAAGTTGTTTTATTATTGGAATTAGTATTGGTGTAAGGTGTAATTGAATATTTATTTTCAAAACGAGCCACAAATATATATTATTTGAAATGGAAATCATGTTTTTACCGCATTTTTTTTCAAACCAGTGAAATTATATATAGTCGCTGGCAAATGCGTTTTAACTGGAATTTCGACACAAATACCTGAAATAATGCATTTTACTGGCAGGTTGTCTGAGTATGGGTTATTTTAATTTTCAACATAGTAAAAGTAATAATTTCTTAATACAGAAAACATTTTCTTTTATTTTTTCTACTTTTTTCTGTTCCTTCACAGGATCAATATACGTGTATCGGAATGCTTAAACTCAGGCCGCTAAGTTTTAAACGAATTTTATCATTTAAACCGGGCCAACGGTTGCAAAGAGAGGCAAAGGGGCAAAAAAAAACCCGGATAACCCGGGCCTTTTTTAGTAACTGATTATCTGAATGCTATTTAGCCCACCATACTTTATCGGTAAAGACATTAATAGAAGGTACGTTAGCTGAATTTGATGAAGTTTCGCTTAATGCATAAGGGAACCTGTTTACAAAACCAGCCGTGGCATTGTTAGGATTATGCATAGTAGGAACGCCTGTACGACGGTAATCGTTATACGATTCAATAGCCTCGTATTCATAGAAAGCGATGTATTTCTGCATCAGAATCTCGTTGAGCTCATTACCTGTAGTAAGGCGTGGTGTTACCTGGTCAGCAAAGTAAGTGCCGATGGTAGCACCGGCGTAAGTAAATGAAGCTTCAACTGCAGCCTGTAACGAAGCTTTCCACGTAGCATCACCGGTGCGGAATTTTGCTTCAGCTTCAATAAACTTCAGTTCATGATAGCTCATCATAGGAATTGGAGCAGTCATACCTGTGGCTGCTGCTGTAACAGCCGAAACCGAATATACGCCACCCTGGGTTTGTGTTGCTGCCCCTGATGGAGCAGGAGCATATACACCGCCGATTTTTGTAAAGTATTTTCTCATACGGCTTGTATCGTTCCTATCGGTCATATAATTAAATAGTGTAGCTGAAGCTGAAAGGTGTGAACGATCGATTGAAAATTGGTACCATGGGTTTTGTCCGGTGGCTGCTGTAGTGAATTTATTGAAAATCAAAGCATCAGCAGCTGAAGCGAATCCTGAGGGAATTTCGGCAAGTGCAGCAGCAGCTGCATTATTATCAACATTAACCAAACGGAGAGCGTACCTGGCTTTCAGTGAGTGGGCAGCTTTTATCCACTTATTCTGATCGCCTGCATAAATGTAGTCGTATGCAGGAACTGTGAGTGTGGTTTTACCCAAATTTACAATAGCATCATCAAGCAATGCATTGATGGCAGTATAGATGCTCTGCTGTGAATCGTATTTAGGCTGCATAACTTTAGCTCCTTGTAATGCTTCGGTATATGGAACCTGGCCCCACATATCCGTAGTTACGGCGAGGTTGTAAGCAAGCAATACCTGTGCGATTCCCCTGGCCCAGAAGTTGGTGGGTTCAGAACCTGAGGTTGGATCAGTTTGAGTGATAATCGTGTTACAGGCAAGCATAACCGAATATAGGTTGTTCCAGTTGTTGTTGAACAGGGATGCACTTTGCTGGCTTAAACGCTGGTCAGCATCATATGATTGCGCCCAGGTACCGGCATCATGCTCAATATATACGGTGGCGTACCAGGCGATATCCGTGCCTGTGGTTTCGAATGCGGAACGGAGTTCCACATCAGGAAGCATATTTGAAGATGGCATGTTTGCCGCGTTATTCCTGTCTTTATTAATGTCGTCCATCACTTTTTCGCTACAGGCAACGAAAAGGAGTGGCAGCAATGCGAGGAAAATTATTTTTATTGTTTTCATATTTCTAAATATTTAAAGGTTAGAAAGTGATGTTTAAACCAACACCATACGAACGGGCTTGTGGTAACGACATATAGTCCATTCCACCCTGCATATTGCCCTGGCCTTGTGACGCTTCCGGATCGAAGTTTGGCAATGGGGTCCAGAGCAGGAAGTTGCGTGCACTCAATTCGAGAGATACAGCCTGAAGTTTTGCTTTTGAAATAATTGCTTTTGGCAAAGCAATACTCAGTGTAACCTGGCGTAATTTCACGAAGGATGTACTATAAATATGAGCTTCGTCCAAAGAGCTTAAAACATTTGCATAAAGATCCTGATATGCCCATATATCGTCGGGACCGCCACGCTGAATGTCGTTAGGCGTGCCGTTGGCTTTGTAACCCGGGTATATATAAGGTGTTACACGGTCCTCGGTTGCTTTTGATGAACCGTATAGATCCATCAGGCGGTTTGAACCGGAATACATCTGTCCTCCGTCTTTCCAGTCGATCTGGGCTGATAAGCTGAGAAACTTATAAGTGAAAGTATTATTGAATACCATCAGGAAATTTGGCGATACTTCACCTATTTTACCGAAATCACCCATCAAAGGCATGCCATACGACCAACTTTCCGGATCTTCATCAACCAGGATATGTCCTTTATCGTCGCGTAAGAATTGATTGCCATAAATGGCCGGGTACGTTTCGCCCGCTGAAGCACGGATGTTCGGGGTAGTATAGCCTCCAAGTGAGATGCTCTCGACTCCCGGAGCAAGTGAAACGCACTCATTTTTATACTTGGTAAACAAAGTATTAAAGGTCCATTCGAAGTTGGTAGTTTTAACAGGAATGATAAACAAATTTAATTCATGGCCTTTAACCGTCATTTTCCCGGCATTCATATAAACCTGGGCATAGCCGGTTGAGCCTGCCATCGGAACGGGGAAAATCTGGTCGGTGGCAACCTGTGACGAATAGGCATAATCAAATCCGAAACGCGAATCAAAAAACCTGAGTTCGATTCCTGCTTCCCAGGTACTCGTATTCTGTGGTTTCAGCATTGGATCGTACAAAGTTGAACTTGGCTCGTAGCCACTTACACCACCTAATGGGAAAGTAATACCATCACTAAGGAAACCGCTGCCGGCACCGCCTAATACATAGGAAACAGGAAAGTATTGACCTGCTTGTCCAACTTCGGCATACGAAGCACGGATTTTACCAAATGAGAAGATTTTATTATTCTTCAAAGGTTCCAATTGCGTAAAAATAAAACCGGTTGATACCGATGGGTAGAAGAAACTTCTGCTCCCGTTTGGCATAGTGGATACGATATCTTCGCGTCCGGTTGCATTCAGGTAAAGCATGCTCTTATAATCAAGGGAAAAGTTTCCATAAAAGCCTACAGTCCTGCTTTTAGAGATGGATCCACCGGCTGTCTGGGTCGAAGTATTCGACATGTTATTCCAGGCGGGGATAGTAAATCCGGTTCCGGACATCCAATAGGATGTAACATCATTTTCGGTAAAGTCGTTACCAAGGTCTAATAAAGCAGTAATGTCCTGGGTAATTTTTTTGTTAAACGACAGGTTAAGCAGGGAGTTTACAAGCTTACGGGAAATACCGTAATTATCCATTGCTCCACCGGATGGGGCTACATATGTGTAATCAGGTTTGGTTGGTTTTGTATATTGGGCCGCTGTGGGTAATGCTTGTCCATAAGAACTTCCCATTTCATGATAATCCTGCGAAATCGTATTATAGGAATCAAGACCTAACTGATACCTCAGTTTAAACCAATCAACCGGTTTGTATTCTATATAGGCGTTTCCGAATATGCGCTTGGTAGTTTCGGTGAATTTGTTGTTCTGAACGCCCCAGCGTGGATTTTCGCCGACAGTACCGCCGCGGTAACTGATTTGCCTGTAGTCGCCGTTTATTCCTGGCTGGTGGTAGGGAGTTCCCATGAGGTCGAATGATGCGGGAGCGCCATATACAGTAAACAGCCAGCTATCGTTACCCGAAGGAACTTTATCGATTGAAATGTCGGAATAATTGGCAGAAAAACCGGATTTCCAGTTCTTACCCAAATTTGCGTTGGCAGCAAGTTTGGCATTGTAACGGTTCATCCCCGTTTTTGCGATGATACCACTCTGGTTGGTGGAACCAAAACCCAGCAGGAAATCGCCTAATTCGTTGGCCTGGCTTATGCTGATATTATTTCCGAAGGTGGACCCGTTATTGCTGAAAAAGTTTTTAGCATTGTTATATGCCTGGGGGGTAACCCATCCGGCCTTGTAAGGATCCCAGAATTTTCCCGGCTGCCCGTTGGCATCGCCACCATATACCGGATCCAGGTGAAGGTCCGAAATAGCTGGCCCCCAGCTAAAGGAGTTGGATGCGCGAAATGCACGAGTAGTTGCACTTGTATAAACACCCTGGGCATACGTTTGCTGAACCTCAGGAAGCCTGGCAACAACGTCGGTATTGAAAGTGGTTGAGAAAGTTACTACCGGTTTGCCTTTTGCCATTCCTTTACCGCTTTTGGTGGTAATGATGATAACACCGTTCGAAGCCCTGATACCATAAAGAGCTGCAGCTGCCTGGCCTTTGAGCACAGTCATTGTAGCAATGTCGTTAGGGTCAATGTCGATTGCCCTGTCAGCTGATGCTGCCCCGGTAACATTCGAGCCATAGTCGGAAGTGGATTGGATTGGCATTCCGTCAACTACATATAAAGGAGTATTATCGCCGCTGAACGAGCGCGAACCACGGATCAGGATCTGGGCCGGTGCTCCGGGCATACCTGAAGAAGGTTTTACCTCGACACCCGCAACTTTTCCCGAAAGGGCCGTGTTCATGCTGGGGTTGCCACCTCTTGCTATTTCATCACCGGTAACTTCGGAAATAGCATAGCCAAGTGATTTCTTTTCACGGGTGATACCAAGAGCAGTTACTACAACACCTTCAATATTCTGTGCTTCACTTTGAAGCACTACATCCAAAATATCTGAAGCGGTAAGAGCGACTTCCTGTTTGGTCATGCCGACAAACGAGAATTGCAAGGCAGTTGCAGTTTTAGGAACATTAATACTGTACTTTCCGTCAAGGTCAGTTAAAGCGCCAGTATTGGTTCCCTTTATAAGAATAGTAACCCCGGGTATGCCATTCCCGTCATCAGCGCTGGTTACTTTACCCGTGATGGTTCGTTGTGCCAGCACCTGCATGGCTGTGAGCAGCAGTAATACCAGCAAAAAACTTAATTTTCTCATAGGTTAATTGATTTGGTTAGTTAGTGTTTATTTGGTTTGGTTAAAATAATTATTTATTCAAGCTGTTTAAATTTAATGATTATTATGTTAAGAGATATATGTATTAAGAGCGAGGGGAAATTATTTTTTTTTCAAAACCAGCCACAAATATAAATTAATTGAAATGGAAATCATGTTTTTAACGCATTTTTTTCAAACCAGTTAAATTATACATGGTCGCTGGTAAATGTGTTTTAACTGGAATTTCGACACAAATACCTGAAATAATGCATTTTACTGGCGGATTGTCCGAGTATGGGTTATTTTAATCTTCATCATAGTAAAAGTAATAATTTCTTAATACATATTACATGTACTGTTTTTTTTTAATTATTCATTACCATTTTTTATCAATTTATTAATTTAGAAATGTATTTACTGGATTTAATTATAGTCAGTCCGGTTTGCATCCTGTTCATTACATATTCCGCTTATTTGAGCAGACTTAAATGTTTACGCTTTAGGTCAGAGTTATCGCATAATTTCAATTTCTAAATGTCAGAAGGTGGCAAGAGATTTTATGGATATTACACTCTTAGCGCAATCAAGATCAAAAAGCAAGGGAGAAAATCTTATAACTTATTCTAATAAGGTTATCCTATCTTGCAAATAGCCTGTTTTCGATTATATATAACACATTCGAAATCGGCTAATCTTTTTAACTATTTTTGTAAATAAATTAACCTGGATTATTCGGGCAGAAGATAAAAGATAAAAGTAAAAAGATAAAAGTAAAAAGATAAAAGTAAAAAGATAAAAGTAAAAAGATAAAAGTAAAAAGATAAAAGTAAAAAGATAAAAGTAAAAAGATAAAAGTAAAAAGATAAA
>Ga0208789_1001630_pt1 | contig 11879 bp, 7 predicted proteins | sample Methanotroph_Enr_FD_187368 | JGI IMG/M metagenome (GOLD analysis project Ga0208789, IMG submission 187368) | Enriched soil microbial communities from Old Woman Creek wetland in Ohio, USA - Methanotroph_Enrichment_5 (SPAdes) (version 2) | ecosystem: Environmental > Terrestrial > Soil > Wetlands...
TATTGAATGTTTTAAAAGAAAAATATAGTGATCAAATTCATATTCTTTCATTGGAAAAAAATTCGGGTAAAGCCGAAGCTGTCAGAGCAGGAATAAATTATTGCAATCAAACCTTTAAACATCAGTACATAGGTTATCTCGATGCTGATTTAGCAACCACACTCGAAGAATTCATTGAACTTCGGAGTCATATGCATGGAGAAGTAATCTTTACTTTTGGTTCACGAATCAGGAAAATTGGATCTACGATTGAACGTAAAAATAGTCGATTTTTTATAGGGAGAGTTGTGGCAACTTTAATTTCAAACATTCTTGATATAAAGGTTTATGATACCCAATGTGGCAGTAAACTTTTTACAAAAGAAATTTCTGAGGAGTTATTTCAAAAAGAATTTATATCAAAATGGTTATTTGACGTAGAAATATTTTATAGGATGATTCATCTTTTCGGGAAGAAAAAAGCCATTCAAAAAATGCACGAAATACCATTGAAACTATGGGTAGAAAAAGGAGATTCCAAAGTGAAATTCACCTATGGTTTCAAACTGTGGTTTGATTTATTTGAAATTAGAAGAAAATATAAAAAAACAGCAAAGAACACCTCTAACTCAATCCTACAGTAAATGATTTCAGAAAAACTAAAAAACAATTCCTTCATTCTATACATTTCCGTTATACTTATCGCAGTTTTTAGATTGTTGTTGACCGCAACAATTCCATTGTTGGATAAAACTGAAGCGCGCTATGCCGAAATTGCAAGAATTATGCAAGAAACAAACCAATGGATTGTTTTACAAATAGATTATGGAATTCCGTTTTGGGCAAAACCACCTTTATCCACTTGGCTATCTGCTGGAAGTTTTGTAGTTTTTGGAATAAATGAATTTGCCGCACGGTTTCCTTCTTTTTTATTGAGCATCATCTTGATTATTATTGCCGGAAAAATGGCTAAAAAGAGCGGTACTTCATTCTATTTGCCGGGATTTATTTTGTTGACAATGCCTGAATTCCTGATACATACAGGAGTTGTTTCAACAGATACAACTCTAGAATTCTGTGTTGCAATAATGATGATTTCCTTTTGGCAAACAATGAAAAGTGAGGAAAAAACCTATTGGAATTATGTGTTTTTTGTCGCGTTGGGATTTGGATTATTGGCAAAAGGACCACTAATAATGGTATTAACTTTTCCACCACTATTTTTATGGTGTTGTTTGGATACCAAAAGATTTCGGGAGCTGTTTTCTAAATTTTCAATTGTAATTGGAATCCTTATTATGGCAATAATCGCTGTTCCCTGGTATTATTTTGCAGAGCAGGAAACACCAGGTTTTCTTGATTATTTCATAGTCGGAGAACACTATAAACGTTTCGTGGAATCGGGCTGGAAAGGCGATTTATATGGCAGTGGTCACTCACAACCAAAAGGAATGATCTGGATTTTTATGCTCGTTTTTGGACTTCCTTGGATGCAAATCGTATTGTACAAATTATGGAAAACAAGAAAAACAATATTCAAAAATAGTTGGGTTTCCTTCTTGGTTTTATGGATGCTCTGGACTCCCCTATTTTTCACACTTTCAAAAAATATTCTGCATACTTATATGCTCCCAGTAACAATCCCAATAATGTTTTTAATCGTTTATTGGTGGGAAGATTTTACACGAAAAAAGTTATTGATTCGCACTGCCTTGATTTTTCCAGTGGTCGTATTTATTGCTTATTTTGGATTTTTTGCCACAGGAAAACTGGACAATTACATGAACTCAGACAAATATCTTTTGGAAAACATAAAAATCAAAACTGAAAACAAGCAAATACCATTGTATTATTGGAAAGAGAAAAATTATTCTGGGCAATTTTATACCAATGGAAAAGCGCAATTAATTAAAGATGAAAAACAACTTGATTCCGTTTTTAGTTCCAATAAAAAAATATTCCTTGTAATTCCAACCAAAAAGGAGCAAGAAATACCAAAACAGTATTTAGAGAAAATAAATTTAGCAACAAGCAATTACAAAACTTCTATTTTTGTAACTAAATAAAGAAACTGCAATAGTTGATGAAAATACTATCTGACAAAAATAATCTTCAAATTCTTCACGAAGACAACCATATTATTGTGGTTAATAAGCGTGTAGGTGATATTGTGCAAGGTGATAAAACGGGTGACAAACCATTATCTGATGTTGTAAAAGAATACATCAAGGACAAATACAACAAACCAGGGGAAGTTTTTCTTGGAGTCGTGCATCGATTGGACAGACCTACAACCGGAATTGTGGTTTTTGCCCGTACCTCAAAGGCCTTGACCCGATTGAATGAATTGTTTAAAAATCGAGAAACACAAAAAACATATTGGGCAATCGTAAAAAACAAACCTTCAAAAAACGAAGATAATTTGGTTCATTTCCTAAAAAGAAATGAAAAAAATAACACTTCAAAAGCCCATATTAAGGAAGTTCCCGACAGCAAAATGGCCAGTTTAGATTATAAAATTACAAAGGAACTGACTAATTATTTTGCTTTAGAAATCAATCTTCATACAGGAAGGCATCATCAGATACGAGCGCAACTTTCCGCCATTGGTTCACCCATAAAAGGTGATTTGAAATATGGTTTTGACAGAAGCAATCCCGACGGAGGCATACATCTTCATGCTCGAAAATTAGCTTTCATACATCCCGTTACTAAAGAAAATATCCAGATAATAGCTCCTACCCCAGAGGATGTAATTTGGAATGCATTGAACGAAATTTAGTTCAATAAAAATTGTTGAATTTATAATAAATTAACTTATTTCATTACATTTGAAATATCAAAAGTTCCTACACTATGAAAATCATTACGCTTATTTTTTGTTCCTTATTTTTTATTCCAATTTTCGCCCAGGATCATTATTCAGGAATAACCACATCTAAACGTGTTGGGATTATCAACGTAGGAATGAATCCTTCAGAATTATCAAATTTAAATAGCAAATTTGAAGTACAACTTTTTGCTGCAAGTATTAATGTGTCTAATAATAAAGTTGGGTTCAAAGATATTGTGGATGGGAAAAACTTAGAAGACCTTATTTTTAAAGGAGAAGGTCCTGTAAATTTTAATGTTGATGCAGAATTTTTTGGTCCTGGAGCCGCAATAAAATTATTGGACTGGGGATTTGCACTAACTTCAAAAGGTCATATTAAAGCAACTATTCTTGATGTTGATCCAAATCTTGGAGATGCTTTTACAAACAGTGTATTAAATTCTATCGGCGGGTCAAGTATAATTTCCAATGACAACAACCAACGTATAAATACCACGGCTTGGGGCGAAATTGGCTTTTCGGTTGCTCACAAAATTTATGAAAATGAAAAAGGAAAACTTAATGGTGGAGTGACATTAAAACTTTTGTTCCCTGGTTCTTATGCTAATATTGGTGCTGGAAATTTTCACGGAACAATTACGACGAGTAACCTTGGAAATTCAGAACTTACTAATGCCAATGCCAATTTAAATATTGCTTACACCGGGAATCTAGCTGATAGTTTTACTAATACCAATGACTATACTCAATCTATTTTTGGCAATTTAAACGGTATGGCAGCAGATATTGGTTTTGATTACCAATTAAAAGGTTCCGGAGATTCCTATAAATTAAAAGTAGGTGCTGCCATAAAAAATATGGGGAGTATGACTTTCAAATCGAGTAATAATTATTCCAAAGATTATAAATTACAAATACAAGGCACACAAAGTTTAAACCTGAATCAATTTGAAAACGCCACTGGTGTAAAAGACATTGAAAATATCCTTTTGAACAGCGGTTTCGTAACTCTTGTAAATGACGAAAAAAATTTCAAAGTAAAACTTCCAACCGTTTTGAACCTTTATGCCGATTTAAAAGTAATCCCAAAATGGAATGTTACCCTTTTTATGCAACAAAAAATGAACAAGGATAGTGAAAACAGCCAAATTACCTCCCAAAATATTTTTTCTGTTACACCAAGATTTTCTTTAGGTTTTTTTGAGGCTTATTTGCCAATCGCCTTTAATGAAATTTCAGGTACAACTGGCGGATTAGGATTTAGATTAAGTGGCTTTTTCCTTGGATCAAACTCAATATTAACGGCGCTAACGAGCGACACAAAACAAGCTGATTTTTACATGGGATATCGATTTGGGTTTCTATAATTTAGATTCATTTATTCCTATTTCCAAAATAACTTTCAATAGCTAAAAGACAAAATTTTGAATTATGGAATACAAAACCGACATCAATTATAGAAAAGAAACGCTTAAAAAATTATTACACAACATTCTGAAAAATGAAAATGAAATAATTCAGGCTTTGTACGACGACTTCAGAAAACCTGCTTTTGAAGCTGTTCTTACAGAAACCAGTTATGTGATTTCAGAATTAAAAGAGACCATTAAAAACATACACAATTGGACAAAACCAAAAAGGGTCTTCCCATCGATACTCAATTTCCCTTCCACCGATCATATTTACAACGAACCCTACGGAAAAGTATTGATTATTGCACCCTGGAATTATCCGTTTCAATTGACTCTTTGTCCATTGATTTCGGCTATTGCAGCAGGGAATCAAGTGGTGGTAAAACCCTCCGAACTTACGCCAAATACTTCTAAAATTATTGCTGAAATCTTGACTAAAGTTTTTGATAAAAATCAGGTTGAAGTTATTGAGGGTGGTGTCGAAGTAGTTCAAAAACTGCTTTCGCAACGTTGGGATTATATCTTTTTTACAGGCAGTGTTGCCGTTGGAAAAATTATTGCCAAGGCCGCAGCCGAAAATTTAACGCCTGTAACACTTGAACTTGGCGGGAAAAATCCATGTATTATTGATAAAACGGCCAATTTGAAACTGGCAGCAAAAAGAATTGTTTGGGGGAAATTTATAAATGCAGGACAAACCTGTATTGCACCCGATTATATCTTGATTCAAAAAGATATGAAACATCCTTTTGTGACTTATTTGAAAGAGGAAATCACCAAAGCTTATGGCGAAAATCCTGAAATATCTCCCGATTTCGCTAGGATTATCAATGCCAAAAACTGGCAACGATTGGACAGTATGATTGAGCCTGACAAAGTAATTTTTGGTGGGAAAACCGATGAAGAAAACCGCTACATTGCCCCTACTCTTATTGAGGAACCGGCAATAGACAGCCCAATTATGCAAGAGGAAATATTTGGTCCTCTATTGCCTATACTTTCCTATGAAGAAGAAGCAGAACTAAATACCATAATTTCTAAATATGAAAAACCTTTAGCCTTGTATGTTTTTAGCGAAAACCGCATCTTTACAAAAAAAATAATTCAAAACTTTTCTTTTGGCGGAGGTTGTATTAATGATACGGTGGTGCATTTCTCCAACAAAAGGTTGCCTTTTGGTGGCGTAGGTCACAGTGGCATTGGCGCCTATCACGGCAAATTGAGTTTTGACACTTTTTCCAATAAAAAAGGTATTGTAAAAAAAGCAAATTGGTTGGATTTATCAATGCGATATGCACCATACGAAGGAAAATTGAAATCAATTAAAAAATTATTAAAATGGCTGTAACCACAGAAAGATCGGTAAGTGATGCCATAAAATACCGACGGTCCGTCAGGGTTTTTAAGAATGAAGACCTTGATGAACAAAAAGTAAAGGAATGCATTGAATTAGCCACGCTTGCAGCTACCAGCAGTAACATGCAACTCTGGGAATTTTATCACATCGTTTCACCTGAAATTTTACAGCAACTCACAACCGCAAGTTTTGATCAGAATGGTGCAAAAACAGCCAATCAAATGGTAGTTGTAGTGGCCAGAAAAGATTTGTGGAAAAGAAGAGTACAGTCGAATATCGCTTTTTTAAAATCACAACTTGGAGATAAATCCGAATCAGCCTATTCAAAAAGAGAAAAATTTGCTTTGAATTATTATCAAAAAATCATTCCTACCCTTTACTTTGATTTTTTGGGAATTGCAGGAATAATAAAATTTCTTGCTTTTCAGATTATTGGATTATTCAAACCCATTTATAGACAAGCGAGACTGAGCGATATGCGAGTTGTAACACATAAAAGTGCCGGACTTGCCGCACAAAATTTTATGATAAGTATGGCCGCCATCAATTATGATACTTGCCCGATGGAAGGTTTTGACTCACTTAGAGTGAAAAAAATATTGCATTTACCATCGTCATCCGAAATAAATATGATTATCGGATGCGGCATTCGAGAGGAACAAGGAGTATATGGAGAACGCTTTAGAATCCCATTCGAAGAAGTCTATTTCAAACTATAAAATTAATATCAACCAACCATTAAATATAAAACATAAATATGAAGCCAATAAAAGACAGGATTGAAGAAATAAAAATCCATGGGTATCAGCTTGATTTTGCGGATGTTTTCAATCATGCATTTGAAAATTATAAAAAAATAGCTTTGTACGCCGGGTTAGTCATTTTTATTTTTTCGGTCGTAATTGGAGTTCTTATTGCAGGCGCAATAGTCTCCTTATTTGATGTTGCTACACTAAACGAAAATCTATTAGAAAAATTAAAAACAGAAACCACTTCAGTGAATTTCATACTAATTTACATGATAAGCATTGTGTTATTTACCAGTTTAGTAAGTCCTTTTCAGGCAGGGTTTCTTAAAATGGCAGATTGCGGCGAAAAAGATGAAGCATTTCATGTTTCAACTCTTTTCGAATATTACAAAGCTCCTTATTTTAAAGAAATCTTTTTTGCTACACTACTACTTTCAGTAATTAGTATTAGTCTTTCAACCTTACTAAATCTCACCGGAATTCAGGCAATTGGAATGTTGACTACTTATACATTGTCTTTTTTGACCTTATTAACAATTCCACTAATTATTTTCGGAAAGTTAAAAGCTATTGATGCCATAAAAACAAGTATTATTATCGTTATGAAACAACCTTTAGTTCTATTAGCGTTAATAGTTGTGGCATTTATCGCTTCGATGGTAGGATTTATAGGATGCTTTATTGGGGTGTTTTTTACAATTCCTTTTTTGTTTTCTATAAATTACAGTATTTACAGTGCAATTGTAGGAATAGATTCTGAAAGTGAGCTTGAATAAATAACTCTAAATCATAACCTTCTTTTTAAAAAACACAACTTAATTTTTTTTAGTTGTGTTTTTTTTATGAAAAAATTATTATATTTCAAAAATATAAAGATAGGAGCCCAAATCTAATCTTTTAACTTAACCAAAAACATTTTGTATGTTGTGCTGTAGCTATATATTAACAATAATTCCTCCGTTGCCTGATTTTTTTTTTATTCATAGTATTATGTTTATTAATTATTTTCAATTAATAGGTAAATCGATTATCAGCAATAATTTATTTGGAATTATAGTGCCTTTTTTAATCTTTTTAATTTTTTTATTGATTTATAAATTTTTAAAAATTAGATCTACATTTGATACTAAATATATAGAAAACTATATAAAAGGGGATTCAAAAAATGAAGAATACCAACTCTATTTCTTGTTTATAGGAATTATAGTCCCCATCTTAGAAATTATTTTCGAAATTTTCAGTGTCAGGTCAAAAAGTTTATTAATCCTAAATTGCAGTTTAGGAGCATTTTTTTTAATGATGTATTTAATCAGTAAAAAATCATCATTTGTATTTCGAAACCTACGACAAATTTTTATGGTGATTTTTGTGATCTCTTTTGGTTTAATATCCAGAAATTTGATTTTCACTTCATCTGATAAAATACCCGTAATAGCTTTTGTAATATGCTTATTCTTTTCTTATAGTGTACTCAAGCCCATAAAATTGTATTGGTTTTTCGTTGCATCAGTTTTTGTCTACTTATGGATCCTTTTTGTTTTTCAAATAGTTCCATTGAGATTAACTACTACTTTGTTTAATTACTCATTAGTAATTCTAGTCATTAATTACGTACGGCACATCTCTTTATTAAACATTGAAGACAAATTCCGATTTACCAATGAAATTGTAAATAAAGGAAACTCACTCACAGTAGCAACAAATATGAAAGGTGAAATTACTTTTTGCAGTGAAACAATAACCTCTATTTTAGGATATTCGGCAGAAGATATTATGGGTTTAGGATTTTGGAAACTTACCGAAGATCAAGGATTTATTGGAGAAAAATACCACGAAAATTATATTGACGAGAGATTATATATTAGAAAATTAAAATGCAAAGATGGCGAGTACAAATACATTCAATGGAAAGACAAAAAATATTCTGAAAATCTAATTATTAGTATTGGTAATGATATATCCAATGAAATCAATATTGAAAATCAATATAGAAATTTGGTTCAAAATGCAACTGATATTATTTTCGAAATAGATAATTATGGCAATTTTACATTTGTAAATGACTTTACAATTATGACTTTAGGTTATGATGAAAATGAAATTATTAACAGAAATTATTCAGAATTCATAAGAAAAGATTACATCGATAACACCATGGGGTTTTATAGAAATTTGCTCGAAAATGAGCTGAATTTTCCAACTATTGAATTTCCTATAATAAAAAAGAACGAAGAAGAATTATGGATTTCCCAAAAAGTAATTATCCGCAGGAATGATTTTGGTGAAGTAATTGGTTACTCCGGAATTTCCAGAGATATTACTAATTTAAAAAATATTGAAGTCGAAAATCAAATACGTCAAGAAAAAATTGAAAAATACAATACAACAATTAAAAAATTATCTATAACAAATTTTAGTACTTATAAAAATTTTGGAGATGTGTCCAAAATAATCATCGAAGTCGCAGCGAAGGCATCTAACTGCAATCGGGTTAGTTTTTGGAAATATACTGAAGACACAATTACCTGTAAAAATTTATACCTATTAGATTACAATAAATATGGTAAAGGAAATGTTTTAAAAAAAGAAAAATTTCCAATTTACTTTGAATCAATAAAAAGCAAAATACAAATTAGTGCTCCGGATGTTTTCAATAACTGGGAAATATCGGAATTTAAAGAGAACTATTTTTTGAAAAATGATATCAAATCCATGCTCGATATTCCTGTTTTTACCAATGGAGATTTAGTTGGTACTATTAGTTTTGAGACAACAAAAGTCAAAAGAAACTGGGATAATGAAGACATCAATTTTGCCAGAACAATATCTGATATTATTTCATTACAAATAGCTTCAAAAAAACGATACAAAGCAGAGAGAAAACTAGAATACAAGAGCGAACTGCTATCTGCAATGGCATTGTGTACCGAAAAATTCCTATTGAGCAAAAGTGTTGATGAAATGTTCATTGAAACCTATGAAATAATGGGAAAAGCCACAAAAGCGGATCATATTTGTTATTATGAAAAAGATCTTAATACGAATTTAGTCAGTCAGAAATTCAAATGGTCAAAAGAAGGAATTCAAGTTCAAATCACCGAACTACAGACATTCAGTCCTGAAAACATGAAAGAAATTCTTACTCATGCAAAAAATAAAAAAAATTTAAAAGCGATTACCAAAAACCTTAAAGATTCCTTTTTTAAAGAATTATTAATAGCCAATGAAATAAAATCAATTCTTATTTTACCCACATTCATTAAAGATGAATTTTCAGGTTTTATATCTTTTGATGATTGTTCCAAAGAAAAAAAATGGACCGAAGATGAAATCAATATTCTCCAAACTCTTGCCAATAATATTTCTTCTGCGCTTGAGAGAAACAGAAACGAAACCATATTATATGAAAGCGAAGAAAAATTTCGCTTATTAGCCAATAATATTCCTGGCACTGTCTATTTATCTAATAATGATGAAAAATTTACTAAAATTTATATTAATGATGAAATAGAAAACTTAACCGGTTATAATAAATCTGAATTTCTTGAAAACAAAATAAATTTTATTGATTTAGTTCATCCTGATGACAAAGAAATTGCTCTAAATGCATCAAAAAAATTAGCCGAAGAATATAATAAAATTCATATAATTTACAGAATCATTCATAAAAATGGTCATTATGTTTGGGTAGAAGAATTTGGAGATACCATTAAAAAAGACAATGCCATTGATTATATTGGAGGAGTATTTTTTGATATAACAAATCAAAAAGAAGCCGAAGATGCCATAAAAGCAAAAGAATTAGCCGAAGCTGCCAGTAAAGCCAAGTCAGATTTCCTTGCCAATATGAGCCATGAAATCAGGACACCTTTAAACGGAATAATTGGTTTCACTGATTTACTTATGAAAACCGATCTTGATAAAATTCAGGAAAAACACATGATTACCGTCAATCAATCTGCACATTCCTTACTGGATATAATAAATGACGTTCTTGATTTCTCAAAAATAGAAGCAGGAAAACTAGATTTACACATTGAAAAACATGACATTAATGAAATTTTGAGTCAAATAAATGATTTAATAGTCTATGAATCCGACCGAAAAAAACTTCATTTAGAGCTAAAAATAGCACCTGATGTACCCAGCTATTTTTGGACAGATATTGTTCGTCTGAAACAAATCCTGATTAATCTTTTATCTAATGCCGTAAAATTCACAAATAAAGGTTCTATAAAATTAGAAGTTTCAGCTATTGGAAAAATTGATGATTCCAGAACCAATATTCGTTTTGCAGTCATCGATTCCGGTATTGGAATACTTGAAGAAAACCAAAATAAAATTTTTAAAGCTTTTTCTCAAGAGGACAGCTCAACCACCAGAAAATTTGGAGGAACTGGATTAGGGCTAACTATTTCGAACCAATTATTAGGTTTAATGAACAGCCGTTTACAACTTGAAAGTAAAATAGGATTGGGCAGCACTTTCTATTTTGATTTAGAATTAAAAACCAGCAATAAAACCACGACAGATGAAAATAAAATAGATAATCCTGTTAAAAGCAATAAGGATGTTATTCTTAAAACAAATGATAACTCCAAAAAAATAAAAGTAATGATAGCTGAAGATAATAAAGTCAACATGTTATTACTGAAAACAATCATTAAAAACGTATTTTCAAATGCAACCATTTTTGAAGTTTTTAATGGTAAAGAAGCCGTTGAACAATTCGAAACCATAAATCCTGACATTATTTTTATGGACATCCAAATGCCCTTGATGAATGGCTATGAAGCAACAAAAGCCATACGGAATATGAAATCAGGTCATACTATTCCTATAGTCGCCGTAACAGCAGGTACTGAAAAAGAAGAAAAAGACAAATGCATTGATGCCGGGATGAATGATTATATCTCAAAACCTATTATAAAAGGAATTATTGAAGAAACAATTATTAAATGGACAAATTTAATTATAGTAAAAAATTAATGCTGATTTTAAAGAAATAATTTAAATTAGTATCAATTTTGAAAAAGCTAATAACTTCAATACATTAAATCATGAAATGGCAAGGCAGAAGACAAAGTGACAATGTTGAAGACCGTAGAACATTATCCGGTAGAAAAATAGCAGTTGGAGGCGGAATAATAGGAATCATAATTTTATTATTGAATCTTTTTGGAGGTGAAAATGCACAGTTATTGACACCTGTCCTTGAACAAATACAAGGAACACAATCAACACAGACAGAATCTGGCGTTCCTTTAACTAAAGAAGAGGAAGAATTAGGCAATTTTGTTCGAGTGAATTTAGCAGATAATGAAGATATATGGGATAAAATTTTTACCGAAAATGGTATGGAATATAAAAACCCAAAACTGGTTCTATTTAGAGGATCAGTAGAAACTGCTTGTGGAGGAGCTTCCTCTGCATCCGGACCATTTTATTGCCCTGATGATCAAAAAGTATATATGGATTTGGATTTTTTTGAAGAACTAAAAACAAGATTTGGTGCTGAAGGAGGTGATTTTGCTATCGCTTACGTTATT
>Ga0208789_1001635_pt1 | contig 11853 bp, 11 predicted proteins | sample Methanotroph_Enr_FD_187368 | JGI IMG/M metagenome (GOLD analysis project Ga0208789, IMG submission 187368) | Enriched soil microbial communities from Old Woman Creek wetland in Ohio, USA - Methanotroph_Enrichment_5 (SPAdes) (version 2) | ecosystem: Environmental > Terrestrial > Soil > Wetlands...
TCAGGAGCCTTTAGCTTAATGCGCAGAGACAGTTTGCCGAATTCGGTGGTTTGTCCTGTCGCAACTACCAGCGCGGTTGCATCGCCGCTCTGCACATGCGTTCCCATCCACAAGGCGTTGGTGCGCTGGCTTAGTGCGGTCTCTGCGGGCAACACGCCGGGCAGTTTTTCGACCGGATAACTCTCTCCGGTCAGTATGGCTTCATCGACAAACAGATTGTCGGATTCCAGGATCAAACAATCACCCGGAATAACATCCCCGGCCTTGAGTAAGATAATATCGCCGGGGATCAGGTTTTCAGCGGCGATCTCCGCTGCAACGCCGTCACGAAGCACGCTGACCTTGATCTGCACAATCTCCAGCAGTTTTTCTATGGCGCTGGCAGCGCCTTTTTCCTGCCAGAAACCCAACAAACCGCTGATCAGCACAATCGTTAAAATGATCGCCGCATCCATCCGGTCATGTAAATAGAATGACAAGCCCGTGGCAAAAAGCAGTATCAGGATAATGGAGCTTTTAAACTGGGCGAAAAACAGGCGCAGGTTCCCCGTCTGTTTTTTGTTGTTCAGCCGGTTTGCGCCGTAGCGTTTGATGCGCTGATCGGCTTCCTCGTTGCTTAATCCTTGGGTTGTCGTAGCCAGCTGTTTGAGTTGCTGTTCGGCCGGGATATTCCAGAATGCGTTGCCAGTTTCAGTTTTATTAGATTTTGAAGCGCTTATCATGACTAAATCCTGGTTGTGAATTGGTGCCGTGTGCTTACTATTTTAGTCCTCGGTATATCTTTAGAGTATCTCAAATAATTCCTCCAGCCCGTTTTTAATCTAAATTTGGCATTGAACGTATGAATTTAGGATTGACGACACCGAATTATAAATTACGGCAGTGTGAACTATACAAAGGTGAGATTGGTGTGATGGAGCTTTAAATATAACTTTAAGCTGTCATGTTTTCGGTGTTTTAGGTAGGGTACGTTACGCCTATCTTTAAGAGTTTTCATAAAAATAAATCACAAGGTACGTGTGGCGTACCCTACAGTGAATTGTAAAACCGAAAACTTAGCCGTTCAGAGTTTAGGCTAAAAGTGGATCATTAAAGCGTCACTATGAGAAGTAGACGAAATAAGGATGATGTCGCCGTATTCGGGATGTTTGGCATACTTAGCAGCAATCACTCCGGCGTGGACAACTCTGTCAATTTCATCGTAAATATCTTCGGATATTTTTGCGTATTGCAGAACTGAGAGGGGCATTATCTTTGCTTCTTTTACTACGGAGGATAATCTCTTCTGTGGATTAAGCGAAAGATAAACATCAGGAGCGGTTCTATTTTCGGTCATGATATAAATGCCCCATCAGCAATATTACAATACCGTTGATTATTTCTTAGAATGAATAACCTTATTTTTTAATTCTGCCAGTTTGTGTTTGATTTTGTCCCATGTGGCAGCGGATTTCTCTGAGTGCAAAGTTTCCTTAATGACATCAATTTCCGTGTAAAGCATTTTAAAGTCATCTTTTTCACCGTAGCCCAGTAGCTCGGCGACTTTCAACTTATCTTTCGCAGCATCGGTCAATTTTAGGACTTCTTCCCTGCTTTTTTCTTTGGACATGTCTTTCTTATGTTCCAACTCAAATGCTTCATCCAGTAAGGCTTCAGCGCGAAGGAACGGCAAAGGAGTCACATCAATGGTCTCGACCAGCATGTTTAACGCCTTGTTTAAAAGAGTTGCAGCTTCTTTTGTTTTTCCCTTATCAATCAGCGTTACAGCATCTTTAATGGCGGAAGGAAATGAACCCAGCGGTATACTGGTTGTCGTGATTCGTATTTCACTGGCCAATTCTGCAAGTATCTGTCTTGCAGCTTGCAATTTGCCGTCATCAAGCAAATCATCGGCTTCGCTAATTGCTTTTTCGACTGTTTTAGCATCGCCTTGGAAATCGGAAATATCGACTTCAATATCAGTAGGAATCAAAGCCAAAGTTGGTTGTTTTGCCAGAATAACATCCAGTTTTCCTGAAGCAGTCTGTAAGGTAAAAAAGGCCTTTTTAGTATCATTTTTTTCTAAAGCGTCAAGCGCTTGATAGATTCCCGACACCGCTTCAGCCGCTTCTTTAACAACTTGTTGTTCTTTTTCGGTCAGGATTTTGTGTTTTGTTAGCGAAGTGCTTTTGTCTGTATTAGACATGGGGAGAGCGGAAGGGCTTTGTTTTTCGGCGTCTGCAAAAACAACCATTGGTGAAGAAAGCGATGAAATCAAAATCAATGCGGTATAAGTTGCCAGTTTATGGATATGTTTTTTCATATTATTTCCCATTGTTAAGGTGAAAGTTGCTTTTAAGCAATAAATGCTCAATTGACTTTAGTAAGAACATACAGGCCTAAGCTATTTCTATGCCACAAACTCAACGTACAAATAATCCGAGTAAAATCAGACATAACTGTTAAAAAATAGGCTAGTAACACGGATGGAATAGATGCTAAAGGTTGAAATGAACCTCACTAATAGGGTTCATTTCAACTGCTGGTGCTGTCATTAGTTCCAACCAGTCCGCTGTATTTTTACTCGCAACTAAATACCAGTCATGCCTTGAATTGATGTTGATAGGTAGTGATACGAATATCATTGGTTTACTGCATGTTATAGATTTCTAGGGGGCCGATTGCCTCCGCGCGGTAAAGCCAAAATACCAATTCATTTGTGGATCGCGTCTGGTTAGCTTTACCTAGGGTTCACTGTAAGACTACAGGCAATGAGGAGATAAACATGACGAAAGTTCTGGTTCTTTACTACAGCATGTACGGGCATATCGAAACGATGGCGCACGCAGTAGCTGAAGGTGCGCGTTGCGTTGAGGACACCGAGGTCGCTATCAAGCGCGTACCGGATTTGGTGCCTGAAGACGTGGCGCGGAAGGCCGGCGCTAAACTCGACCAAGCCGCGCCGATTGCTATGGTGGACGAATTGCCGGAATATGACGCTATTATCTTCGGCACACCGACACGTTTCGGCAACATGTGCGCGCAGATGCGCAATTTTCTCGACCGGACCGGCCGGTTGTGGCTGAGCGGCAGCTTGATCGGCAAGGTGGGCAGTGTGTTCACGTCCACGGCCACGCAGCACGGCGGCCAGGAAACCACGATTACCTCGTTTCATTCAACCTTGTTGCATCAAGGCATGATTATCGTGGGGGTTCCTTACTCCTGTCAGGAGATCCTGAATATGACTGAAATCACCGGCGGTTCGCCCTATGGTGCCAGTACGCTTGCCGGTGCCGATAATAGTCGCCAGCCGTCGGAGAACGAACTGAAAATTGCCCGTTTCCAGGGAAGTCATGTTGCCAAAGTGGCTAAGAAACAATCAGCTTAGCAGTCGTTTGCGGGTCTAGTAAATGAACGGTTCCGAATTCAGATCTCGCCTCGTCTCCTCAGTCAATTACGTATTTTTTTTATGCGCCCTGGCGTTTCTGCCGACCTCCGCCGCATCGGCGGATAATGAAGTCGCCCCGCTTAACTATTTCTTGCATAGTTACGGACCGGCTTCCATGCCTACAATGCATTTGGGCTGGGTGTTTGTCGCACTTTTGGCTGTAATTTTCGTCATCATCTCGGCGCTTCTGGTCGTGGCTGTTTTCCGTAACCCTCCCTCGGAGGATAGCCATCAATTCGGCCGAGAAGATGAAGGGATGCCCTGGATCTATATCGGAACCGGCATATCCGCCTGCATTTTGTTTGCGCTGGCTATTTATACATTGATTACGCTTAATGCGATCGCAAAGCCGACGCATGCTCCGGCGTTGACGCTGACTGTCACCGGCTACGACTGGTGGTGGAAGGTCGAATATGAAGATGACGATCCGACCCGCAGCTTTGTGACCGCAAACGAGATACATATCCCTGTCGGACAGCCCGTTCTCGTCAAACTGAAAAGCGCAGATGTTATTCATGCTTTTTGGGTGCCGATGCTTGCCGGCAAAACGCAAATGATTCCGGGCCTGACCAATCAGCAATGGCTCCAAGCCGATGGGGAAGGCGTCTATAGCGGGCAATGTACGCAGTATTGCGGGGTCCAGCATGCGCACATGGGCTTGGAGGTGGTTGCTCAAACTGAGGATGAATTCAGGACATGGCAAGATGCCCAGCGTCAATCAGTCGTAACGGTTTCCGCAATCGATGTTAATGCCGGGCAGAAACTTTTCCTTGATCAATGCGCCGGTTGTCATGCCATTCGCGGAACCGAGGCCGTGGGCGCTCATGCGCCTGATTTGACGCATCTGAAATCGCGCCGTCTGATTGCCGCCGGATTGTTAACCAATACCCCCGAGCATTTGGTGCAGTGGATTACTCATGCCCAAGACTTAAAACCGGGGGCGCGTATGCCCAGCATGGTATTAACGGCGACGGAGATTAGCACTCTGTCGGCATTTTTATCGACACTTAACTAGGAAGGAAGAGCCGCTCATGAAAGATGTCGATCAAAGCATGCCTGACCTTAATCTTACACGCGTATTTGAGATGGGCTCTGCCCCGGTCGGATCGGCTGCCGAAAGACGGCTCGTTGAATTATGGGAATCGGCACCCGGATGGCGCGGCTGGCTGTCGACGGTCGACCATAAAACCATAGGGCTGCGTTATCTGGTCACCGCCTTTATTTTTTTGCTGATGGGCGGCGTCGAAGCGCTGATCATGCGTTTGCAACTCGCACGGCCGGACCAGACCCTGCTGACGCCGGAACAGTACAGCCAACTGTTCACGATGCACGGGATAACGATGATTTTTCTGTACTCCCTGCCGATACTGTCGGGATTTTCCAACTATTTATGGCCGCTGATGCTGGGTTCGCGGGATATGGCGTTTCCGCGTCTTAACGCGCTGTCTTATTGGGTTTTCCTGTTCGCCGGTATTTTTCTCTACGCCAGCTTTCCTCTGGGAGAAGCTCCGAACGCAGGCTGGTTCAACTACGTGCCGTTTGCAGGACTGGAATACAACACCGGCCCCAACATAGACGTCTATACGCTCGGCATGGTGTTGCTGGGGATTTCCACGACCGTCGGGGCTGTCAATTTCATTGTCACGCTATTTCGGATGCGCGCGCCAGGTATGTCGATCGACCGGGTGCCGATCCTTGTTTGGGGGACGCTGACCGCAGCAGTCGCGAATATTTTTGCTGTTCCTTCGGTCAGTCTAGCCTTTTTTATGTTGTGGCTGGATCGTCAAATGGGTACGCATTTTTTCGATGTGCTAAATGGCGGCAAGCCGCTGCTTTGGCAGCACTTGTTCTGGATGTTCGGACATCCTTGGGTATATGCGGTCGTGCTTCCAGCCATGGGTATCGTATCTGACGCCTTGCCAACTTTTTGCCGACGTCCGCTGGTCGGTTACTCGGCGGTGGCACTGTCAACCATGGCGACCATGCTGCTGGGTTTCGGCGTATGGATACATCACATGTTCGCCACCGGCTTGCCGACGCTTGCGCTGTCGTTTTTCGGCGCCGCCAGCATGGTGATTTCCATCCCAAGCGCCGTCGCCGTGTTCGCATGGATAGCCACCATTTGGTTGGGACGCCCGGTGTTCAATACGCCGTTCCTGTTTTTCGCCGGTTTTGTGATCCTGTTTGTGATCGGCGGGCTTTCAGGCGTGATGACGGCAGCCGTACCCCTGGATTTTCAGTTGAATGAAACCTACTTCATCGTCGCGCACTTGCATTACGTTTTGCTGGGCATCAATGTGTTTCCGGTCGTTGGCGGAATCTATTACTGGTTTCCCAAGTTCTTCGGCCGGATGATGGATGAAACGCTGGGGAAATGGAGTTTCTGGGTCATGTTCATCGGCTTTAATCTGGGTTTCTTTCCGATGCATCTGGCCGGCCTGCTGGGTATGCCGCGCCGCATATATACCTATGCACCTCACATGGGCTGGACGACGGTCAATATGGTCACATCTATCGGGTCGTTTGTTTTTGCCGCGGGCATTTTGATATTCCTGGTCAACTGCTTTGTCAGCCTGAAGCGCGGCGTTCCGGCGACTTCGAATCCCTGGGATGCGCCGACGCTGGAATGGGCTGTGCCATCGCCGCCGCCTGTTTACAACTTTGCGGTTATCCCGTTTGTCGCCAGCCGTCATCCGTTATGGGAGGGTAGGACGGAAGAAGGCGTCGGACGATCAAGCCTTAAGCAAGGTTATTTACTGATGGAGGGACGGGAAGCGCTAGGCACGACGCCGCTCGATGCCCAACCGGACATCATCCTCAAAATGCCGGATGATTCCTACACTCCTTTCTTGCTGGGGCTGTTTAGTGCCTTGGCCTTTGTCGGCTTGCTGCTGCACTGGCAGTTTTTTACGGTGCTGATGACGTTGGCTTGCAGCTTGTCGCTGATGGTGTGGATGTGGCCTAGGAAAAACCTGGTGCAGCGTGTGCCGGACATTACGCACGATCAGGAGGCCGCCCATGTCTGAGCTGGATCAAGCACTGCCGGTAGGCAGCGAAGGCAAACGCTCCGGCGGCTGGTGGGGAGTGCTGGCATTGATAGTCACCGAAGGTTCCCTGTTCGGCTATCTATTGTTTACCTACTTCTATTTGGCATCTCAATCGGAACAGCATTGGCCGCCGGAGGGCTTGCCGGTGCTGCTGATACCGGGCATAAATACCTTGATCTTGCTCGCCAGCAGTTTATTCGTCTGGGTATGCGAGCGCTGCATTCAGCGCAGGCTGTTTAATTGGAGCCTTGCGTCGATGGCGTTGGCGATCGGTCTTGGCGTTTGCTTCGTCGCCATTCAGCTGAGTGAGTGGGGCAAAAAAACCTACGATATGACGTCGAACCTGTATGGATCGCTGTATTTCACCATCACCGGATTTCATATGGTCCATGTCATCGTGGGGCTGGTCATCCTGATGGCGCTGCTGCTTTGGATTGCGCTCGGTTATTTTGATCACAGACGCTACGCCGCCGTAACCATTGGCGGGCTGTACTGGCATTTTGTCGATGTGGTCTGGTTGTTTGTATTTACCACCTTGTATCTAACGCCTTACCTTTACTAGGACAGACTATGAACCGTTCATTCAAGCACGATTCATCCCTTGAGCCTTACGCTCATCTTGTCGGCCGGGTGAACACGATGCTCTTATGGGTGGGGCTGTTCGGCGCGCCGGTCGCATGGATCGCGCAAATGTTTTTGAGCGAGCCGCTTGCAGCCTATGCCTGCTATCCTAAATCGGCGCCTCTGTCAGCGCCGATTTGGGAGGGGATGCCCTCAATACTGGCCGCAATCAGCATTGCTTGCTTCACGATAGCTCTGTCGTCCACGCTGATTGTATGGATTTTATGGCGGCAGTCTGACCCTCAGGCAGTTGGCGAAGGCCGAAACCGGTTTTTAGTGAAATTAAGCGCGATGTCGAGTTTCATCTTCACTGTGGCGATTATATTCAATATCTGTGCAGTTTTATTGGTGTCGCCATGCAGCTCATGGTTTTAATGATTATGCCGTCGACAGTTATCCTAAACCGGATAATGCTTAAGCTCATAGTCAGCGTCTGTGCGGCATTATTATCCGGCCTTGCCGTGGCGCAGCCAGTTGACCCGGCAGACATTAGCCGTGGAGCTTATCTTGCCAGGGTAGGGGACTGTATAGCCTGCCACACGGCTGGACCGCAATCCCCCAAGTTTGCCGGCGGGCTGCCGCTCAATTCGCCGTTCGGAATCATTTACTCGACGAATATTACGCCGGATCCGGTCACCGGCATCGGCAACTATAGCTTGAAGGACTTTAGTCGCGCCGTCCGAAACGGCGTTGCCAAGGGCGGCAGGCGATTGTATCCGGCAATGCCATATCCGTCGTTCACGGCTATTACGGATGACGATATTCATGCTCTTTATGTTTATTTCATGAATGAGGTGACACCTGTCAACTATAAGCCGCCTGAAACGAAACTGCCGTTTCCTTTTAATATACGCTTGAGCCTGTTTTTTTGGGATGCGACTTTTGTCAAACATAAGCGCTTTGAACCGAATAATGATCGCGACGCTCGGTGGAATCGCGGCGCGTATCTGGTGCGGTCGCTCGGCCATTGCGGGGCCTGCCATACGCCTCGCGGTCTTGCCTTCCAGGAAGAAGCTTATTCGGAATCATCGCCGTTCTATTTAAAAGGCGCTTTGGTGGACAACTGGTTTGCGGCGAATCTGAGAGGAGACCACGCTTCCGGCTTGGGTCGATGGTCGGAAGCGGACATCGCAGCATTCCTGGAAACAGGTCACGGAGGGCAGATAGCGGCGTTTGGCAGCATGATCGATGTTATCGAAAACAGCACCCAATATTTTCATAAAGACGATCTGAATGCGATAGCTCATTACCTGAAATCCTTTCCGGCTTACGGCGAAAAGGCTTCGTACAAGCCGGCCGCGCCGACCGCAGCCATAGTACTGTCGGTAATGGTAACCGGCGACATGGAGCATCCCGGTGCAGGTCTTTACCAGTCATTTTGTTCAAAATGCCATCAAGTAACCGGAATTGGCGAACCGGGTAAATTTCCGAAGCTTGCCGGAAATTCGGTCGTTCTTTCCGAAAACCCGACTTCACTGATCCGCCTGCTGTTGGAAGGAAGCAAGACTGCACAAACGAGAACGGGGCCGGAACCCCAGAAAATGCCGAGTTTTGCGGAAAGGTTTTCCGACCGGCAGATCGCCGAGGTGCTTAGTTTCATTCGCAATAGCTGGGGCAATGAAGCGTCTCCAGTGACGGCGCGCCAAGTGTCATCGTTACGGAATGCGTTGCAAAAGAAACCGTATAAAAACCCTATTCACCACGAAGACACGAAGGACACTAAGTTTGAATTCTTCGTGTCTCGGTAGTGAAAATTATTTTATTTAATCGGTTGCCGCAATTCCTTGCGAATCACGATCAATATGCCGATTACGCTCATCATTGCCCCTTGAGTCCATAGAATCAAGCCGCCGATTTGCTGGTCTGTGATGGAACTCATGCCGGTGAATGCGCGTCCGCATAGGGTGTAAATCGGGTAAAGCTCGTGCTGCGCGAAAAAGATCAGTGCGCCGGTGAGTATTTGCGGCGGAACCACGGCCAGCATCATTGCGATGCGGCTAGCCGGAGACCGTATGGGATCAGGATTCAGTGCAATCCCCCAAAACATCAGGCCGTTCAAAGCCATGCTCCAGTTCATCAGGCGATAGATGCGCCAGTCGAGCATGGCGATAAAGTGGATAGACGGCAGCAGCCAAAAAACGAGCAAGCCCACGAAGCCCGTAACGGCGGCGGCAGGATGGAATAAAACCTTAACCGAACCTTGCACCGGCTTCCATTCTGAAACCCTTCGGATCAATCGCTTGCCTGCCAGAGGCAGTCCTTCCAACAGAGCGTCTTTAGGGCAAGCCAATACGATCAAGAACGGCCCCAGATGATGAAGCGCCAGGCTTTGGAGCTGATGAATGAAAAACTGATGCTCAGCATAATAATCGGCTTGAGTTTGAGTGACGGCATAAAGGGATAACAGCCCGCCCCAAAAGTATAATTTTTGTTGAAATGACTGTTTGCATCGTAGGCCGCCGCTTATAAACAGCATGGCTGTTATAGCCGTTACGATAGCAAGGGCATAGGATGCTTCCCACGGGACAAGCCATTGCAGTGGATTCATTTAGCTACAATCTCACTGAATCCAGCAGAAGTTGCAAATCGTCCGCTACCGTTTCAACCGTATCATTCGGTGTCATCAGCAGGCGCGCATGACCTTGCGGGTCGAAAATATAAACCGCAGCGCTGTGAACGATGCCGCCGGAATCCGATTTTTTAGGACGGTAAGCCGCCCGGTAACGCTTCGCGATGTCTTCGACTTCACCATCATTGCCTGTCAGGCCAACCGCATGTCCGGCATCGAACGCCGTTAAATAGCGGTGCAACACTTCAGGGGTATCGTGGCCGGGATCCAAGGTAACAAATAGTATGCGGGTGCGGTTCGCATGATCTCCCAAACGGCGCACCACGTTTGCCAACTGAAACAGAGTGGCCGGGCATTCTGACTGACAATTGGTGAAACCGAAAAACAACATGACCAAGTAGCCTTGATAAGATTGATCCGTAACGGGTTGCCCGGTGTCGTCTAACAGCGAAAAATGTAAATCCGGCAGATGGCCGGTAATTTCATGCAGTTGCCACTGCTTTTCCGGATTGCAGCCGATTAATGCCAACATCAATGCGACGCAAAGAAATTTCATCATTACTCCGACCTCCCGTTCTCATATTGAACGCTCCTGTCATTAATCGATAACTGCATGTTGTTGTCCTGGAGTCCAAAGCTGGCTTTGGATGATTTACGCAGACGAGGCCAGTCCAGTATTCCGCAGGTTTAGTTATGACTTAAAACGCCCGCTCTCAAAATCCTCGACGGCTTGCCGGATTTCTTCCTGGGTATTCATCACAAACGGCCCGTAGCCGGCTATCGGTTCGTCAATCGGTTCACCGCTCATGACCAGCAGCGAGGCATCTTTGAGCACCGTCAGGATAATAGCGGAACCTTTTCGCTCAAAGAAGGCGATCTCGGCATCGTTCAGTGTTGCAGAATTATTGATCGTCACACTGCCTTTCAAGGCAAACAGCAGCATTGTGTAATTTTCGGGGACATTAAGTTCAACGGTTTGCCCTGCCAATAGGCGCAGCTCCCATAAATTGATCGGAGTGTAGGTGGTTGCAGGCCCTTTGACGCCTTGATAAGTCCCTGCTATCACCCGCACGACACTGCCTTGATCATCCAGCTTCACCACCGGAATCCGGTCGGAAGTTATGGGCTGATAATGCGGCGCAACCATCTTGAATTTGGCGGGCAAATTGACCCAAAGCTGTATCGCCTCAAAGGTTCCTCCTTGCCGGGTAAAAGCCGCAGAGTGCATCTCCTCGTGCAATAGCCCCTTTGCCGCCGTCATCCACTGCACATCGCCTGGGCCGATCAGACCGCCGTTGCCGGCCGTATCATGATGTTCGACTTCACCTTGATAAAGAAGGGTAACGGTTTCAAAACCGCGGTGCGGGTGCATGCCTACGCCCTTCGGTGTCGATGCGGCCGGAAACTCGCGGGGTCCTGCGTAATCGAGCATCAGAAACGGGCTCACCTCGGCGTCCGGGGTGTTATAGGAAAACAGGGTGCGTACCGGGAAACCGTCTCCAACCCAGTGAGATTCATCGGCGCGGGTGATTCGATGTAACTGTTTCATGGCTTTGTCCTTTTAGCTAAAGCTAAAATGTTTGTTTATGCAAAACTACCGGCAAGGGATGATAAGTTCCGGCGGGGGAGGGCATCAGGACATATGCTGCCGCTAGCGGTTTTTGCTGTGGGGTCATTGAGAAATCGTATTCCTCGTGTGTAAGATCTAAGGAAACCGATCTTATCGGAAACGCAAAAATTCATAATTAAGTGTCTCTTGTTTTTGAGTGGGGATAAATCCGTACGGCTACTTATGAACACCTGCCTTGTTGCCTGCCATCGCAATGCACCCTAACCAAACAAATCAACCTGCAACTGCTTGCGCTGATCCGGCTTCAGGTTGTTCATTAAGCTGGCGGCGATTTGCAACGTGGTTTTAACGGGCGGGTTATGATCATGCTTAAAACAAAGCCGGTCCCGCAATCTTTAGTGTTAGTACATTGACAGTACAAGTCCTTGATTGTCTCGCTCATAGCGTTGATGGCATTTTTCGAGCAATGAGGGCAAATTACGCGTATAAAGATCTCCGCTGTTTTGCGGAGTCATAGAACAAACGCCTTTTTTAGGTATTTTTTATTATTAATCGATCATGTAGAGATACGATTTATGTGAGTTAAAAATGAGATCGGCCAAAAGCGGTCATTGAGAGG
>Ga0208789_1001636_pt1 | contig 11850 bp, 8 predicted proteins | sample Methanotroph_Enr_FD_187368 | JGI IMG/M metagenome (GOLD analysis project Ga0208789, IMG submission 187368) | Enriched soil microbial communities from Old Woman Creek wetland in Ohio, USA - Methanotroph_Enrichment_5 (SPAdes) (version 2) | ecosystem: Environmental > Terrestrial > Soil > Wetlands...
TTCCTGTTGTACAGCCACCTTTCTTTTAAACATCTTTTTATTGACTAAAAAAATTCCGGACAATACGATCAACGCTCCGAAGATTTCTATTTTCGTGAGTTTTTCACCAAGAACAGGAATAGCAATCAATGCCGTAAATACCGATTGACTGAGCAAACTTACTGATGCGAAAGTTGGTGATATATAACCCATCGCATAATTAATTGCCAGCCAGCCACCTAACTGAGATATTAATCCCAATCCGATCAAAGCTTCCCATGATTTTAAAGAAAATCCGGAAAGCTGACTTCCGGTAAAAACAACAATCAAAAGCAGGACAACCGAACTGGTCAGCATAGAGATCATGGTAAATGTAACGGTATCCAGATGTAATCTTCCCTTTCGCATAATCAGAAGGTAAAATGCGTAAAACAAGCTGGCGAGAATGGCCAGAAAATGACCGGCATTCAATCGCGAATTATAGATTTTGTCGATCCCTACGATTACTGATACTCCCATCAAAGCAATGATCGTCCCGATCCAAAAGATCCGGCCTGGTTTCTCCTTTAGAAAAAGTATCGCACCAATACCAACCCAAACGGGTGCAAGGTTGGCAATCAAAGTTGAAATTGCAGCCTTGGTCAGGAGAATTGAAATATTCCAGACTGCTATATCACAGGCAAATATGACCCCGCACAATATGGCTATACGGACAGATTTTTTGTCTGTAATCTTCTTCCTGCGTATGAGCCAAATGGGAAGAACTCCGAGGAAACCAATAGACATCCTGTAAAAGGCAGAACTTAACCCTGAAACATCAGCCAGTTTTACAAATATGGCCGACCACGATATGCAGAGTATTCCTATAAATAAAATAAGGTAATGAAACCAGCTGTTTCGGATCATTAAAAGTGATTTAATAAAAAATTTGTCGCCTTCAGGGGGCGAAAATACAAACATCGAATTAAAATCGGGCTAATACCTCCAAAATGCTGGTGTAAAAAGTGCAAAGAAAGTGAGCAATTCAAGTCGCCCTATAAACATAGCCAGCGACATGATTGATTTCGAAAAATCATGCAGATGGGCAAAATTAGCAACAGGACCTACAGAGCCGATACCGGGACCGATACCGCCTAAGGCAGTCGCAATCGAACCTGCAGCTCCGGGTACATCAAGACCATCCAAAATTAAGAGGAACGTCAATACAACAAAAACAACAAGATAAAGCAATACGAAAGTGAGGATTGACCGGTTAGTCTCATCCGACACAACGAAACCATTCAGCTTGATCGGGTAGACTCCGTTCCTGTGAACTGCTTTGGAAAGTGCCGATTTAATATTTTTAAGTACAAGCAGGTGACGGGCCAATTTTATACCACCTGCTGTCGATCCGGTACTTCCACCGGCAAAAAGAAGCAGAAAGATAGCCATCCATGCCGCTGTGGGCCATAGTAAATAATCTTCAGTCGTGAACCCGGTACAGGTCACAATAGAGACTACGTAAAAAAATGAACTCCGGAACGCCTCTTCTATTGGCTTATCCGTTTTTAAGAGCAAAATTGTCATGATAAATATTGCGGCGGAAACGACGACCTTAAAATAAAACCGGAGCTCTTCATTGGAAAAAGCTTTTTTGAAGTTCCCCTTCAGAAGTTGGTAATGAACCAAAAAATTCACACCTGCCAGAAACATAAAAATAGTAACGACATACTGTATATAAGGTGAATATCCAGCAAGTCCTGTATTTTTAGGCGAAAATCCACCTGTCGCCACGGTTCCGAAAGAATGGCAAAGACTCTCGAAAAGATTCATCCCGCCCAGCATCATGAGGATTACCTGTGAAAATGTAAGCAGTAAATATATCGACAGCAGGCTTCGCCCAACCGTCTTAATGCGCGGATGTATTTTCTCCTGGAGAGACGACTCCAGGGAAAATATACGGTAACCACCAATATCCAATGACGGCAATATAATGATTACCAGTGATATAATCCCAATTCCACCTACCCAGTGAGTCATACTCCGCCAGAAGAGAACAGATTTCGGGAGAGCTTCAACATTGGCTATTATAGAGGAACCAGTTGTCGTAAAACCTGATGTTGACTCAAAAAATGCATTTACAAAACGGGGAATACTCCCGCTGAAAATATAAGGTAAAATTCCCAGTAAAATCATTAGAAACCAACCAAATACGACAGAAAATAACGCTTCATGGTTTTGAATTTCGCCCTTAATATTTGTCCTGATTAAAAATCTCACCATCATATATGGGATGATGGCGACCAGGACAGAGAGCAGAAAAGGCATGACCGGTTCGTTGTAAATAATTGCAACGGGCAGACACAACGAAAATGCGCAAGCCTCGATCAGAAAAATAAAACTCAATAATTTCAAAACGATATTGAAATTAATCTTTTTCATATATTGTAAATAGTTATCGTTTTATCTTAAAAACTTACATTCTTAACCAAATCCGGGGATGACAGGGCAAAAACATGCAAATTTAATGATTGAAGTCAGAAAAATAAAGAAGAAATCAATTTTATTAATATTAAAATAATATTTGGTATAGTAATCAACGGGTTGGGATACAACGAAGGAATTTAACCGGCAGGAAATTATTTTTTTTGCTCTGTGCAGGATAAACTCCCGGGATAAACAAATGGCAGACAGCATCATCCGAATTCGCCTCAGATAATTTAATTGACAGATTTAGGATACTGATAATTAAATGGTTAAAACCACAACTAAAACTAACCATACACAAAAATAATATTGTATTGACAAATTTCAACTCAAAAATTGGAATCTGAAAAAAACGATCAGTGGGCTTATGTTTTACCCATCGAATAAATGATTACCTTTGCGGCTCAAATTTCATAAATGCAAAATATCAGAAACATAGCGATCATAGCGCACGTCGACCATGGAAAAACGACGCTGGTGGACAAGATGATCATGGATTCCAATATCTTCCGGGGCAACCAGAATCCGGGAGAATTAATCCTCGACAGTAATGATCAGGAGCGGGAACGAGGGATCACCATTCTTGCCAAAAACGTATCAGTCGTTTACAATGGTACCAAAATCAACATCATCGACACCCCCGGGCATGCCGATTTCGGTGGTGAGGTGGAACGTGTGCTTAACATGGCTGATGGAGTACTCCTGCTTGTAGATGCTTTTGAAGGGACGATGCCTCAAACCAGGTTCGTACTTCAAAAAGCCATTCAGCTCGGATTAAAGCCAATCGTTGTCATAAATAAAGTTGACAAACCTAATTGTCGTCCTGATGTCGTACACGAACAGGTCTTCGAATTGATGTACAGTCTTGATGCATCTGAAGACCAGCTTGATTTCCCGACAATTTACGGTTCTGCCAAGCAAAACTGGATGAGTAACGACTGGAAGGTTCGGACCGAAAACATAACGGAGTTGTTTGATGCCATCATTGAGCATATCCCGGCGCCAAAGGAAAATCCCGGTACTCCACAGATGCTGGTTACATCGCTTGACTATTCACAATATGTCGGACGTATTGCCATTGGCCGGATACATCGGGGTGAATTAAAAGAAGGAATGAACGTTTCGCTTGTTAAACGCGACGGAACGGTCTCCAGGACTAAGATCAAAGAACTCCACGTATTCACCGGATTAGGCAGGGAAAAAGTGCCCAGTGCCAACAACGGAGATATCTGTGCCCTGGTTGGAATCGAAGGATTTGAAATCGGCGATACGATATGCGATTACGAAAACCCGGAGCCGCTCACGCCGATCTCTATCGACGAACCTACCATGAGTATGTTGTTCACGATCAACAACTCCCCGTTTTATGGCAAAGAAGGCAAGTTTGTCACAAGCCGTCATATTCACGACAGGTTAATGCGCGAACTGGAGAAAAATCTTGCATTACATGTTGAGACTACCGATTCGGCGGATGCATGGAATGTACACGGGCGAGGAGTATTGCATCTTTCAGTACTGATTGAAACAATGCGCCGGGAAGGCTACGAACTTCAGGTCGGTCAGCCGCAGGTACTTTTTAAAGAAATCGACGGTGAAAAATATGAGCCAATCGAGTTGTTAAACATCGACCTGCCGGAAGAACTCAGCGGTACCGCCATTGACCTGGTCACCCGTAGAAAAGGTGAGATGCTTAATATGGAAAAGAAAGGCGACCGGATCAACCTTGAATTTCAAATTCCTTCACGTGGAATTATCGGGTTGCGTACCATAATGATGACCTCAACGCAGGGTGAAGCAGTAATGGCTCACCGGTTTATTAAATACGATCGTTACAGGGGACCTATCGAAACAAGGTTAAACGGTTCACTTGTCGCGCTTGAAACTGGAACAGCTTTTGCCTATTCCCTTAACAAACTTCAGGACAGGGGACGGTATTTTATCGAGCCACAGGAAGAAATATATGAAGGACAGGTTGTAGGAGAAAGTAGTCGCGAGGGTGACCTTGCCATGAATCTTACAAAACCAAAGAAGCTGACCAATATGCGGGCATCCGGTTCTGACGATAAGGTCAGACTTGCACCCCCGATCAAGTTCAGCCTCGAAGAAGCGCTCGAATATATACAGCGGGACGAATACGTTGAAGTAACACCAAAGTCGATCAGACTTCGCAAAATACAGCTCAACGAAAATGACCGTAAACGATCTGCCAAGAAAATAGTTTAGCTTTTACATCTGTACAGCCACGGCATGCCGTGGCGTATGGACACGACATGTCGTGGCGTATGGACACGACATGTCGTGTCCATACAAAAGAAAGCCCTTAATTTGCAAATAATTGCAGATTAAGGGTTTTCTTTTGATGTCTGGCACGATGTGATTTAAAATCGAAAAGCAGAAAGCAAACAACAACTATTGCCGCCTGTAGTAGACAACCACATGGTTCCCAAACAGGTCATTATAGGCCATATTGATCACACCTATTTTAGCAAGCTCGATCGGGGTGATTAAAACATACTGTTTGATTCCCGGCTCCATATTCTTCGGCTCGTCTAACCTGACGGAGTAGTCTGTCCCGCAAACCTGTACCATTACATCCAGGATAATTTTTGAAACATCAATAATCGAATTTGTATCGCCTGAATAATACTCCCACGTTATTTTGGTTAACTTATTGGATGCGTCATAATTGAAAGTTGGAAAAATATTCACAACATTCGAAAGGGTGCCCGACTGGTCAGGGATATCAAAACCAAGTGTTTGGTTGTTATAGAGGATATTGCAGGAACTGAACTGCGGAGTATTAAAACTCATACGCACACTATAAACAGTAAATTGGTTACTTATCCTCTTCGGTTCCGAACCCATTGATAAAGCGCCATCAGGGCTGGAAAAAGTTACTGAAGTAGGCGTATTGAGGTCTTTTGTAAAGAAATTAATATGGTAAGAATCAGGAGAAATCGTCGTTTTAGATGGCGTAGTAGAAAACCAACCCCCATATCCGTCATATTGAAAAGATAAATGATAATATTTATTTTCAAGAATGTCAATAATCCCATTCTTGTCCACATCAGGGTTTTTTATCACAGCCGAAAAGTTGATGCTCGCATACCCGTAAGCCTGGATTTGGGAAGGGGTCAATTGCATTTTCTGAAGGATATTATTGCCGGCCGAAACCATTTGCAGGTTGTTCGTAAGCTGTCCCAGGTCTACAACTGAGACAGTATCATTTAAAAAATTCAGAGGAAGCGACTCAATACCCTGTCCCAAAGTCAGATATCCGAGGAAAGCTTTGCTCTCATTTGTGAAAATAAGTCCCACAGGATCGTCTTTCTTCATATCAACCGTAAATGAACCATTCGTGACGGGCGAAGTGGAAAATTCGCCTGAAGAGTTAAACAAGACAACCTGAGTTGCTGAGGTGGCATCTACAGATGCAGATTTTGTTGTCGTAAAATGACCTTTGATTTTCACATTTGAGGAGTTTTGCGGGTCATCGGAGCTTCCTTGTTTTTCACAGCTCACAAAAAATAACGAGACAAAGAACAAGATTACAATAGTTTTCATAAGACTTGATTTAAGGTTTCGTTTGGAGATTTTGGAAATAATTGTATGGTCACGGCATGCCGTGGCCATACAGGCATGTAAAGATATATAAATAATTGTAAGGACATGGCATACCGTGTCTCTGCAAATGTTTATCTAAAAGTTTTTCCGTCAGCCATTGTTTAGACTTTTGGCAAATAAATCATTTGCCATTCCTAAAATTTATTTATTCCAAATACAAACTATCTATAGTTTAAAATTTCTTTATGTTGCATTAACCTTTTTATCTTATTGCTATATTGACATATTTATATATGTTTATATTAAGAATAATATAATGAATATAATATTATTGCGTGATTATTGTTAAAGTTTTTTCAGGTTGTAAATTAATATTTTACATTCACATATTATTTTACATCGTGAAATATAAAAAGAGAAATTGTAACAACTAAAAACTAATTAATTATGCAGAAGAGAAAGTTAATTTCACTCTGGAAAGTGACACTTCTGGTATCGATTGTAACCTGGGGGTGTTCGAAACCGATGCAGGAAGATCAGTTGGGTTTATCGGAAGATTCCGGTGAAAAAGCCGCATCCCTTGATGTTTTTGGTGGCAATAACAGCTATGTCGTTTTCGCATGGAACGATTTGGGTATGCATTGTCTGAATCCCACTTACGACAAACTTGTGATTCTTCCTCCTTACAACAACCTCAAAGTTCAGGTTGTAAAAAGGGGTAAAGTTCCACAGGTGGTCACAACCGGTTTGACCGTCTCCTATTCGATTGACAACAACACCTTTTCCGTTGGGAAAGGGGATTATGGCCAATTCTGGACATATGCCCAGAACCTTTTTGGTGTTACTCTTGCGCCTAACGTAGGATTATTAGGCAATGGTTTAAAAGGTCAGATGAAGGCCGATATAAACTGTTTTGTTGCCAACGGAATTCCTGTTGTACCAGTCTACGACAATGGTGTAAAAGATCCTTATCAGCAGGCAACAATAACTGTAAAAGACGCTTCTGGTAGGATTGTGGCAACCACAAAAGCGGTGATACCAACATCTGATGAGATTAATTGTGCAAAATGTCACGGAGCCAATGCATTCGACGACATTCTTACCAAACACGACCTGGCTCACGGAACAAAACTGATGACAAGCAAACCGGTACTTTGTGCAAGTTGCCATGGTTCACCAGCATTGGGATCAACGTCTGCAGGCAGTTCAGGAAAATACCTGTCAGAAGCAATACATGGCTATCATGCAACCAAAGGTGCAAGTTGTTACGACTGTCACCCGGGTGCAACCACAAAATGTAGCCGTAGTGCACGCCACACGGCTGCCAATGGCAACTGTACAACGTGTCATGGAAGTATGGCCAACGTGGCTTCTACAATTACTGCCGGACGAATCCCATGGACCAATGAACCAAACTGCGTAAGCTGCCATACAGGTGTTTCTGGTGTCAGTACAGGAACAGACCTCTATCGCAACAGTCATGGCCACGGAAACCTTTATTGCTCTGCCTGTCATGGAAGCCCGCATGCAATGGTTCCATCTTTAAATGTTAAGGATAACTACCAGGAATTACAATACCAGGGTTCAACCCGCCCGGTTAAGTCGATCGGCAGTTGCGGTATCTGCCACAAAAGTTCTCGCGGCGGTGATGCAACGATTAATGACTTCGCCGAAAAACATGCAGGTGCGAATCCCCTGGTAAAGATTGCTTGCCATACCTGTCATACAGAAGTTACTACTCAAACAACCAAATGGCCTCACGCTTTCCAATGGAAAGACTCAGGTGGTAATATACAAGGAGTTTCCGACTAATTTTAATCAAAAAGACGCATAAAATAAAACCCCTGGTTGCATTTAAATGTATACCAGGGGTTTTTCATGAATATCGAAGTCATTTCGTCGTTACATATTCGTCTTGCCAGACTTCATATCACGGAACCATGTATGCCAATCCCAGGCACGGTTCGAAAAATAGACTGTCAGGGCGCAAAGTGCCGGGTAAAAAGCTGCCAGGTATTTGACGCGGTTACCGGGTCCCGCTGTCACAATGGATAACGCCCCCCTGACTTCCTCCTGAAACAGCTAAATTCGATCCGTCAAATTCGGAAAATTTTAAGCTTCCTGGTTGTATCCGGATCTTTTAAAAACCTAAAAATGGCAAAAACGCGCGTTTTCACGCGGAGAAAAACCGATTTTAGGATGATTTTTTTACCGAAAACTCCAAAAAATACCCCTTTTTAGCATGATAACAAGACATAATATTGAATTTTAATTACTGTATATTATTGTTTTACTGCATTTTAAAAAATATTTAAAAAAACTTTAAAAATTTAGGTACTATGTGTTGCATAGTACTATCTTTTGATAGTATATTTGTATTGCATACTTCAGGGTATAAGATGGTATTATAATTAAAAATTACTCCAAATGAAAACGCTGATTAAGAAGTTGAAATTAGGTATCCTGCTGACAGGATTGGTTATGCTCAATTCGTGTGATGGCAACTACACTCTTTTATCAGCAGCAGGAACCATGGCGATTCATCCCACAATTCCTTCAATGGCAATCAATGCCACAAAATATACAGGAAATAAAATCGCGCAATATTTTAAGAATTCTTCTGCATCAAAAAAAGTAAACGGTTTAACAGTCAAAAAAGCTGAGAAACCAAATGGTAGCCTTAGGGCTATGCCTATCTCGATAGGAGTTGCAGAGGGGGCCCGCCTGGTGTCATCACCCGGCCGTTAAGCAAACAATGTGAAAAGTTACATTCGTTTTTGAAAATGTAAAAATTTCTAAATGAAAAAATCATGAATCTCGAAAACACAAAAGCTCAAATGAGGAAGGGAATTCTGGAGTATTGTATACTTCTGAACCTTTCCAGGAAACCATCTTACGCTTCGGATATCATTGCCGAATTGAAAACAGCGCAGATGATTGTTGTTGAAGGGACATTATATCCTCTTTTAACCAGACTAAAGAACGACGGATATCTTGGCTATCGCTGGGAAGAATCGTTGCAGGGGCCTCCACGAAAATATTATGAACTAACCGAAGAGGGCAGATTATTCCTCAATGAACTGGATATGGCCTGGAGTGATCTGGTCGACGCAATTAACCAATTAAAAAATAATAACCTTTAGAAAATCATATCACCATGAAAAAAACATTTACAATTAACATCAGCGGGACAGTTTTCCACATTGATGACGATGCCTACGAAAAACTCAATTACTACATTCTCCAGATTAACAGGCACTTTGGCAATGAAGCTGATGCCAAGGAAATTGTTGAGGATATCGAATCACGGATTTCGGAACTCTTCCAGGAACGCGTAAAAGACGGCAAGGAAGTAATAACAATCGCCCAGGTAGAAGAGATCATCCAGATTATGGGAATGCCTGAAGCTTTTGCCGATACGAATGAACCGGAAGTAAAAGCAAAGATTCCCCGCGCCAGGGGGAGAAAACTATACCGCGATCCCGACGACAGGGTTCTGGGAGGTGTGTGCAGCGGACTTGGTGCTTTTTTTAATCTCGATCCGATAATCATTCGCCTTATTTTTGTCCTGCTTGTATTTCTTGGTGCGGGCTCCAGCATTATCATCTACCTGATTCTGTGGATTGTCGTTCCTAAGGCTGCCAATACGGCACAAAGGCTCGAAATGAAAGGTGAAGAGGTCAACATAACCAATATCTCCAAGACCATCAAGGAGGAGATTCAGGATGTTAAAGAGAATTACGAGAATTTCAGGACCAACAAATCGTATATCCGGGGACGCGAAAGACTTGATGATGCCGGAAATGTTGCAATGTCGGTAATAGGCGCCATTTTGAAAATCTTCGTGGTAATCTTTGGAATTGTATTGGTAGCGATAGGAATATTTTCGATCATTGCACTCGTCACTTCACTTTTTGTCTCAGGTGAATTCATCGGGGTATCACCTTTTAGCAACCATCTGCCACATTATTTCGATTTATTTGTGACTAACGGAACACTTACATGGTTTTGGATCGGGCTTGGCTTAACGATAGGAATACCATTGATCATGCTTGCTTATCTCGGTACAAAACTTATTTTCCGCTTCAAATCAAATAATCCGGCAATCGGTTTGTCATCGTTAGGACTTTGGGTTATTGGGATCATCCTGCTGGTTTTTGCATCTGTTCGGGGGGTCAGTGAATTTAAAAGTGTCTCTACAAGTACAAAACAAGAACCTTTAATTACAAAATCGGATACCCTTTACCTTAAACTGGGAAACGACGAATTCAGCGACTATCTCGATTCAAACATCGATTTCGATGGGCTGCGCATTGCCTCGGTAAACGGGAAACAATTCCTGCTCAATAAGCCAAGGGTTAATATTGTAAAAAGTGAAACAAACGATTTCAGCCTTGTAATCAAGTCAAAAGCGAGGGGTTATGACCTCGATAAAGCACAAAGCAATGCCCGCGAAATCACCTATAAATATTCGCTCCAGGATTCACTGCTTACTTTTCAGCCGTGGTTTATGCTTCCCGAAAAATCAAAATGGCATAAACAGGAGGTCGAAATTCTATTGAAGGTTCCCGAAAATAAAACCATTTATTTAAACAATGAAATGGTAACGATTATTCACGATATTGAGAACACTTCTAATATGTGGGATGGTGACATGGGAGGAAAATACTGGACAATGAAACCCGATGGATTGGAACTTGCACAAAGAAAAACAGCAATTGTTGAAACCCCTAAAAAAATAAAAAAATGAACCTGATTTACAGACTTGGACTTTTGGTTGCCCTGGTAATATCAACCCTGGCAGGATCTGGTCAAAGCAGATCGTATCGTATATATGATGAATTTTCAAACCACGATGGCTTTACCTACCTGGCCTTCTCCAAATCGATGATTGATGCAGTTGATCTCAAACTTGACGAGGAGAATAAAAAGATCACAGGCGACTTAAATGAGATCAGAATTTTGGTTTTAAATCGTGAAAAAAGTAATCTTGGTGGATCACTACCTAAAATTATTTCCGAAAAGTTCAATAAACTGAATTACAAAAAAGTGCAGCCGAAAGACTCAGATGACAGCGACAATGTTGAATTCTGGGTTGAAGGAGATTCAAAAAAGGTAAAAGAGTGTCATGTCATTATAAGAGATGATAAAGACAACCAATTCAGTTGTCTGGTTTCATTTTACGGGAATTTCAAGGTCGAAGACCTGGATAGTTTTGAGAAGTTTAGTCGCAGGCAGGCAGCTGATACTCATTCCGGAAATTGACTCGTCCTGAAATTTGTTTACAGATTTTTTGTTTATACTTCGTTTGCTTTTTTCAACATTTGCTATGCGGCGCATAGGGCTGTATCTTTTCAATAAATTTTTATAGTTGCGCCTTTTTTTATTCTATTTCTTTGTCCCGGGGTGGCGTTCTCTTCGTTCACTTACCCCGGTCTACCAATATTTCACCACGCTGTGGTGATTACTTATAATCCAATCATTCGCCTTCTCCAGCGTCCTTTCGCCCTTTCGCCTCTTCTCCATTTCGCCTTTTCGCCCCTTCGCCGTTTCTCCGATTTCCAACTTGTTACTTCCTGACCCGGTCCATTTCTCTTTCGGCATCTTTCGACTTCAGGCTCTGGCGCTTATCGTAATTCGCCTTTCCACGTGACAATGCAATCTCCAATTTTGCTAATCCTTTATCATTCAGAAATATTCTGGTAGGAACAACCGTTAATCCCGATTCCTTTAATTTCCGCTCAAGCTTATTAAGCTCCCGCCTGCTCAAAAGCAGTTTACGCTCGCGGCGCACTTCGTGGTTGTTAATGCTTCCAAAATCGTATTCCGAGATGCTAGATT
>Ga0208789_1001637_pt1 | contig 11848 bp, 12 predicted proteins | sample Methanotroph_Enr_FD_187368 | JGI IMG/M metagenome (GOLD analysis project Ga0208789, IMG submission 187368) | Enriched soil microbial communities from Old Woman Creek wetland in Ohio, USA - Methanotroph_Enrichment_5 (SPAdes) (version 2) | ecosystem: Environmental > Terrestrial > Soil > Wetlands...
AGCTAAAGTAAGAGCGGTTAAAGGAGTTAAATCATGAGTGAAATTTTAAATGATGAAACCAAAAAAGTACTGATAGAGCCGTTGGTTGACAACAACCCGATTACGTTACAAGTTCTGGGTATTTGTTCGGCGCTGGCGGTTACTTCGCAAATGTCGACCTCGCTGATTATGGCGTTGGCATTGACTATGGTGACGGCGTGTTCCAGTGCGGCAATCAGTGCGATCAGGAATCATATTCCCGGCAGCATTCGGATCATCGTACAGATGACCATTATTGCGTCGCTGGTTATCGTGGTCGACCAAATATTGAAAGCGTTTGCTTATGAAGTCAGCAAGCAATTGTCGGTATTCGTCGGCCTGATCATCACCAACTGTATCGTGATGGGGCGCGCCGAAGGTTATGCGATGAAAAATCCGCCTTTAGCGAGCTTTATGGATGGCATAGGTAATGGCTTGGGTTACAGCTTGATTTTGATCACTGTGTCTTTTATCAGAGAATCACTGGGTTCAGGTAAATTACTGGGTATTGAAGTCTTCAAACTCACCAAAGACGGTGGTTGGTATGATCCAAACGGTTTGATGCTGTTGCCGCCAAGCGCATTTTTTATTATTGGTTTGATTATCTGGGGTGTGCGTCAGTGGAAGCCGAAACAAGCTGAAACAGCGGATTTCAAAATCATGTCGATTGCTCACGGTGAAGGAGGGCATCACTAATGGAAGCTTATATTAGTCTTTTCATAAAGGCTGTCTTTATTGAAAATTTGGCGCTGTCCTTCTTTTTGGGCATGTGTACCTTCATCGCGGTTTCCAAGAAAATATCGACGGCGATGGGTTTAGGTATTGCGGTCATGATGGTGCAAATCATCACCGTACCGGCCAACAACTTTATTTATCACGCTTTGTTAAAGGAAGATGCCTTGTCATGGATGGGCATTAAAGGCGTTGATTTAAGCTTTTTGGCATTGCTGAGTTGTATCGGCGTTATTGCGGCTTTAGTGCAAATCTTGGAAATGATTTTAGATAAATTCTTTCCCGCTTTGTACCATGCGTTAGGGATATTCCTGCCTTTGATCACAGTAAACTGTGCGATTTTAGCCGGCAGTTTGTTCATGATCGAGCGTGATTACAATCTTCCCGAAAGCGTCGTGTACGGCGTAGGCAGCGGCTTCGGTTGGGCGCTGGCTATTACCGTTATGGCAGGGGTACGCGAAAAACTCAAATACAGTGATATACCTGCTGGTTTGCAAGGTCTGGGTATTACCTTCATAACTGCGGGTCTGATGTCGCTTGGCTTCATGGCTTTCTCTGGAATCCAACTTTAAGGGTGCGACATGCTTGAAATTCTATTAGGGATTATTATTTTCACGGCTTTTGTTATTGCGCTGGTATTCGTTATTATCGGTGCAAAAAGCAAATTAGTCGCTGAAGGGGATGTGGAGATTCTGATCAATGATGAAAAGAAAATTCATGTGCCGGTAGGATCAAAATTATTAACTGCTTTGGCTGATAACGGTTTGTTTGTTTCATCGGCTTGCGGCGGCGGCGGTACTTGCGGACAATGCAAGGTGAAGGTCAATTCGGGCGGCGGCGAAATTTTAGCCACTGAATTAAGCCATATCAGCAAACGGGAAGCGGCTCACGGTGAGCGTCTTGCTTGTCAGGTTTCGATTAAGCACAACATGAACATTGAAGTCGAAGACAGTGTTTTCGGCGTTAAAAAATGGGAGTGTACTGTTAAATCGAATCATAACGTTGCCACTTTTATTAAAGAACTGGTGCTGGAGTTGCCGAAAGGCGAAGAAATCAAGTATCGCGCCGGTGGTTACATCCAGATTGAATGTCCTGAGCATGTTTCCAAATACAGCGATTTCGATGTTGCGGAAAGATTCCGCGACGATTGGAATAAGTTTAACTTGTGGCGTTACGTCTCTACTGTAAAAGAGCCTGCGTTGCGCGCTTATTCGATGGCGAGTTATCCTGAAGAAAAAGAAATCATGCTGAACGTGCGTATTGCGACACCGCCTCCCGGTGCGCCGGATAGCGTACCCCCAGGTATCATGTCTTCTTTTATCTTTAACTTGAAACCAGGCGATAAGTGTATTGTTTCCGGGCCTTACGGCGAGTTCTTCGCTAAAGACACCCAAAACGAAATGGTCTTTATCGGCGGCGGTGCAGGTATGGCGCCGATGCGTTCGCATATCTTCGATCAATTACGCAGACTGAAATCCAAGCGTAAGATGAGTTTCTGGTATGGCGCGCGCAGCAAGCGCGAAATGTTCTATGTAGAAGATTTCGATATGCTGGCCAAAGAAAACGATAATTTTGAATGGCATGTTGCGTTGTCTGATCCATTACCGGAAGATAACTGGACAGGCTATACCGGCTTTATTCATAATGTTCTTTTTGAAGAATATATAAAGAACCATCCTGCGCCGGAAGACTGTGAGTTTTACATGTGCGGGCCGCCAATGATGAACTCGGCGGTGATCAAGATGCTGTTGGATAACGGCGTAGAGCCAGAAAATATTCTGCTGGACGATTTCGGCGGATAAGTAATCTTGAGATTCTCTTTTTGGGGGATCGAAAGCATCAAACAAAACGAGGAGTGCGGCTAGACCTGCTCCTCGTTTTTTTATTGTAGACCTTTAAATATTTTACGAGGTGATACCATGGCTTATTTTCTTGTGACTTTTGTGTTCATGGCTGTTGTTATTGCGATTATGGCGATAGGCGTGATTTTTGGCAGGCGCGCGATCAAAGGATCATGCGGTGGTGCTGCGAATAATGCGGATTGTGTTTGTGTTGAAAAGTGTGATAAAAGAAAGAAGCTGGAGGCGGAAGCGGAAGCGCGTTTGAATCAAGGATCGTAGGTTATTTTGCACTCATAACGACAATCAGGAGATCATCATGCTGGCGAAAATTACTGTTGCAGATTATATGTCGAAAAGATTGGTTACGCTTGCCAAGGATACCGATGTGATCGATGCCGTAAAGAAGTTGTTGGATCATAAAATCACCAGCGCGCCGGTTGTTGATCAGCGAGGCCATTTGCTGGGCATGTTTTCTGAAAAAGACGTGATGGACATTGTTTTGGAGACGGTCTATAACCAAAGCATGAGCGGCAAGGTGGGCGATTATATGACTGCAGAGGTCATTAGCGTCGATGCCGACTCCAGTATTGTTGATTTGGCGGAGAAGTTTCAGCAGTCTACAGTCAGAAGTTTTCCGGTTTTTCGGGATAATGACTTGGTTGGGATCGTCAGTCGCACCGATGTTTTGATGGCTCTGGCTTCAATTCATTAAGGTTTTCTGGCGGGGTAGCCCCTCATTTCGCGGCAGTATCAGCATTAACTGGGTGAGCGTGAAATACTGTTAGCGGGCTTTATTCACGGCGAAAGCACGAAAAGTAAAACTTCGTGTCTTCCGCGGTGATAATTCTTTTTACATGGCAGTAGCAATTAATGAGCGGTACGCAAACCTTTTATTGGCACGATTACGAAACATTCGGCACCGATCCTAGAAGAGACAGGGCTGTTCAATTTGCCGGAATTCGCACCGATGTTGATTTCAACATCGTAGATGATCCTTTAGTCGTTTACTGCAAACCGGCGGCAGACTGCCTGCCTCACCCTGACGCCTGTCTAATTACCGGCATCACACCGCAGCTTGCCGAGCAAAAAGGTGTTTGCGAAGCGGAGTTTATTCGTCTGATTCATGGCCAATTAGCCCAACCCAATACTTGTACCCTCGGTTATAACAGTCTTCGTTTTGACGATGAGGTTACTCGTAATTGCTTGTATCGCAATTTTTACGACCCTTATGCAAGGGAATGGCAAAACGGAAATTCCCGCTGGGATTTAATCGATGTTGTCAGAGCGGCCAGGGCCTTGCGCCCGAAAGGCATCGCCTGGCCGGTTAACGGGGAGGGCGGTCCCAGTTTCAGGCTGGATCAACTCACCCAGGCCAACAACATAGCCCATGAAGCAGCCCACGATGCGCTGTCAGATGTCCATGCTACGCTGGCAATCACCAAGCTGGTCAAACAAGCACAACCCAAACTCTATGAGTTCTTGTTGCAGCATCGGGTTAAGGCCGAAGCGCTTAACTTGCTTCAGTTCGGTAGTTTTAAACCCGTGGTGCATGTTTCCGGCAAGTATCCCGCCGTTAAAAACTGTTTAGCCATTGTATTGCCGGTTTGCAAGCATCCTACCAACACCAATGGCATGATTGTTTATGACCTGTCCGTTGATCCTGAACCGATGCTTAGCCTGTCGGCGGAAGAAATCCAGCAAAGAATCTTTACCGCAACGGCTGATCTGCCGGAAGGAGTGGCGAGAATCCCGCTAAAAACCGTGCATATCAATAAATGCCCAGTCTTGGCTCCCGTGTCGGTCATCAGAGCGGGTGATGCAGAGCGGCTCCAAATCGACTTGGAGCTATGCTGTGCCAACATCGACAAGATTAAAGCGGCCGTCGGATTGGCTGATAAGTTGGCGGCAGTGTTTGGCGCCCAGGATTACGCTGAGCAGGATTCCGATCCCGACCTGGAAATATACAGCGGCGGTTTTTTTTCTGAGAATGATAAAAGGCAGATGGTCAAAATCAGGACAATGCCGCCTGAGCAATTAGCCAATTCCGCATTCAAATTTACTGATAAGCGTTTGCCAGAAATGCTGTTTAGATACCGCGCTCGAAATTATCCTCAAACCCTGAATGCTGATGAGCAACTAAGGTGGAATGCGTTTTGTGTCGATCGGTTAACCGGCCGGCAGGCAGGGGCAGGTATATTGCTCGATGATTATTTCAGTCGATTGGAGGAACTGCGTAGCGCCGACAATGTAAATGCAGAGATTATTAGTGCCTTGGAAGCTTACGCGCGTAAGAAAATGGCGACACTGGGCATAGGTTGATGAAATAGTGGTTGCCAAATCCTGAGAATGCTCTATAATGCCCCAAATCAATCGCGGGGTGGAGCAGCTTGGTAGCTCGTCGGGCTCATAACCCGAAGGTCGTAGGTTCAAATCCTGCCCCCGCTACCACATAGGACTGCATGGATGCAGGAGTTAGAGCGCCGCATGAAGCGGTTGCCGGGAACCCCTTTTTGGGGTTTTTTATTTTCTGGGCTTTGATGAAAAAAGCTCATAGTTGATTGTTAATGGAAGAGCCGTCGGCTCTTTTTTTTTGTGCGAAAGTAAGTGAGGAAAAATGAAACAGGCTCCTGAGCACTTGGTTAATCTAATTGAGCCAATTGTTGAAGGTTTAGGTTATGAATGCGTAGGCATTGAATATAATCCGCATCCTAAACATGGTCTGTTAAGAATCTATATTGATAGTGAGGATGGGATTCTGGTTGAGGACTGCTCCAAAGTCAGTCATCAAGTCAGTGGGGTCATGGACGTGGAAGACCCTATTCAAGGCAACTATCAGTTAGAGATTTCTTCGCCGGGCGAAGACAGGCCTTTTTTTAAAGTGAGCCAGTTCGAACGGTATATTGGCAGGACGGTGTTGGTTCATTTATTTAAAGCGATAGATGGACGTAGAAAAATTACAGGCCTGATCGAGAAAGTTGACGGTGATATTATTACGCTAAAAGAAGGCAGTCAGGTTTTTGAGGTTCCATTTGTCGCGATGAGCAAAGCGCGTTTGGTTCCTGAGTATTTAATTGAAAAAGGGGGACGCAGTGGCAAATAAAGAAATTTTGTTGGTGGTGGATGTTTTTTCTAACGAAAAAGATATTGAAAAAGAGATTATTTTCCAGGCCATAGAATCAGCATTGGAAGCGGCTACAATCAAGCGTCACGCAAATCAAATTAAAGCTCGCGTCTGCATTGACAGAAAAACAGGCGATTACGTCACCTATAGGGTTTGGGAAGTGGTTGATGCCAACAGTCAAATTGACGGCGACGTGGAATTTCCGGAAACGCAGGTATTGCTGGAAGTTGCAAGGCTTGATAATCCAAACGCCCAAGTCGGTGATTTGATCGAAGAAGAAATTGAATCCGTTGATTTCGGACGTATCGCAGCTCAGACCGCCAAGCAGGTCATCATTCACAAAGTCAGGGAAGCGGAACGCAAGAAAATTGTTGATGCTTATCTGAGCCGCGTGGGCGAGCTGATTACCGGTATCGTAAAGCGTATTGAAAAGGGCAGCGTCTATCTGGATTTGGGCGGCCATGTGGAAGCCTATATTGCCAAAGAAGACATGATTCCGCGCGAAGCCATTCGCATTGGCGACAGAATCAGAGGTTATTTGAAGGATGTACGTTCAGAGCCGCGAGGCCCTCAACTGTTCGTCAGCCGGACTGCGCCGGAATTGCTGATCGCGTTGTTTCGTCTTGAGGTGCCCGAAGTGGGCGAAGGATTGATCGAAGTGATGGGGGCTGCGCGTGATCCCGGTTCCAGAGCCAAGATTGCAGTCAAAGGCAATGACCCGAGACTGGATCCAGTCGGCGCCTGCGTCGGCATGAGAGGATCGAGAGTGCAATCGGTTTCCAACGAGCTGGCCGGAGAGCGGGTTGACATTATCCTTTGGAATCCAAGTGATGCTCAGTTCGTGATTAACGCCATGTCACCGGCGGAAATCCAGTCTATCGTTGTCGATGAAGACAAGCACAGCATGGATTTGGCGGTAAGCTCGGATAATTTGTCCCAGGCTATAGGCCGCGGCGGACAAAATGTACGTCTTGCAACGCAGCTAACGGGTTGGGAGCTGAATGTCATTGATGCTTCCAAAGCAGAACAAAATAGCGAAGCCGAGGCTGATAAAATAAAACAGATGTTTATCGATCAATTGGATATCGATGAAGACATTGCCTTGATTCTGGTCGAAGAGGGTTTTAATACGGTTGAAGAAATCGCCTATGTTCCGGTTAGTGAAATGCTGGAAATTGAAGGCTTTGACGAAGATCTTGTTAATGCGCTCAGAAGCCGCGCTAAAGATGCCTTGCTGATTAGCGCCATTGCAGCGGAAGAGAAAATAGAAACGGCCGAGCCGGCAAAGGATTTGCTGGAAATGGAAGGCATGGATAGGGATTTGGCTTATGACATGGCAAGTCACGGCATTATTACAATGGATGATTTGGCAGAACAGGCGGTAGATGATCTGCTGGGTTTTGCGGGAATGAACGAAGATCGGGCGGCAAAGTTGATTATGAAGGCGCGTGAGCCTTGGTTTGCTGAGGAACAGGCGAGTAGGTAAGGGGGATGAAATGAGTAATAAAACGGTACGGCAATTAGCGGAGGTAGTAAAAATACCTCTGGAACGATTATTAGAGCAGCTGAAAGAAGCAGGATTATCTGCGAGCGCCCCTGATGATGTCATCAATGAAGACGAAAAGATGCAGCTGCTTGCGCATCTGCGCAAACGCCACGGTAAGAATGAGGGTGAGGCCGAAGGTACGCTGAAACGGGTGACGCTAAAGCGCAGAACCGTGAGTGAACTTAAGCAGGCCAGTGCTCCCGGCAGCACAACCAAAACGATCAGCGTCGAAGTCCGCAAACAGAAAACCTATATTAAGCGTAGCGAAGTAGCCGATACTGACGAACAAAGGAATCTGGATTTGGCTAAATCAGCTCTTAAAGAGCAGGTTGCGCAACAAGCAGAAACGGTTCCGGCAGCTGAAGAGCAGGTAGAGGCAAAAGAAGCCGTTTTGGAACAAAAGATAGAAGTTGCGGCTGAGCCGGAAACTAAACCCGCTGTCGAGGTTGTTGAGACCGAAGTCGCTGTTGAGCCTGAGCCTGAAGTTGAGGAAAAGATTGAAGACCTGTCGATTGAGGAAGCTCAGGAACTCGATCTTGAAAAACCGGCTAAAGCTAAAGACAAAGAATCGGCTGAGGCCAGAAGGAAACAGCAGGAAAAAGATCTTCGTCTTGAAGAGTCCATCAAAAGAAATGCGGACAAAGTAAGACAGCAGGCTTCAGCTAAACAAGAAACGTTGCATAGAAAAAAACAGGAAGAGGGTGCTGCGGGCGGCAGAGACAGCAGAAAACCCAAGAAAAAAGGTAAAAAGACGGACCGCGTCAGCGTGAAGTCTGAAGGCAAGCATCAATTTGAAATGCCGGTTGAGCCTATCGTAAAAGAGGTCGCTATACCGGAAATGATTATGGTGTCCGATCTTGCCCAAAAAATGAGCGTTAAAGCTGCGATGGTGATCAAGCATTTGATGAAGCTCGGCATTATGGCGACTATTAATCAAAGCATCGACCAGGAAACAGCGGCCATTTTGGTTGAAGAAATGGGCCACAAAGCTATTATGCAGAGTGATGACGATCTTGAGCAGGAAATGCTGGCTGAAGCGCAAGAAGAAGACAACCGCGTGGAACTGCCCCGAGCTCCGATCGTTACCATTATGGGTCATGTCGATCACGGTAAAACCTCGTTGCTGGATTATATTCGTAAAACCCGTGTCGCAGCCGGTGAAGCGGGCGGTATTACCCAGCATATCGGCGCGTATCAGGTGAAAACCGATCACGGTTCGGTCACCTTTTTAGATACGCCGGGTCACGCCGCATTTACCGCGATGCGTGCCAGAGGCGCGGACGTTACCGACGTGGTGATCGTGGTGGTTGCCGCCGATGACGGCGTGATGCCGCAAACCAAGGAAGCGGTTGAGCACGCAAGAGCGGCTAATGTGCCGATCATTGTGGCAATCAACAAGATCGACAAGCCCGACGCGAATCCTGACAAAGTGATGCAGGAGCTGGCTAACATCGACGTTCTTGCAGAAGAGTGGGGCGGCGATGTGCAGTTCCTGAAAATTTCGGCAAAAACCGGTGCAGGCATCGATGACTTAATCGAATCGTTGATTGTACAGACTGAAATCCTCGAATTGAAAGCACCTGTTGAAGGCGCGGCATCCGGCATCGTTATTGAATCAAGGCTTGATAAAGGCCGCGGCGTCGTGGCGACGGTACTGATTCAAAAAGGCACGCTGGAAAGCGGGCAAATGGTGCTATGCGGCCATGAATATGGGCGTGTTCGAGCCATGTTTAACGAGAACGGCGCAGCTATCAAAGCAGCCGGGCCTTGCGCGCCGGTTGAGATTTTGGGGCTTTCGGGTACGCCGAATGCCGGTGACGAATTCCTGGTGGTGCAGAACGAGCGAATCGCCAAAGACTTGGCTAAACATCGCGAAGACCGCAAAAAACTGTCCCGTCATGCCGTGCAACAAGCCTCCAAGCTGGACGAAGTATTCTCCAGAATGACGACCGGTGAAATCGCCAGCGTTAACTTGGTGCTTAAAACCGACGTTCAGGGCAGTTTGGAAGCGTTGCGCAGTTCCTTAGTCGGCTTGTCGAACGACGAAGTCGAAGTCAAGGTCGTCTTTGGCGGCGTTGGCGGCATTAATGAAGGCGATGCGAATTTGGCATTGGCTTCCGGTGCGATTTTGATGGGCTTTAATGTTCGGGCAGATGCGACTGCGCGGAAACTGATTGAAGAAAAAGGCATCGACCTGCATTACTACAGCATCATTTACGAAGCGATTGATGAGGTCAAAAAAGCCATCAGCGGCATGTTGGCTCCTGAAATCAAGGAACAGATTGTCGGTCTGGCCGAAGTGCGCGATGTATTCAGATCGCCAAAATTTGGCGCAGTTGCCGGCTGTATGGTCGTTGACGGTTTTGTGAAGAGAAATCTGCCGATACGAGTCCTGCGCAATAACGTGGTGATTTATGAAGGGCAGCTGGAATCTTTGCGTCGATTCAAGGATGACGTGGCCGAGGTCAAGATGGGCATGGAATGCGGTATCGGGGTGAAAAATTACAACGATGTACAGCCCGGCGATCAGATCGAGGTGTTTGAACGCATCGAAGTTAAACGGGAACTGTAAAACTTATGGCAAAAGAATTTGGCCGTAATGCCCGCGTTTCATCGCAGATGCAAAAAGAGCTTTCTTTGGTTTTGCAACGCGATATTGATGATTCCAGGCTGGGCTTTATTACCATTAATGAAGTTGAAGTCACTAAAGACTTGGCCGTTGCCAAAGTGTACGTCACCGTATTGAATGTTGACGAGGCAGGCAAGAAAGCCAATGTTAAATTGCTGAATGAGATGGCGCCGGTGATCCGGCATCAACTCGCCAAAAGGATGCGTTTGCGGCACATTTCGGATTTGCGTTTTTATTACGATGATTCGTTTGATACCGGCATGCGGGTTTCTGAGCTGTTAAGCGATTTGGATAAGCGAGACGAAGGCTAGGCTGCATGAGTAAACGCAAGTCCGGGTGCAATATTCACGGCATATTGCTGTTAGATAAGCGTCTGGGAGTGTCTTCAAACAGAGCTTTGCAGGAAGTCAGGCGCTTGTTTAATGCCAACAAAGCAGGGCACACCGGCAGTCTTGATCCGCTGGCTACCGGTTTGCTGCCGCTCTGTTTCGGCGAAGCGACCAAGGTTTCTGCATTGATGCTCGATGACAATAAACGTTATCAAGTCGTGGTTCAGCTCGGGGTTATGACCGATACCGGCGATGCCGAAGGTGCTGTGATAGAGACCAAGCCCGTGCCTGAACTGGCAGTTGACGATATCCTGGCCTGTCTGGAAAAATTTACCGGCGAAATCGATCAAGTCCCCCCGATGTATTCGGCTTTAAAGCATAACGGCAAGAAGCTTTATGAGCTGGCGCGGGAAGGCAAAACCGTCGAGCGCAAAGCCAGGCATATCACCATATATGAGCTAAAGCTGCTGGGTTTTTCCAAAGATCAATTGACGCTGGACGTGTTTTGTTCAAAAGGCACTTATATCCGCTCATTGGCCGAAGACATCGGCCATGCTCTGGGTTGCGGCGGAACGGTAAAGGAGTTGCGCCGGTTGGAAGCCGGACAATTTAACATCGAAAATGCCAAAACCATCGAACAATTGACGGCAATGGATCAGCACAGCCTGTTTCAATGTCTGATTAATGTCGATAAGCCGCTGGAAGCTTTGCCCGCCGTGCAGTTGTCCGATGAACAGACAATTTGCATAAAACACGGCCAATCACTTGACCTTATGCCTTTCGACGAACTCAGGGCGGAAACAAAGCAAGGTACGGTGCGCATGTACAATGACGCGGTATTTTTGGGCTTGGGAGAAATGCGTTTGGATGGTAAACTAGCACCGAAAAAGTTGTTTAATTTGTAGGGGCGAATTTATTCGCCTTGCTAACAAAAGGCGAATAAATTCGCCCCTACAACAGAAAGAATACATCTGTTTCTACACCCTATCGTGGAAATAGTGTACTTAAAGAAGTCGCCTCTATCGGCGGCTTTATTTTTTAATTTTTAATCTAAATAGGGATTACAAATGCCATTTACAGCAGAACAAAAAAAAGCGGTCGTCGAAGCGTATCGTCAGTCAGAAACCGATACCGGTTCACCTGAAGTACAGATTGCTTTGTTGACAGCGCACATCACTCATTTAACGCCGCACTTTGCAGAACACAAAAAAGACAACCATTCACGTCGTGGACTGTTGCGCATGGTTAATCAGCGTCGTAAGTTGCTGGATTATCTAAAAAATAAAGATGTAAACCGTTACCGCACATTGATTGACCGTCTCGGTTTACGTAAGTAAACGCACAAAGAAACGGCACATCCCTTGTGCCGTTTCTGTTTTAACACTTCATGGATTGAACAAATTTTCAAACAACCTCTACGCAAAGGAACCTTATAGTGAACCCTATCAGGAAAGAATTTCAGTACGGCGATCGACTCGTTAAATTAGAAACTGGTGAAATAGCACGTCAAGCAGACGGCGCTGTGATGATCGATGTAGATGGTACGACACTGTTGGTCACTGTCGTCGGTAAAAAACAGGCAAGCGGCGGCGACTTTTTTCCGTTGACCGTTAACTATCAAGAAAAAGCCTA
>Ga0208789_1001638_pt1 | contig 11844 bp, 11 predicted proteins | sample Methanotroph_Enr_FD_187368 | JGI IMG/M metagenome (GOLD analysis project Ga0208789, IMG submission 187368) | Enriched soil microbial communities from Old Woman Creek wetland in Ohio, USA - Methanotroph_Enrichment_5 (SPAdes) (version 2) | ecosystem: Environmental > Terrestrial > Soil > Wetlands...
AAATGATAAACCCTATTTCTTTTTTCAGCCAAGTGGTATGAGTACAGTAATGATTGAATAAAACATTCTTTTGTCACTTTTGCAGATTTATATCAACTTACTTGCTCCCAAACACCAAATCCAGTGTCGGCCACATCTGCCACTTCGGTGTTACATAGGGATATTTCCCATATGCAAGGATATATCCACCCCTGATCCTCAGTGATTTGCCTAACGCCCACATAAGGGTTCCTGCGTTTTCGAAAAAGAAATTATTCTCCTTACGGGTTATGATGAAAACTTTTACGCCTTCTTCGCAAAACCACTTGTTGCCAATACGGCCTTTAACTGCAGTGCCTAAACGGATGGAAGTTCCTTTGTAATAATGAGCCATTCGGGGGTAAAACAATGGAAAATCGATGGTTGATTGCGGATCGGGTTTTTCGCCGCGGAAGGCAAATGCAAACCCGGCTTTGGCTGAAGCAAGTACTTTCGGCGCTATTTGCCTCGAAACAATCAATCCGTTATAAACCGAAAGAATAAATGAAAAATTATATTCGGGTGAAATCAACCCGCCGATTCCTTTGCGGCTGATAAAATTAAGAAAAGGGGTTGGGGTGCAAAGGCTATGTTCGCTTGCAATAACAAAATTACTTTTAGTTCCCCATGCCATTTTCACACCCGCTTCCGGAATAAAAGGGAGCATCAGCACATTTGTAAAGACTTCCAACTTGGGGTTAATTCCATACCGGAATGGTTGAAAAAGGCCACTTTCCCATTTCCCTGCCGGCATCAGGTAGGCTGTGTTGTAACTCCATTTTTTCAGCAAGGGCTCGTCCTGTGCATGAATTGCGTTTGCACAAAAGAGGATTATAAGGCTGGCAAGTATATTTTTAATCATTGCGTTTATATTTTTATCCGTAACAAGGATTTAACGATTTAGTATATATTGAAATCCGTATTCTGGGCGTTTCGATCTTCCCCCCATCCCTCCTCACTTTATCTCCATTCCCTTGGTACGCAAAACAAACTCAGCACTTACCGGAGCATGATCCGATTCGCTGAAAAAATCCTGGTGAGTGACCGTTGAACCAGCACGCCAGCGATAGTTAGTAAATAAATAATCCAGAGTCCGGTCCCAGGTATGTTCAGGGCGGGTTGTATGGGTAAAGTAAGCCGGTTGATTTGCCTGGTAAACGCTGAGCGGAACGGCACACGAATAAGTATCATAAAGGGGTTGAAGCCATGTAGCTTCAGGCGTGTAATCACTGCCTGCTTTATGTTGCGGATTATCGCCAGGCTGGTGAAACGATTCACCGGGGCACATATCCTCATAACAGTAATCAGTGGAGTCGCTTCCGGGAGGCAACTCATTCAGGTCGCCACCGGCAATAAAGTACTTGCCGGCAGCATTCAGTTTATCCATTTCGGCTTTAAATTCCTCGAAATGCTTATGCTTCGTATCGTCGGTAGCAAAAGCCGAAGCATGAATATTAAGTAATGGAATTTCCTTAAACCCAGGGATTTGAACATTACCGGTAACAATGCAGGAGTGGAGGTAGAAATAATTTACTATCCCAGCCTGGTCGCCACGGGATGCAAGGTTGATGCGCTTGGCATCGGTAATAGGCCAGGGCGAAAGAATCGCCAGACCCATATCCATGCGGCCAAGCCCATCACTAGGAATAAACTCCGATTTCCACTCCGAAACATAAGCTGCATAATTAAAATACGTATTATCAAGGATGTATTGAAGCTCATCAATATAAGCTGTGCGGTTCGACTTTACATCGCATTCCTGAAGGAAAAGGATATCCGGGTTTACTTCTTTAATCCGTGCAACTATGGCCTCAAGCCCAGGCATAACTTCTTCCTTTTTAAAAACAGTATTGTTCCCGCAGGCATCGCCAAACCAGGGCTGACGGCCGATCCCGAAGCGGATATTCCAGGTCATAACTTTAAGTGTAGAATCTGGCAATGGGGGAGCGACCTTTACACTTTTAGTATATATAATGGCATCTTCCACATCGTTGAAACTGGTAGCTAATGGCTCGCAGGCATTCAATAAAATCAAAGTACCGGCTATTACCAGCAGGAAAGGGGAACGCTTTTTAGGATGGTTGTTTCTCATAGTTAGCAAACTGTATTTGTCAAAAGTAATGAATTCATTCTATTAACAATATGGTTGCCTGCTATTTTTGTATAAAGAAGACAGTACTTGTAAATTGCTTATGACAAGCCGAACCAATATATTCGGGTATCAGGCTACTTTTTTATTAAAATTACAACCGAACTCACGGGTGCATGGTCGGAATCGTATAAAAAATCCTGGTGAGTAACAGTAGATCCTTTTTGCCAGCGGCTGTTTGTAAAAAGATAATCCAATGTCCGATCCCAGAAATGTTCAGGCCGCGTTGTGTGTGAAAAACAGGCTTCCTGGTTCTGCTGGTAATCTGTCAGTGCAACAGCGCAGTTGTATTTGTTATACATACCGGAAAGCCAATCTGTCTCAGGTGTATAGTTGCTACCATCTTTATGCATCGGATTATTGCCCGGATGATGAAACGATTCGCCGGGGCATATGTCTTCCAGGCAATAATCGGTTGAATCAGAACCGGGAGGAAGTGTATTCAGATCGCCACCGGCAACAAACCAGCTTCCATCTCTCACAATATTGTCAAGCTCTTTTTGAAAAGCAACAATATGCTGATGCTTGGTATCATCGGTTGCGAATGCCGATGCATGAATATTTACTGCATAAAAATCTGCAACACCTGGAATTGCGATATTTGCCTTTACCATGCAGCAGCGCTCGTAAAAATAACGTGTCAAAGCACCCTGATCCTTACGTAAAGGCAATTGGATGCGAATGGATTTGCCAAACGGCCAACGCGAGAGAATGGCATTCGCTTCGTGCAGACGCCCCAAGCCATCGCTGGGAATAAACTGCGCCTTCCACTGCAATCCATAAACTGCATAATTAAAATAAGTATGGTCCAAAATCCATTGAAGCTGATCAACGTAAGCTGATCGTTTGGAATTGATGTCAACTTCCTGCAGAAGCAGGATATCGGGCTTCACCTGGTTAATCCGGTCTGCAATAGACTGTAATTTTGCTAAAATCGTATCTTCCGAGTATACTACTTTATCTCCGCAGGCATCACCAAACCACGGGCCCCGCGCTATGGCAAAACGGATATTCCAGGTCATTACAAGCACAGAAGAATCGGGTTGCGGTGCTGAAACAGCATTACTTTTGGTATAGAAAATGGCATCTTCGGTTTCATCGAACCCGGTGGCGGGAGGCTCGCAGGAATTTATTCCCAGCCAGAGTAAAACGGGAATTAATATGATTTTACCTTTTCTGTAAAAGGCAGTTTTCACAATGGTTAGCCTTAACTATTCAAAGATAGTGAATATTGTACTGATTTGTTCTGAGCTGCCATGATTTTTATCCGGCAGGTTTTAAAATTGTCTTTTTCATCCGTTTTTGGTATTGAAAAATTACAGAAATACCATATTTTTACTGGATGAAAACAGCAGCAGAACTCAATTCGGGATGGCGCAAAGTGGCATCATCCATATACCGCAGGCCAACGGATTCAAAAATATTCGGATCGGTTGAAATTGATATTACAGACCTTGAAGAATATATAGCCAAAAAGCGAAAAAATGGCGTTAAAGCCACGCTGACACACGTTTTTATACTCGCTGCCGCACGTGTACTTAAAGAGGAAGTTCCTGAACTTAACACGTATATAAAACGTGGAAATGTGATTTTGCGTGATCATATTGATGTGATGGTAAGTGTTTTATTGCGTGAATCGCAGATGGGCTCAGTGCTTATTAGAGATGCTGATAAGCTAACACTTGAAGAGTTGATAAAAGTTATGAATGATGAAGTTAAAAGCTCACGTCAGGGTTTAGAGAATAAAACCATGCAGATGAAAGACAAACTGGCGCAAATTCCCTGGCCAATGCGTGCCTGGGTTTTCCGTTTGCTGAAAACGATAACTTTCGACTGGGGCTTTGCTATTCCTGCGTTTGGCCTTTCGGCAAATAGTTTCGGTTCATTTGTTGTGTCCAATATCGGAAACGTTGGGCTCGACATGGGGTATCCAGCCCTGTTTCCTTCGTCGAATGTGTCATTTGTACTCATCCTTGGTGGAGTAAACCGGAAACCTGCTGTGGTTGGCGACCAGATTTTACCCCGAACCATTTTATCTCTTGGTGCCGCCCTCGATCATCGGGTGGTGGATGCTTCGCATGGCGGATTGTTGTTCCGTTACCTGAAAAAGATTGTTAAAAATCCAGAGTTGCTGGATGAGAAAATATAGCAGCTTTCCGGAAAAGCCATGGCCTCACTTCGAGTGAAGCCATAGCTATATCAGAGGATTATTGAATTAATAATTTTTGGGTTTTGAATAATCCATTAGAGACATCAGTCACTCTCACGAAATAAATTCCTTTTGGCAGATATGAACAATCGAAAGTATTTAATAAATGATTAAAAGTTATTTTCTTACTGTTAAAGTTTTGGATAATGGAACCCCAGCTCTCAGCAGCCAGGCTATCATTACCATTAAAAAACAAAATAAGAATAGCTAAAGATTAATAAAGATGCTATCTTATGGGAGATTTTATGATGTGAATCAAACCAACCCTCTAAATCTTCCAATTGGGAAGATTTAGAGGTCAAAAAAGAAAATTAAAAAATTAAAATGGTTCATTATTTCTTTCCAATTACTTAAGGAAAATCCCCTTACCAAATTGATCAAAAAGCAAGAAAGGTACAAAGTTCATAACCTTGTACCTTTCATTATGCAATATATTGCAAGATCCGATTATTTGGCTCCCGGAACAGCAGTTGGTTCAACAGCACGCGTTGACGCAACCTGGATAACGAGGTTACCCATTACTTCAAGAATTTCGATGTTAGGTATTTTAATATCACTAACCCTGAGACTATCTTCAATTTCCATTTTCGAAATGTTGATAACGATTTCTTCCGGCATATGTTCAGCAAGTCCTTTAACTCTTAGTTTACGGAATTTCTTGACAAGTTTACCTCCGCGCAATACGCCGGGTGAATTTCCTTCAACACGGATAGGAAGACTGACGATAATTGGTTTTCCTTTTGTTACCTGAAGAAAATCGGCATGTAATGTGTTGCCCGAAACCGGGTGATACTGAATATCCTGAAGCGTTGCAGTAAATTTTCTGCCTTCGATGTCAAGATCAATCAGGAAAGTGTACGGGGTGAAAATAATGGTGTCAAGGACTTTCCCGTCAAGCGTAAAATGAAGTTCTTCTTTACCACCGTAAATTACGCATGGTACCTTGCCGCTGGCCCGGTTCATTTTAGCATCCTTTTTCCCTACGTTCGCGCGAAGCGAACCGCTCATAGATACTGTTTTCATGTGATTTGATTTTTAATTGTTATTATTATTTAATGTTAAAAAGAGACGAAATTGATTCATAATTGTGGGCCCTCTTGATTACGTCAGCCAGTAGTGAGGCCGTAGTGAGCACTTTAACTTTTGTACTGGCATGCTTTAAAGGAATAGTGTCGCTAACAATTACCTCGGTAAATGCTGAATTTTCAAGGCGTTCCATGGCTTCTCCTGATAGTATGGGATGAGTACAGAAAGCTCGTACACTTGCTGCTCCATTATCCATCATAACCTGAGCCGCTTTCGAAATGGTACCGGCCGTATCAATAATATCATCCAGCAATACCACATCCTTGCCAGTCACATCACCAATCAGTGCCATAGAGTCAACCTGGTTGGCTTTCGAACGCTGTTTATAACAGATAACAAACCCTATATTAAGGTTTTTGGCATAGGAGGCTGCCCTGCGGGTACCACCGGTATCGGGTGATGCAAAAACCAGGTTTGGCAGGTTGAGTTTCTTGATATAAGGCAAAAATATAGAAGATGCATACAAATGATCAACAGGAACATCAAAAAATCCCTGTATCTGGTCGGCATGCAGATCAATGGTTATCAGTCGTTGCACACCTGCTGCCGTGAGCAGGTTTGCGATAAGTTTTGCTGAAATAGGAACACGTGGTTTATCCTTACGATCCTGGCGGGCAAAACCAAAATAAGGAATCACCGCGGTAATCTGCCTTGCCGAAGCACGTTTGGCAGCATCCACCATAAGTAAAAGCTCAAGCAGGTTTTCTGCCGGCGGGAAAGTGGATTGAACTATATATACGTCGTTCCCGCGAAGATTTTCTTCAAATGAGGTAGTAAATTCACCATCGCTGAAAACAATAACCTGAACTTCGCCAAGTTTTGTTCCGAAGCTATGTGCTATATTTTCGGCCAGGTAGCGTGTTGCTCTGCCTGAAAAAATTTTAACCTCATGTGCCATGATCCGTGATTCTTATTGAAAGGAGCTGCAAAGGTATGTTTTTTTTGATTTCGGCAAGGGGTATTTGTAAATATTTTTATGTATCCGGCTGATTATTAATCGAATAATTATTTATTCGCTAAAGATTGAAGGTCTTGATGAATAAAATAGTTGCCGACTGAATGCTTTTGTAAAGTATCTTTGGGACTTTACAATTAAAGTATAGTGTACGCGATTATTGATATTGAATCCACCGGCGGCAATGCCAGCCGTGAACGGATTACTGAAATAGCCATATTTATACATGACGGGACCAAAGTTGTGAATGAGTATTCAACACTTATTAATCCCGAATGCACAGTGCCTCCCTTTGTTGCCCGTCTTACCGGTATTTCAAATGAAATGCTTGCCGATGCACCAAAATTCTTTGAAGTTGCCCGCGATATAGTCGAAATTACAGAAGGTTGTACTTTTGTCGCTCATAATGCTGCTTTCGATTATAGTTTTGTGAAACAGGAATTCCTAAACCTTGGCTATAAGTATAAACGACCTGTATTATGCACGGTAAAGATGTCGCACAAGTTGCTTCCTGGGCATAAATCATACAGCCTCGGAAATCTTTGTAACAGCCTTGGTATCCAGATTACTTCACGACACCGTGCTTCAGGCGATGCATTGGCAACGGTACGGCTCTTCGAGCGTTTACTGAGCGTTGATCCCACACTGAGCCAGATTCCAACCGATGGCCTGCATTCTTCACTGGATCGGTCCATATTCAGCAGATTGCCTTCATCCGCAGGGGTGTATTACTTTCATGATGAGAACGGGAAGTTACTCTATATCGGGAAAAGTAAAAATATTCATGCCCGGGTTTTAGCACATTTTCAAAACAGCAGTAGTAACAGGGCCATCGAAATGCGGTCGAATACGGCAAGCATAAGTTACATAGAAACCGGTAGTGAATTAATTGCCCTCTTGCTTGAATCGGACGAAATAAAGAAGCATAAACCATTGCATAACAGGCTCCAGCGACGCACACTCTACAAATATGGATTATACTCCTTCAAAACGCAGGCAGGATATCATGTTATTCAGATTGAAAAAATTAAAACGACCGGAAAGCCTCATACTGTTTTTTCATCATTTGATGAAGCACTTGTTTTGGTTCATGAAATAGTTGCAAAATATAATCTTTGCCAGAAATTATGCGGTTTGTACCAGAATCACGGCGCCTGCTTTCAACATTCCATTGGGCAGTGTTCCGGTGCCTGCATTGGCCTTGAACCAGCAGAATCGTATAACCTGCGGGTTGAAGCTGCATTAGCTGAATTTCAGCATAAATGGTCAGATATGGCTATTATTGATCATGGACGCAACGAAGATGAAGTATCCGTGGTACTTATCGAAAATAATGTATTTGCCGGGTTTGGATGGATGAACAAGGAAGACCGGATTGAAGACCCGGCACAGATCAGGGATAATATTAAGCGGTATAACGACAACCGCGATATTCAGCAAATCATCAAAGGATTCCTTAATTCAGGGAAAGCTTTAAAAATTGTACGCTTCTAAAACGGACATGTTTTCCCTTTTTGGAACATTCATTTAGCTTTTATCAATTTATACTCTGCGTTCAAATATAATTTGTAAAATATTATTTATCTATAACTTATTATCTTTCTGCCTGTTAATTATTTTAGTGCCCATCCTGGCTTCGCTTGTTTAATCGTATTGCCCTTCTCCTTAAATTATTAGCATGGTTTTTATTCAATCATAAGGCAATCTGTTGTTTTTGGGCAACACTAAAACATTTCTTTTGGCAAAGGGAGACACAGTTACAAGCTGTGGTTTTTAAAAGGTGGGTGGTAACTCCCGCCTTTTTTTGTTTATGCCAAACTTACGGAAATTCAGGCATGCGATAAATACCTGGATACTAATAAAACCTAAGTTATCGTAAATTCTTAAAACCGTTTTCCATAGCAGCTGAGATACGGGCGAAAACTTCATCGAAAGTGCCAAGCCCGTCAATTTTGATGACGCCATGCAACTGGTTGTATTTCTCAATTACGGGAACGGTTTTGGTTTCGTGCTCCTGCAAGCGTTTTACAATTTTAGCCGTGCTGTTGTCGTAAGGCATACAGTTAGCGGTCTTACTTCTTTCATCGAGCCGGCTGATCAAATCCAGCGTGGGCACTTCTATTTCAATAATCTTCGAAATAGAGGAACTGTATTTTTTAAGCAGGCCATCCAGGATATACGATTGTACTAAGGTACGGGGAAATCCTTTGAAGATAAACCCTTTTACTCCGGCAGAATTAGCCAGCTTTTTCTCAATAAGCTGAACCACTATCTCATCGGGAACAAGCTGACCGTTTTCATATAGATCCGTGATTTTTCGGCCAGTTTCCGAATTGGCTGCAATTTCCTGTTCAAGCATAGCCCCGGTGGCCACATATTCGAGGCCAAATTCTTTTGCCAGCGCTTTACCCTGGGACCCCCGACCGGAACCAGGGTAGCCAAAGAGTACAATATTGAAAAGACTTTTACTCAATTCATGATTAATGATTTTTGTGATAGTCAGGTTTACATTTTCGATACTGTCCATTCCATTTACCTCCTCAAGTATGCCTTTATCCCTGTAAAACTGCAGGACCGGAAGCGTCTTTTCATTATATTCCTTGAGGCGGTTCCTGATAATCTTTTCATTGTCATCGCTGCGGCCTGAGGTTTTCCCCCTGTTTAAAAGCCGGGTCACTGATTCTTCCTCAGGCACGGTAAGGCTTATCAGGCAATTTAACGAGGTGTTCAGTTTCAGCATCAAACCTTCGAGAATATAGGCTTGGATGTAGGTACGCGGAAAGCCGTCGAACAGGAATCCGTTGGAATCAGGATTGTCGGTTATAGTTTTTTCAATTATCTGAACGATAATTTCGTCCGACACCAAACCTCCCGAAGCAATGCTACTCTGTGCTTCCATTCCTAACCGGGTCTTTTCTGCAATCTCTTTGCGCAACAAATCGCCTGTTGAAATGTAAAACAAGTTGTATTTACTGATAAGAAATTCCGACTGTGTTCCCTTGCCTGCGCCCGGAGGACCAAATAATGCAATATTCAACATAAAGACCGGTTTAAAAAATAAGCTTAATATTACCTCTCTGCTACATTTTCGAGTGCTGCAATCTTAATGCATTTGTTATCCAAAACTACAAAAAAAACTGCTCCCTGAAAAGAAGCAGCCCACAAAATTATTTTACAGACAACATTAAGCAGGAAGCGCAGCAATAATTTTGGCTGCCGCAAGAGCTGCGAGCTCTTTATCGATCAGGAACAAACCTCCGGATTCGTTCCCGGCTAATTTCATCTTGTCAAGAATATTATGTATGGTAATTTCTTCTTCAATCTGTTCATTTATATACCATTGCAGGAAGTTGCCGGTAGTATAGTCTTTGTTATTAAGGGCAATTTCGTACAGGTCGTTGATCGAAGCGGTAATAAACTCTTCATGAATCATTACTTTTTCAAATAAATCAAGTAATGACTTGTATTCCGCGGTGGGATTATCAAGGGCAAGTAATTTACTGTACCCGTTCCTGTCGTTAAGATAATGAATAAACTTGAGTTGGTGCATACGTTCTTCTTCCGTTTGCTTAAAAAGAAATGCTGCTGCACCGGGATAACCGTTTACCTGGCACCAGGAGGCCATAGAGAGATACAACCTCGAAGAATGTTCTTCATTCTTGATTTGATTGATGATTGCGTTTTCTACTGCTTCTTTTATCATAACGTTATATTTAAAGTTACTGAATGATTTTATTAAAGAGGCAAGGGAACATTGAGACGGGTATAACGGAAAACGCTTCAACTAATTTGCCTGATTGAAGCTATTGGTTTTTTAACGCTTCAGCACCACTGACTATTTCAAGAATTTCCTTGGTTATGGATGCCTGGCGGGCTTTGTTGTATGCAAGATTCAGCTCCTTGATCAGATCGCCGGCATTGTCGGTAGCCTGGTGCATGGCTGTCATACGTGCCCCGTGTTCGGAAGCATATGAATCGAGAAGAGATTTATAAAACTGGATTCTCAGCGATTTAGGAATCAATTCCAATACGATTTCTTTTTTTGAGGGGAGAAAAATATAATCATTGTTGGTTTTCGAAACTACAGCACTTTCAACCGGGGCTTCAACCGGGAGAAATTGTTCAACAGTAATGCGCTGAACAGCAGCATTTTTAAATTGATTATAAACCAAATCAACCCTGTCAAATTCCTTATTTACAAATGCAGACATTACTGAGGATGAAATAACCGATACATTATCGTAAGAAAGATTATCGAAGATAGAATCGTGTGAGGAAATCACCTTAAAGTTCCTTTTGGCGAAAAACTCGCTTCCTTTACGACCAATAGTCATTACGCTAACATTGCCTGCCTTTAATTGTGCTGCATAAGTATCCTGAATCCGCTGAACTGCCGTGCGTAATATATTGGTGTTAAATGCCCCGCACAATCCCCTGTTGGATGTAACAATAACAAGCAGGATTTTTTCGGGAATGCGCTGCTGAGCTAATACATTATCATCTGTTGAATCCAGGGATGCACTTAGGTTTTGCAGTATATCTTTCAGTTTTGCAGCATAGGGACGCATTTTCAGAATGGCATTCTGAGCCCTGCGCAACTTCGAAGCTGCAACCAACTTCATGGCGCTGGTGATCTGCTGTGTCGATTTTACCGAAGCGATCCTTATTCTTACTTCCTTTAAATTCGGCATAAATTTGAGTTAAAAACTACCGTATTGTACATACATTCAAATACATGAACGTGCCGGAACTTTATTTTATATACTTTGCTGAGATTTCTTTGGCAACTTTGTCAATCGTTTCAAGTATCTGGTCATCGAGTTTCCCCTTTCGCAGATCGGCAAGCAGATCTTTATGGCTGGTTTCGAGGTGGTGTAGAAATTCAGCTTCAAAATCACGGATCGACTCTGTAGGCACTTTCTGCAACAATCCCCGGGTACCACAGGCAATGATGGCAATTTGTTTTTCAACAGCTACCGGCGAATACTGGGGTTGTTTCAGGATTTCAACGTTACGTGCTCCTTTATCGAGGATGTTTTTGGTAGCAGCATCCAGGTCGGAACCGAATTTTGAGAACGCTTCGAGTTCGCGGTATTCAGCCTGGGCGAGTTTCAGTGTGCCTGCTACTTTTTTCATTGCTTTGATCTGCGCATTTCCACCAACGCGTGAAACTGATATCCCTACGTTGATAGCCGGACGGATACCTGAGTTAAAAAGCGTTGTTTCAAGAAAAATCTGTCCGTCGGTAATGGAAATTACATTAGTTGGGATATAGGCTGAAACGTCACCGGCCTGTGTTTCAATAACAGGCAGTGCAGTAAGCGAACCTCCGCCTTTTACCAGCGACCTGATTGATTCAGGAAGGTCGTTCATCTGGCTGGCAATTTTATCGCTCTTGATGATTTTTGCAGCACGTTCGAGCAGGCG
>Ga0208789_1001639_pt1 | contig 11840 bp, 7 predicted proteins | sample Methanotroph_Enr_FD_187368 | JGI IMG/M metagenome (GOLD analysis project Ga0208789, IMG submission 187368) | Enriched soil microbial communities from Old Woman Creek wetland in Ohio, USA - Methanotroph_Enrichment_5 (SPAdes) (version 2) | ecosystem: Environmental > Terrestrial > Soil > Wetlands...
TGTTCAGTTCGAGAGTTTCCAGAGGGCCATTTGATAACATAACCACTTTGCCGGTTCCTGAAACTTTCGTCTGGAAAAATCCTTCACCGGAGAATAGCCCGGAAATCGATTTATTGGTAAACGAACCGATTTCAATATCCATTTCCGAAGCATAATAAGCTCCTTTGTCGAGTATCCACTCTTCGTTTTTAAGTTCCATAATGGTAAAATTACCAAACGAAGGTTCGAACCATACCGTGCCGCTTCCGCGGATTACAGGTTTTACAACGCTTTCACGAGTAACCATCGATTTCAGAAATCCACCCGCCGAAGGTAAATTGGCTTCCAGTTCGAGATCACCCTGCATATAATACATACCGCCTGATTCGTAGCGGACTGCACTATTTACAAATTCAGCTTTCAGAAATTTTAAGGTTTCTTTTTCAACCACATCGAATTGGATACGTCCAAACTGAACCTGAACCTTTTGAGGTTGGGGTGGCGTTTGTATTGGAGGTTGGTAGGCCGGTTGTTGTACGGGCGGTGGCACATAGTTTTGTGCCGGTTGTGATTCTGTTCCTGAAAATAAATTTTTAGTCCCACATTCAGGACAAAAAGCGGCACCTTCAATTAGACGGGCTCCGCAGTTGCTGCAAAATGCCATATGTATTTGTTTAAATTATTGAATTAAAGTTATTTATTGGTTAATCGTTATTGGTTAAAAGTTAATCATCTTTATGAATCGTAAAGCTACTAGATGATGAATATAGGATAATTTCCTTTTAACTTAAAATCCTACTTAACCTCATAACCTTCAACGATAACAAATCCCGTGCCCACGAAATTTTTCGACCAGGTAGCCTGGTCGGAGTCCTCTATGAAATATGTGCCTTTCTCCAGCCTTATATTCGGTTCGGCAACCCATTTTGAACTTGGTGTATTGTTTTTTCCTGTCTTTCCCATTGCTTTGTAACTGCCGATTACCAAACCATTGCGGTCTGTAATTTTTATGATACCTCCACGCGGAGTCCCCATTCCATTGTTATAATGATCGGTGATAATCCTGACAATCACTGTAGGTTTTTGGATCAATAGTTTTGTGGGACCCTTCGGGTTTTTGCTCTTAGGTTCTTCCTTTCGGCCTACCTCGAGGATGACTTTAACCAGGTTTTCATTAACGGTAGTGTTTGCCGGTTCTTTCTCGTTTTGTTCCGGGTTCGTTTTTTGTGCCGGAGGGGTAGCTTGTGGAACAGATTTCTTTGGCTCTTTGGCTTTTTGCCTGGCAAGTTCCTGGTCAATTTTACTTAAAGGTTTGGCCGTGGTTTTTGCCTCTTCGGGTTCAGTTGCATCCGTTTCTTCCGCTATTTCAGTTTGTTTAGCACTGGTGTCGATGTCAGAAACCGGAGGAAGTACCATATTCGAAATGGTATCAGAAACTATATCGTCTTTTTGTCCGAAGTAGTTGGTATAACCAAACCACCCGGCAACGCCTACAACACCCAATCCAATAAGGATCAATGCGATCCAAAGCCAGGTTTTTTTTCTTTTTTTCTGATTCGGAGGAGCTGTTGTCCTGGTTGGAGGAATGTTCGCTGGTGCCCTGGACTGTATAGTTTCAGAGGGCGGAATCACCGGTTTTATCTGCTGTACAGGTATTGGGGGTTGTAAAATCCTAGCTTCCGGCTGATCAACCGGAATAAAATTTTGATTTCTTCCAGTAGTACCAGGTGTAATATTAAGCCCGCACTGAGGGCAAAAACGTTCACCGACCCCAATGCCTGATCCGCAGGACGGACAAAATTGTTTATCTACCGGTGATAATACCGGTTCAACAATAGGGATTTCGGGAAGTGGAATTTCATCATCAACCGGAGGTTGCTTTGGTTGGGCAACTTCGGCAGCACCCAACGTGGAAGTATCAAAACCGCACTCCGCACAGAAACGGTCACCCGTATCAAGAGTTGTACCGCATTGAGGACAGCCTGTTTTCACTATCGGTGGTGGTGCAACTTCTATCGGAGTAACAGGGCTGTTCTCTTGTTCGGTAACAACCACTCCTGGTGCAGAAGATGGTCCTGTTTCAACCGGTTCAACAGTTGATTTATCGAAACCGCATTCCAGGCAGAAGCGAGCCGTGGGGTCGAACGCTGTTCCGCATTGAGGACAAAATTTCATTGCAAATACGTTTTAACTTAATGACTAAATGAAAACCTTTCTGCCAGTTACCCCGAAAATCCGGAAATTAGCAGAAAGGCTTTTAGCTGGTTTCCAGTGTTCTGAGAGGATTAAAATCCATATCTGCCCGCACTTCCAACAAAGAAAAGTCCGAGAATGGCTGCAAGTATCAAGGCTAATACAAGTCCAATAACTATCATGGCCACAATGGTTAATGCAACATATCCGACCACTTTATCTTTCGGAGTACTCTTTAACACAGGCATTCCTACAGCAAGAAGGTATATGGCATACAAACTGATCACCATGATCAGCACACTCATTGTTGTTGAGAATAGCAGCAGTATTCCTGCGACCCATTGAGGAGTTGAAGAATATACGGCTAACTGAAGTGAGCGTCCGAAGTTTTTCTGCGAATCGAAAGATGGAGCCAAAAGGTCGATTACCCATGCCAACAAGTAAACTCCGATTACGGCTGAAAGTAACTGTACAAGACCTGTTTGAATTCCGGAACCAATACTACGGGAAGTGTATCCCATAAATGACATTCCAATAATCCCATATTTGATAAATGCAGACAATGCCGGAATAAGTGCCAGTATCAAGGCATAACCCCCGATAAGTTTCATTGCATTTGGTTGCTCTGTAGCTATTACCTGCCATTCATTTTTCGGTTTGGTAATAATATTGATTACGCGCTGCACAATGTTTGTGTTTCCGGTAATAGTTTCTTTAAAAGCATTTGTGGCTTCCTTTGCGTATTCATACACCGGTTCCTGTTGTTGATAGTTGGGTTGTGGCTCAATGGGTGGAGGCGTTGCAGCACCAATAGATGTTCCGCAGGCTGCACAGAATTTAGCATCTGGTTTAAGCTCTGCTCCGCAATTCGGACAAAATTTCATAAGCGTTTTGTTTTTGTGGTTAATAATTATGGATTATATAGATCACGTAATTCCATCAAAAGCAAGAAACTATAACTGTAGAGTAGCAAATATATAATTATTTGTAGCGTAATGCAAAAAAAAATAATGATGATTAACATCTCAAATGTTAATCATCATTAAATTAAATGATTATCCTATTTAGTCCGGGTATTACTTAGAATGTAACCCTGACTACCTGGATGCATTTCGTACCAGGTCAAAATCCATCTGTTTTTTCTGTAAATCGATCTTTTTTACCTTTATCCGTATTTTGTCGCCAAGGCGGTAAATTTTACCCCAGCGCTGTCCGATGATACGGTAGTTTTCTTCATCGAGGTAATAAAAGTCGTCGTTCATTAAACGGAGCGATACCATGCCCTCGCATTTGCTTTCGACCAGTTCGACAAATATTCCCCATTTGCTTACACCCGAAATCAAACCATCGAACTCCTCCCCTATTCTATCCATCAGATATTCAGCTTGTTTGTACTTTACACTGGCTCGTTCGGCTTCCATGGCCTTGCGCTCCATATCCGACGAATGCTTGCATTTTTCTTCGTACTCCTCCTTCGAAGCACTGCCTTTTTCATCGAGATATGATTGAAGAAGCCGGTGAACCATCAAATCGGGATAGCGGCGGATAGGCGAGGTAAAATGCGTGTAGTACCTGAACGATAACCCGTAATGCCCTATATTGTTTGTAGTGTACTCAGCCCGTGCCATAGTGCGGATGGCAATGGTTTCGATCATGTTCTCCTCCCCTTTTCCAAGGATCTGATCAAAAAGTGAATTAAAGGAAGCCGTTATGCTTTTTCGGCTGGTAGTTTGAAATCCATAGCCCAGCTTTTGCAGAAACTCTGAAAACCGGATCAGCTTTTCCGGATTGGGTTCATCGTGCACCCGATAGACAAAGGTTTTGGCATCACCCTCTTTGTTTTTACGGGTGGCAATACGTTCGGCCACACGTCGGTTTGCCAGCAGCATAAAATCTTCGATAAGGTAATTAGCTTCTTTTTGTTCCTTGATCATAACTCCGACCGGTTTGCCTTTTTCGTCGAGTTTAAACTTCACTTCCTGTGATTTAAATGCTATGGAACCTTTCTTAAACCGGTCTTCCCGCAATTTCGACGAAAGATTATGTAAGGTCATCAGCTCGGTTTTGTAGTCTCCTTCAGCACCTTCGATCATTACCTGGACCTCTTCATATGCATACCGCCTGTCGGATTTAATCACGGTGCGACCAAACCATTCGTTCAGAATTTCTGCTTTATCATTAAGTTTAAATACGGCTGAAAAACAAAGCTTCTCCTCATCGGGCCTGAGCGAACAAACCAGGTTCGAAAGCTGTTCAGGAAGCATAGGAATGGTGCGGTCAACAAGGTAAATTGACGTACCGCGCTCATAAGCCTCGGTATCAATGGCGGTGCCCGGTGTTACATAATGCGAAACGTCTGCAATATGTACACCCACTTCCCAGTTTCCATCAGGTAGTTTTTGCAGCGAAAGGGCATCGTCAAAATCCTTGGCATCCACCGGGTCGATGGTACAGGTCCAGATATCGCGGAAGTCGCGGCGTTTAGCTAATTCTTCGGGTTCAACGATGTTTTTAATTCGTTTGGCTTCGGCTTCGGCAGCTTTGGGGAACTCAAGCGGAAAATCGAACTCAGCCAGTATGGCATTCATTTCCACATTGTTATCACCCGGCTGACCGAGTACATGAATTATTTCACCTATTGGATTTGTGGCTTTTTCCGGCCATTCGGTGATATGGGCCACAGCTTTCTGCCCGTGTTTGGCACCTTTTAAGGCAGTAAGCGGGATATAAATATCAACATTGATAAGCTGGCTGTCAGGCACCAGGAATGCAAACCGCTTGGAAACGTGAACTATTCCGACAAATTGTTTTTTTGCCCTTTCCACAATTTCTACAATTACGCCTTCGGGCTTATGGTTTTTACGTTTAGGGAAAAGATGAACCTTTACCTTATCGCCATTCAGTGCGTGATTGGTATTGTTTGCTTCAATAAATACATCTTCGGGCAGGTCGGGACTTATGATATATGCCTTGCCTGTTGATTTCATATCTACGATTCCGGTCACTGTATTGGCTTTTGCAATGGCCGTAATAAGTTTGGGATTCAGTTTATACTTGCCCCGGTTCATTTCGATCAGTGAACCCTGAATGCAAAGTTGCTCAAGGATAGATCGTACCTGGTCTTTTTCCCGTTTATCAGTAATTCCAAGATGTGAAGCTGTTTGCCTGAAGTTGTATGAATTCTCTGAATTCTCCGAAAACAGGTTAAAAACGCGGTTTGTAAATTCGTTGCGGGCAATATTCGCCTGCGGACTTTGTTTCTTTTTTGACATTTTAAATATTTTAATTCATTTTCCAGACCATATTAGCCAGAATATTTTTTTATATAGTATAACAACACTTTTAAACTACTAAAGGCGTAATTACCTAATTTATTTTCTTTTGTACTTTTCTATTTCTCCATTCTACTGGCACTTTGTCGCCCTCACCCGATCACCCTTCTCTTTGACTTTAACAACTCATATGAGAATCGCATCAAGCAGTAAACGAATATACTCCGATAGCGGATTAATGTAAACCTCGTCGGCTTAATCTATTTCCTAGTTAGTTTAGCAAGTTTAAATCAGACCTTTGATAAAGGCCAGTTGTATAATGATATCGGCAAGTTCTTTTTCGGTAAAGCGGCTGCGGTTAATTTCAATATCATACGTTGAACTGTCGGTTTTCCCCCCAAAAAGTTTAGTCACCAGTAAATCCCGTTCTACATCACGCTTCCGCACATATTCAGTGGCATAGGCTTTGCTGAAATCCAGCCGGCGAGCAATTTCCAGGATACGCCATTCCTCAGGAGCAACGAGTTTAATATGCAGCGCCAGCTTAATATCTTTACAAATGTGAGCTCCTCCCCGCCCAATGATGATTACTTTTCCGTTGACAGCGAACTGCCTGATGACGTTTTGCACCGTTTTAAGGATTTTCTGATCACTCTTGTGCGAATGGGTTGAAAGTGCACCAACGATCTGATCCATTATACCACGATTTTTATCGTCGATAATACTTTTTAATGCTGAAGGATCAAGGTTCAATTGTTCGGCAGATTCCTGAAGAATTTCGCGGTTGATATATCTCCATATCCCCTCCGTTTTAATCGTCGGTTTTCTTTTGTTGAGTTCTTCGCAGATAGCCCAGGCAATTCCTCTTGCTCCGCACCCGGTTTGCCGCGAAATGGTTATAACCGGCCCAAGTTCCGCAATGGTGCGGGTAGGAATAAAATCACCGCCAATTCGCCGGTTCATGTATTCAAAAAGCCTGTTATCCATAGCAATCTCCTTTCGATTTTAGGTAAGTGTTTCAGGTATATAGACACGATGCATCGCATCTGTACTTCATATATCTCCAAGGTTTGTGAGGATTGAAGAGCTTCCCGTTTCCTAATTTAGCTTGAATATATTTGATTTGCCTTCTTAAAATTGCCACACCTCGACTCTCTCCCCTTCGCCATTTCCCCCTTTCCCCCTTCTCTCTATTTTATTCTTCATGTATCCTTGCCCTGATGGCTTCCGTTTCATTTTCGAAGCCCGGTTTGCCGAGTAATGCAAACATATTATTTTTATAGGCTTCAACCCCTGGCTGATTAAATGGATTTATTCCTAATAGATATCCGCTAAGACCGCAAGCAAACTCAAAAAAATAAATCAGTTCTCCTAGTGCGCACTCATCAATAACCGGCAGAAAAATGTCGAGGTTGGGAACTTCCCCGTCGCTATGTGCCAGGGTAGTTGCAAGAGCAGCCATATCGTTTACCTGTTGAAGGGTTTTTCTGGCAATATAATTAATTCCATCCAGGTTAGATTCATCAACTGGAACCGTTAGTAATTTTTTTGATTTACTAATATGAATTACGGTTTCAAAAAGTAATCGCTGCCCCTGCTGGATATATTGCCCCATAGAATGCAGATCGCTGGTAAAATCAACACCGGCAGGGAAAAGTCCTTCGTTTTCCTTGCCTTCGCTTTCTCCGAAAAGTTGTTTCCACCATTCAGTAACATAATGCATAGCGGGTTCATAATTTACCAATATTTCAATCTGGTTGCCCAAACGGTACAACAAAGTGCGGATGGCAGCATAGCTGGCAGCCGGATTATCGATCAGCGAAGAGGTTTCAGTGCATACTTTCCGCATTTCGTTTGCCCCATGAAGCAATTGCCTTATATCGAAGCCGGCAATGGCGATAGGTAACAACCCAACAGGAGTCAGCACTGAATACCGGCCACCAACATCTCCAGGAATTACATATGTTTTATATCCGTGTTTTTCCGAAAGGCTTTTAAGAGCACCTTTTGAGCCATCTGTAATAACAATAATACGTCGGGCAGCCTCTTCGGGACCATATTTTTTTTCGATATGATTTTTTAACAACCTGAAGGCAATTGCCGGTTCTGTGGTAGTTCCGGATTTGGAAATTACAACAATGGCATATTCCTTTTTATCAAGAAGCTGAAGCAATTCGGCATGATAATCCTGGCTTATATTTTGGCCCGCATAGATAACAACCGGGTTATTATTGTCAGTATAAAAGGAAGAAAACGGAGAAGAAAGCGCTTCAATAATTGCCCGGGCGCCCAGGTATGAACCTCCAATCCCAACCACGACCAGGATTTCAGCGTTTTTACGAATGGATGCTGCGTCTGCTTCAAGGCTAATGATCAGGGTTTCATCTGTTTTTACAGGCAAATCGATCCATCCCAGGAACTGGTTTCCTTTTCCTGCTTTTTCGACCAGAAGGCTGTGACTAATATCAATCTCTTCCTGCATTAAAAGAATCTCTTCTTCCGAAAGAAATCCCGATAGGTGCTCATATTGGAATTGGAGACTGATCATTATTGCAAGATGTTAATCTTATTTAGCTTACTTGATTAAAGAGTATAAAATTACGAAAAAAAAAGAGAAGAGCATATAGTTATTGGTAATTTAACAGTTGTATAGTTGTTGTTTAATCTGGCCAGTTTCTGGAATATACCGGGTTTGATTGAATTAAATAAAAAATGCGGCTCAGTGAGCCGCATTTTCCCAAACAAACAACAAAACCAGTTATGAAAATATCTCTATATCGGTAGAGATTGAATAGTATAACTTTTTGTTCAATTAACCGATACAAAAATACTATCAGAAATGCGTGTTGTGTGTTAACGAAAACTAAAGAAAGTTAAAATATGTTAAGCAGCTAAATAAATTATATTATTAATGAACGGAATGATGTTGTTCAATTAACGGAGCGAATAGAAAAATAACAATCTCTAACTTGAAATCCATCTGAACGAAGACAAAAGCAGAAAATTTTTAAAATAAAAAATGCGGCCCAGTGAGCCGCATTTTCCCAAACAAACAACAAAACCTGTTATGAAAACACCCCTGTAACCAGCAGGGATTTAATAGGATAACATTTTGTTTAACTAACCGATACAAAAGTACGCTCAGATATACTGGCGGACTGTTAATGAACTTAAAAGAAAGTTAAATTATGTTAAGCAAATGTATAACTGATTGTAAGGCACTATAAATTTGCAGCACATAAAAGCCGGGAGTCGCATTTGGTGGTTTACGCTGCTGAAGATTTTATCAAAATAAAATGTAAACCAGCTCTCAGGAGAATTAGAAAAAAACAGATTAAATTACCTGCTTCAGGCAGGATAAAGCTTAAAAACTTATTTTAATATTGTGAAAAAGCAATTACTGGGATTATTGATCGTGATCATGACAGTCGCAATGGCTGTATTTATTAGTATTCAGATATACTGGATCAGGAATTCGATGCAGCTCAGGGAGGCTAATTTTCGCCGAAGCATTGACGACGCTGTGAATATTGCATTACTGAACCTTGAAACTATTGAATTTTCGAAACGCACCACCAATCGTTCATCAGAGCTTTTATCATCTGATACGAACTTGCTGAAGCTAGATTTAGCCGAATCTCAAAATGCATCAAAGCTTGACTCGCAAGGCATAAAAATGGCAAAACACCAGGGGCTGGAAGGCAAAATAACCATTGAGCCAGATAAGCATCAGCTTCAATCGAGCGATTCGGATAAAAATATTCAGGGCACAGTGCCCTCTAATATTTCAGGAAAATTTTCTGAAGGAGCAGCCGTTCGCAAGCAGTTCATGCTGAATTATCTTATGAACCAGACATTGGGAAATGAAGAAAATGAGGAAATTGAGAAAAAGATTTCAGTTGGTTTGATCGATACCTTGTTGAAACAGGCATTTTTATCAAAAGGTATTTCAATTGATTATGAATTTGGTGTCTATAGTCCCGATCGAAGTAAAATAGTTCTTGAAAAAACCGGCAAATATCATGATGAATTACTCTTCAAAGGTTTTCCGTTTCCGCTTTTTTCGGGCGGTGCATTAGCAACCCGCGATTTTCTGCTCATTTATTTCCCGCAACAATCAAAATATAACCTTCAAAGTTTATGGATGATGATGGCGGTATCTATGTTACTTGTTCTGGTTATTATTGTTGCTTTCAGCTATTCAGTTTTCACTATTATCAGGCAACGAAAGCTATCGGAACTCAAGAATGACTTTTTCAATAACATGACCCACGAATTCAAAACACCGATTTCGACCATATCGCTGGCTTGCCAGGCGTTATTGGACAAGGATATTCCACACAGCAACGAAATGTATACCGACTATATTAATATCATTGGTGACGAAAATCACCGCCTGGGCGAGATGGCCGAAAAGATACTTCATACTGCTATTCTCGAGAAAGGAAGCCTACACCTTAGACCTGAAGCTATTGATATGCATGTGCTTATTGCTGATGCTATTCATAAAATTGCCATTCAGATTGAAATACGCGATGGTGTTATAAACCAGTCATTAAAAGCGGAACATCCTATAATTAAAGCGGATAAAGTTCACTTGTCGAATGTTATTTTCAACCTGCTTGATAATGCTAACAAATACTCTCCAAGGAAACCCCAGATCCAGGTTTCGACCGCTGATGCTGAGAATGGTATTTATATCCGTATTCACGACAAGGGTATGGGTATCAGTAAGGCCAATCTGAAAAGGATTTTCGAAAAACTTTACCGCGTTCCTACAGGTGACGTTCATAATGTAAAAGGATTCGGACTTGGGCTCAGTTATGTTAAATTTATTGTCGAAAAACACGGAGGAATGATAACAGTTGAAAGTGAACCGGGAAAAGGTAGTACTTTTACTGTCTTTCTGCCGTATGTAATCCCTGTTCAGAATACATCCGAAAAAAAGATAACCCTTTTCCGCAAATACTTAAATCATCAATTAACAGGTAATTAAACCGATAAAAACCCCGAACATGGAAAACGAAAAAATAAAAATACTTCTTGCCGAAGACGACCGGAATCTTGGTACAATTCTGCGCACATACCTCGAAGCTAAAGGTTATGCTCCCCGGCTGTGTGTAAACGGACTTGAAGCACTCGAAGTTTTCAGTAAGGAACCTTTTGATTTTTGTGTTGTAGATGTAATGATGCCTATCAAAGACGGATTTACACTTGCAAAGGATATCCGCAAAGTCGATAGCCAGATCCCAATCCTTTTTCTTACCGCCAAATCACTCGAAGAGGATAAGTTGAAAGGTTTTCAGGCCGGTGGTGACGATTACCTTACCAAGCCTTTCAGCATGGATGAACTTCTTGCCCGGATTGAAGCCATACTCAGGCGTTCAGCTAAAGCCACGGACGGAAAATCTGAAAAGGGCACTTTTACAATAGGTAATTTTGTTTTTGATTATAATCACCAGAACCTTCATATTAATGAAGAAGATCAAAAACTTACCAGTAAAGAGGCTGAATTACTTAAAATATTATGTGAACATGTGAACCAGGTCGTCGATCGTAGTTTCGCACTTAACCGGATATGGCAAAACGACAGTTACTTTAATGCCCGTAGCATGGATGTTTATATTGCTAAAATACGCAAATACCTGAAAGAAGATCCTTCGGTTGAACTTATAAACGTGCATGGAATTGGCTTTAAACTGGTTACTGAGAATGAGGCATCATAAGTTCAAATTTATATCAGAATTGCGAATAGTTTCCCATCTGCATTTTATACCCACCGGGTAATTGAAGTTAAACCTTTCGATTGATCACTTTAAGTGCTTCTTTCCGGCTCAGGTTACTAAGTTTATGCGTGTTTACAAAGGCAATAGCCGATTCGGGATTAAATTTCGAATATTGTCGCAACGACCAGCCGATCGCTTTGCGTATAAAGAAATCGGGATGATCGGCCAGCCTTTCGCAAAGATTAAAAAGGAGATTCGCATCAGCGTTCCGGTTATACCGTAACTGGTGCAAAAGACTAGATCGCTGAAGCCATATGTTTCCTGATGTCATCCATTTTTCAATGTAATGCATTTTGATTTCAGGGTAATTTTTAAATATAATACCCGCTATATTCGGTGCCACATAATCCACGGTATCCCACCACGATTTGTGTATTATCATCCATTCCGCCAGTAGAATAAGGTCTGGATCGGCTTTTTTAACTGATTTCTCAACAATTTCCATGGCAATGTATTGCCATTCGCGCTGTGGCTGGTCCCAGGCAAAGTGAACCATTTCTTCCAATTGACCGTAAGGAGGATATCCCGCTTTGGCAATAAACTCTTTTACCAATTGCCTGCGAAGGGGTGAGGGTATGCCATAAAATTCAGACTTATTGCGCATATAGGC
>Ga0208789_1001643_pt1 | contig 11796 bp, 15 predicted proteins | sample Methanotroph_Enr_FD_187368 | JGI IMG/M metagenome (GOLD analysis project Ga0208789, IMG submission 187368) | Enriched soil microbial communities from Old Woman Creek wetland in Ohio, USA - Methanotroph_Enrichment_5 (SPAdes) (version 2) | ecosystem: Environmental > Terrestrial > Soil > Wetlands...
ACGCAGCTACAATTGGACAGGGTTCATTGCCCTGATCGATGACTTTAACCTATCCAAGCCTCGTATTTGTCATGATTTCTAAGTACCTATATGCGGTGTGCGAAGCGAGCAACTTTGAAAAGCCCGGCGCGGTAATTCCGCACGCCGGGATTTGTGAGGGGGAAGTCGGGCAACTGGCTGTCCTACCTTGATGGCAGATCATGTCTTAATCATGTTGCACAAGTGTAACCCAAGCGGTTACAATTCAGAGCATGATTAAAAGCTTCTCTCATAAAGGTCTGGAAAAGTTCTTTACCACGGGCAACCAAGGCGGTATCCAGGTAATCCATGCCAAACGCTTGCGCTTAATTTTGGCGTTGTTGAATGATGCCAATCAATTGGATGACTTGGAGTCCCCCGCTTTGCGGCTTCATCGCTTGAAAGGCGACTTTGAAGGCTTTTGGTCTCTTACTGTACAAGCGAATTGGCGGGTTATTTTTCGCTTTGAAGAGGGCAATGTATATGTTGTCGATTATTTGGACTACCACTAACGAGGTGTATTAATGAGAATGCATAATCCCCCGCATCCAGGCGAAATGCTTTATGAGCTTTGGCTACAACCTCTAAATTTAACTATTACCCAAACAGCCCAAAAGCTGAATGTAACCCGAAAAACTGTTTCGGCATTAGTCAATGGCAAAACGGGCGTTAGTCCCGAAATGGCGTTGCGGTTGGAGTTGGCGTTTGGCAAAAGCGCCGAGTCTTGGCTTGCTTCCCAATCGGCTTATGATTTGTGGCAATTGGAAGCTAAACGCGAAAGTTTAGGCGTTCATCGTGTGGTGGCTTAACGGTTTTTTTTCGGTATTTCAGTTGTTAACGCCATACTTGTCTCAAAGCCCAGCAAATCAGTCAAAGGGACGCGCCGACCGTTGGCGGCGCTGGAGTTTTGGTTTTTATCAAGGTTCGGTGGCTTCGTTTAAGCTCGGTGAGCGGCGCGCCCCTTACCGTAACGTTATGTTTTATCGGGAGGCTTGATTGCAGCTTGAATGGAAGGAAACTTCAGAGGGCGTCGATTGGCAAGAACTTTCGGCCCTCTATCTGGCGGCGCCGCTGGGCGAGAAGAAACCTGCCGATCTTGAGAAAGCATTCTCAAACAGCATGTTTCGGTTCTTCGTTTACGACGCTGGCCGTTTGGTTGGTGTCGGTCGAGCACTTGCTGACGGTGCGGACTGTTCTTACATCTGTGACGTCGCAGTTCTCCCCACGCACCAAGGCATAGGCTTAGGAAAAGAAATCGTCGCAAAGCTCATTGCATTGTCGGCCGGTCACAAGAAAATCCTGCTTTACTCTGTTCCGGGCAAGGAGTCTTTTTATCGCCGTCTTGGTTTCAGGCGAATGACAACAGCAATGGCCATCTTCGAGAATCAGGCCTCTGCCTTTGAGAGGGGTTTGGTCAATGAAACATAACCCTGCGGTCCACCAGGCGCTGCGCGATAAAGCCGCGCAGCGCCGGTAACCTCCACGTTAGGCATCCGAGGCTCCAATCATGCGCGTCATCTACGGCCTGAGTGAAAACCACATTGCTCAGCTTCATAGGCGTTACCAGCAGGAGTGGTGGTCGAACGATCGAAGAAACGAAAAACTGTTTGGCTAACTCGCAAATCTGTGTGGGCATTATCGGTACAGGCGACCAGTTGGTTGGCTTTGCTCGGGTCTTGACGGACTTTACGTTCAAGGCCCTAATCTTCGACGTCATTGTTCGGGAAGATCATAGAAAGACTGGCCTTGGGGATAGGCTCCTATGTCTCATTAGGCTATTGATCTCATAATGAGAATTGCTGGTCTGTGGCGGCATATTGTTCATCACTTGACGAATAAGCCGACGCCCTAAAATTCCGTTCAACTTGGACGCCCTACATGCCGCTTCGCGTCATTACGTGCGCCGGTTAATTTTACGATTGACATCTTCATTCACTACCTTCAACCACCTCAATGCATAACTACAACATTCCACTTCTTGTCGGGGCTGTGCTCAGTCTTATTGCGGCCTTCCTGCATTTCGCGTGCATCTTCTGGGGAGCTAACGGCTTCAGGTTTCTGGGTGCCGGCAAACCCATCATTAGTATGTCGGCGGCAGGTCATTGGTATCCGCCATTCATCGCTTTTGTCGTCGGGACAGTGCTTGCTATTTGGGCTCTTTATGCGTTATCCGGCGCCGGCGTTATTTTTCCGCTGCCTTATATGCGGCTGGCATTGCTGGCTATCACCGCTGTTTATTTGCTCCGCGCGCTGGCCTTCCCTCTACTGAAACCTGCTTTCCCTGACAATAGCACGGCATTTTGGCTTGTCACTTCGGCTGTCTGCCTTGTTATCGGCCTAACTCACTTGGTCGGTCTCATTCAAGTGTGGCAGCGCATATGACGCCCGACCCATCGTTCTGCGCGAAGGTTTTGACAGTCTTCCAACTACACCGGATCATCGAATCATAAAATATGTGCGGATGTTGCCAAGAGCTAGCGGACGCAGTTCTTCGGGCAAGATGAAGGTCGGCAAAAAATACTCGTTTTTGAGTTGCTGTTTCAGCCATTGTTGGCTTTGATAGACAGGAGTCTGAATGATGCGAGGATCAGGGATGGTAGAGAGCTGCTATGATGTTGGTATAGTTATGATGATCGTAGGAATGCGAGATGACGGCTTGTTCCTTCGCAGCCGTCGATTGCGTTAGCACTCCCTACTTTAGGCACTGCGCTGGTTGGGTAACAGCGCGTTTTAATAAGTCGCCAAGAGATCGCCTTTAAAGGTTTGGAGATTGGCGAGAGTAGCATCATTTAACGTTCCGCCAGTCAATGACAAAGCCGCTCATCAATGCATTGATAACTGGTAGCTTGATAAAATCCGTTTTCTATTCCTGGTCCGTTGCCGATAACATTTGCTGGTATTGGCGCATGGAGAATTTGAAATGCGTTTCTAACAAGGCCTGCTCATCAGGCGTGGCCGCGTTCATAAGTTCTTGAACCAGTGCGCACATGCGCTGGATACGAAGGTCGGTGCTGGGTGTGACGTTATATGTGCCGGCGGGTTCATTTGTTTGGCCCAACAACATTGATCCGGTCCCCGATAACAGCCAATCGATTGAGATGCCATATTTGGCCTGTAACTCCCGCAATAAATGCGCACCAATCGGTGTGTCGTTCCAAATAAAATTGGTGATTGTCCGTTCCGATATTTTAGTTTTACTTGCAATATCAGCGGCTTTTAAGCCAAGCGTATCCATGACCAATAGAAGCCTTGTGATTTCGGGCGTTTTATTTGTTGACCTCTTGTTTTTACGTGCTATTGTGTTCATATTTAAAGCTCTTTTGATTCATAAGTTTTCTTTTATTATACAAGGAATCACCATGCACACAGAATCTATCTCGGCAGGAAGTAAAAAGGTCGTGATGAATTTGCGCCATAGCGCAGAAGTTAAGGCTTTTGTTGATACTAAGGCTGCCGAAAACAATTTGTTGCCAAGCACTATGTACCGCAATATTTTCAATGCCGGGCTTAAGGCTATGTACAATTTAACTATACGGAATAACCGAATCGTTCAAGAATAGCTCGTGTTTTGTCGGTTGGCCGGCGGTTTCTTGATAAGCGGTTGCTTTTCGGCTCTTTAAAATGCGTGTTGTTTTCTGCTAATAAAGAGCATTGGATTTCAGATATATGCAAAAGACTGTCATCTCGAAACTGCCATGCGCTTGTAGGGTTTGCAAGGGTAGTCGCCCAGTCATAGGGGCAACTCAGCATGTGCTCTTGATGAATCGCGTTAATGGCTGAATAGCTCTGTATGCATTCAGATTGCCGTTATTGCTTAATGAGCGGCCTGGCGCAATGCATTTTAGATCCGTCCGGTGCGCTGGCCGTTTAGCTGATATATGTTTAATTTTAAGAGAGGGTATAACTATGCAGGATCAATTTGGAGTAATTAAAAAAATGGCGCAAATATTGGGGGCGATTGAAACTTATATTTACAAAAACAGTCGTGATTATTTACCCAAACACCGCAGCCGTTTTATTGATTTGTGTACGATTGGCTTAGTTGAATTTGAAGATGAGTTTTTTACCTATGACCAGCTTAAGAATTTGGTCGCTAATATGGTTAATCAGTGTGAGTCTTCGTCCATTAAATGGCGTATTGATGTTGATAATTGCACTGACGATCAAATAGCTGTTATTTGCCAGCCGGGACAAAAGCGGTTTGTTATGCCGTTAAGTTTATTTATGGCATCGGCACGAGTCGGTAATACAACGCAAAATTCGGCGCATGGCTGATATTGTGATAGGTTTCGGGCATAAAGCCGAAGTTTAACCGAGCATGTTTTTATGCCCGGTATTTTGATCAAAAGCCCGGCTTTGGGGATCGATCAGCAAGACCGCCTAGTTACCAGTTGTACCTGTCAGGATCAAATCGTTACCTAAGGATCTGGTTAAAATAATTTTCCGAAACCACTGTCTTTTATCGTCAAGCCGTTCGTGCTGAACCTCATTCGGCAAGGTTCTCCCGAGCGTAGCCGAAGAGCTCATGACGGGCTTTAGTCCTGAGCGTCGTCGAAGCTTGTCATGAACTGGTCGAATCACTGCCATTAAGTTAGGCGGGAGGCCTACATGGATAGATAGTTGCTCCTCGGCAATTGTTCCTGCATTGCTCTACTACAGGCCATCCATGGCCTTATGCAATATCTGCATTGACCGCCAGGGAGGTGGGGAATGCAGATTTTGCATGGAGCAAAAATCTGTCCATGCAGTCGACCGGCATCCCTGACGGTATAACGAGCGTCTTTTTAACCTGGAAGCCTTTTGCTTGTTATATCCGTGTTTTCCTATACCCGTTCTTTTCGTGTCTTTCGCGGACAACGCTTCTTTATCATCTGCTTGCGTAACATCGGTTATTAATCGTCCAATAAGTTTTGCCGTTCAATCTGAGGCGGATGCGCTACGCTTATCCACCCTACGAACAACAAAGACAGGTAGGGTGGATAAGCAGAGCAGGGCGCATCCACCAAAACCGGCGATATAAGAACTTTGCGATTATCAATAATGACCGTATCCTAAATTGGATAAAAGCAGTGTAATTCAGGGAAGATTAATTACTCGCCATATCGGTTTAGTTCAATGAAGCGCAACTTTTTGCGTGGTCTTCGCTTTGTTGGTTGTTCTGATGTCGGCTTTCGGTCTATGGAAGTTTTGGCTTTTTACCGATGGTTTGACGGTGCTTTTGGCTACAGCTTGAACAATGCTTTTTTTTGATACCGGTTTGTTAGTGGTTTTGGCGCTGATCACGGCATGTCTGACGGTTTTAGGTTGAGCTTTGTTGATGCTTCTGATGTGGGTTCTGATGCGGCCGGTATTTCTGGCTCTGGGCGTATAGCTAACGCGGCTAGTGGCAGGTATTGCGTGCGTAGCGGCTCCATTGCCGCAGTCAAGTTGGTACGGAGGACTGCCGGCCGAGCTTGTAGACATGGTGTTAATGTTTCTAGCCGGATCGGCGCCGGTTAAGTTAGCGAAACTTGCATCCATTTTTTGCATCATCAGTTGATAGCGTTCTTTGCTGGTCATGCCGCCCATGACTACGCCGATCAGGCGTTTGCCGTTCTGATGCGCGGAACCGATCAGGTTGAAACCGGAGCCGCAGGTGAATCCTGTTTTCATGCCTTCGGCGCCGGGATAGCTGGCGGTAAATTTGTTGATGCCGCGCAGCTCAGTGCCTTTGAAATTAAAGCTGTGCGCGCCAAAGTAATGATAATATTCGGGGAAGTTGCGTTGCACTTTCCAGGCCAGTACGGCCATGTCTCGGGGCGTGGTTACTTGCCAGTTATTCGGCAGGCCGGTCGCGTTCATGAACTGGGTGTTGTACATGCCTAAGGCGTGCGCTTTTGCGGTCATATTGGCGGCGAAGTTCTGTTCCGTGTCGCCCAGATGTTCCGCCAGCACTACGGACGCATCATTCGCGGAACGGGTAATAATGGCTAAGATGGCGTCTTCGACGGTTAAATGTTCGCCGCGTCTTAAACCCAGTTTGCTGTTAGGTTGTTGCGCCGCATGCATCGATGCGGTCAAGGTGTCGTATAAATGAATTTGACCCGATTTCAAGGCATCGAAGGTCATATACAAGGTCATTAGTTTGGTTAAAGAGGCGGGATACCATGACTGAGTTGCTTCTACTTCATGCAGGACGTTGCCGTTGTCTGCGTCAATAACGATAGCTGCATGGCGAGCATAACCGGCCTCGGACACTGCAAACAGCCATACGGCATTTAAGATAAGTAGCGTTAGTTTAACTTTGGTCATTTAAATCCGTTCTCAAAAAAAATCGATAATCGAAAGCGCGTTGCCGGCTTCATTCCGGTGACTATGCCGTCCGGGCGGCACGGTCACGCCATTAATATCAAGGGTTAATAGTTTAGCGGGATAGGACGGGCCGGGAGCAAAGCGCATCCTATGCACGGTAAGGTTTAGCGGGCGCAATTATAAACTGCGATGCTTGTAATGAATAATCGGATTTTAGCTTTCAGCGCCCCAAAGTGCGGGGCAGTGAACGGCTGTTTACGATAGCTGGTTGATATTAATGCGCTTCACTGTGTTTTCAGCGTATCCGCGCACTAAAATTTCATGCAGGCATAAGGCGGCTCGCCTTGGCAAATGCCCCAGAAACTGCCGAAGTTGCCTTCTTCGCCGGGCTTCCAGCTCTCTGAAAACGCCTCGAACACTATGCCGGACCAGCCTTTCTCGGCCAGCTTTTTGAATGTGGATTTAACCACCAGTGCTTGATTTTTCTTGCTCGAAACGCCGCAACGCTGTTGGGTGAAGTTGTTGGTTTCAATGCCGCCTTCGGGGCCGTTCGGCCAGCCGAATTCTGTCAGGATCACTTCTTTACCGGGATAAGTCCGGCGAACTGTTTCAACTCGGGCAATATGAAAATCAGCCGCTTTGTTTGCCGGCGTGCAGGGAAGCACGTCCGAATATTTGTTTTCCCACCACGGGAAAACATTAATGCCTATCCAATCGACTTGCGCGCCGAAATTGGTTGGGTGACAGGGCGAAACCCGGTTGCACCATTCCCACCAGGTATCTATGGTAGTAATCGGTTGGGATACTTTAGCTTCGCGCAGGGCGTTTATGCATCGGGTGATTTCGCCGTCAAAGGCATAGTCGTGGCGGGTTCTGACCTCGGAACCGCAACTTAGTTTCATGATGGTTTTGGGATAGGCTTTTGCCGCTTCAATGCCCGCAGTGATGGAGCGGGAGTTAACGGCGATGTCGTCATCCAGCCAAATGATCGCGATGACTTTGATATGCCGGGCTTCGGCGGCGGCGAAAGTATATTCCAGGCCGTTCATGACGCCGTAGGTCATGATGCAGCGGAAAGGGGTTTCTTTAACTAATTTATCCAGCAGTTGGTCGATTAATTCCTTGGACGGCTGTGCGCCGTAGTCGGGGTTGAGCTTGCCGACATAAGGGCTAAACGCCGCGCACTGTAATGCGTCGGTCTTGGCGGCTTTTTTTGTTTGTTCTCGTGCCGATGCGTTTTGGCAGATAACCAGTATTATGGAAATTACAATGAATGACAGTAGCTGTTTCATAAAATCCTCGGCGGCAATGGTTATGTGGGGCTTGGAAGTAGGGCGGTACCGTGCGCGCCCAAAAACTCAATATCGAAAAAGGCGCGCACGGCACGCCCTACCGAGATTATAGGGATTTGTTTTTTATTATAAAAAATGGAACAACACAGCCTATCAAGGCGCAAATAATCAACACCGCCCAAGCCGTTTGATTCCAATCTACCGGATAAATATCGGCTTTAACCGGCTTGCTGATGCCGGGAATGCTCGGCAAATCGACATCGCCGCCATCGACTTTCAGTTGCGCTTTCATGCCTTTTTCCATGTGCTGCGCCAGTTCGCAATGCACAAGGTAGGTTTTTTTCTGGCTAGGCACGATCAAGGACGCTTTCAATTCGCCTTGTCCGTAGAGTTCCAGATGAAACATGCCTTGCGGATATAAATAGCCCGGCAAGCCGTGAATCATTAATTGATGGCGTATCTGGTCGTCATTGATAAAGGTGATGTTGATCCGGGAGCAGGGCTTGACATCCCATTCCTGGTTGTCGAACGCAAACATTTTGCCGGGAAATTTCAGTGCGTGTTTCTGACCGGCATGGATGGTGATGTTGACGTCGCCGGAAATCTTCGGGCAGTCTTTGGGCAGATTGTCGCTGTTGGCATTCATGATCATGCCTTTTTCATCCATCATCATGCTGCCGTGCTGCATCATGGCCATGGTTTCATCCGCAATTGCCGCATGAGAATGAAAGCTCAGCATGAACAGGAGTGTTAGTAAAAATCTCATAACTTTTGTTTCCGTTTGTAAACCAGCACTACAACAATCAACAGTCCTACGGCTAAGCCGGCCGCTAGGCCGAAGACAATGATCCGAATATAGTCGGGAGCAATTGGCCCGGCTTCTCCGAGTAACGGCGCAAAGTCGCCTTCGCCCCAGACGGCTTGTTTTTTGGCGTAATAATCTTTGTTGAATACTTGATCGAGCAGGGCATCATGCATCTTCGGCATGCCTTGCTCATCAAGTAAAGGTTTGTAGGCAAGGATTGCCATATTGCCGCCAGGCTCCATGCCGTCGGTGGTGGTGCCGGTCGGTACATGATCGTGAAACATCCACAGGCCGGGACCGTAGCTATCTAGGCCGTTGTTTTTGGTGCTCAGGCGCAAATCAAGCCGCTGCGCCGGAGCGATGTCGAATACATCGCGCGTGATTTGCGATGCTGCCGGTTGTTCAACGCCGTCGTAAGCGGTGATGGTGGCTTTATGTCCATGAATATGCAGCGCTACCAAAGAGCGTTGGGCATTGGCGACATGGAGTTTTATGTCTTCATTGTCATTGGCGACAACCACGGCGTCTCTCAGCGTGTAAGGGAAGGAATGGCCGTTCAACATGAAGTAATTTTCAAACGATTCGGTCATGTTGTATTCGCGGCTCATGCGATGGGCGATAAGTCTTGGGTCGTTTGCGTTCTGGATAATTTGCGCCAGTTTTTTATCGACCGATTGATAATACAGATCGTATTCCTGGCTATAGGATTTTTTCACCGCAACGGCGGGGTGGCGCACTTGTCCTGCGCCGATATTAAAGGTTTGCACCCAGTTATTGGGCTGGTTTTCCTCGACGATAAACATGCCGTTCAAGCCCATCATATAATGCTGGGCGGTTTGTACGTGGCAATGATAAAACATGGTGCCGGCATGCCGGGGCTGGATTTCATAGGTATGGCTTTTGCCGGGGAACACCGGGTGTTCTTCCATGCCGTCATTATCGTCACCGGTCGAGGTCAGCCAAGCATGATCGACGCCGTGAAGATGAATCGTATGCGGTAAGTAATGCGTGTTTTCCAGCGTGATATAGACCTTGTCGCCTTGTTCAACCCGAATCACCGGCGATGGCGCGCGCAGCAGCGGATTGGCGACCAGAGAGTTGAAGTTTTTAAGAGCCATGCCGCTGGATTTAGGCGCGAACACCCAAAGCCCCGGCTGGATGCCGGGAGCAATATCGTAAGTGTTGATCAAGAAATCGCCGTCGGAACTTGCTCCGTTGAGTTCCACAACTTCCAGTTTGATGCGGATGATGTCGGGATCGCCATCGCCATCCAGGTCATCGGTCATGGTCAAGGCGTCCTGGGCCAGGTGCGTCTGCATTAAGGTTTGCATCGACACGTTGTTCGTGCCTTTGACGGCGGCGGCGATGTCGTAAGGGTTATCCGGCTCGCAGGATGGCGCTTCATTAATAGTTACGCCGTCGATCACTTGCGCCTGCCGCCATTCGGGATGTTCATTGGAGCAGGGTTTTTCTACCGCGGCGGTTTCCTCGGATCGATTAAAAACGGTCTCAGGCGGCGTAATATCGGCTTTTTGTAACAGCGCCGGAACAAAGCAAACGGCAATGGCGATTAATCCGGAGATTAAAAGCATTAATAGAAGGAGGGATCTTTTAGACATATAACGACAGAAAAAATTTGCTACAAAGTTTATCTATTGTAAATGCCTGCCAAGTTAAAACCTAGGTGCATTTTTAAATGGCTTTCAGGCGAGGATTATTGGCCGGTGAAGGCTTCGGATTATTTTAAATGACACTATTGGGCATTATACTTGCTATAATTCCGCCAAATTTTAATGTTATAAGGCGAATTGCTTAGTGGTATATGAGCAATCAAATTATGATTGTACAAATCTTTACTTGGTATTAAAGCATGTCTAATTCGAATTCGTACAACCCTGATCTTGATTGGACCCAAGTAAGGGAAACGTCAAAAATGCTCATTTTATCGGCTGTTCAAGTAGAAGATATGCTGAATGAATCCGATTTGTCGGTTAATACGTTAACAGAATCGTTTACTTCCATCGTTGAACACATGCAAGCCATAAATGACTATCTGCATGCTCTTGATTCTTGTGAAATAAGGGATGAGGCCTTGGCTTGCTGCTCGGAAACAACAGACAAAATCCAGGCCTCGATAATCGCTTTCCAGTTTTATGATCGGATGCAGCAATGTTTGCTGCATGTCACTTCAAATCTAAAGGGTTTGTCTGAATTGGTGGAAGATCCGGATCGCCTTTACAATCCGGCTGAATGGCGGCAATTCCAGCATCAAATCCGCGCCCGGTATACGATGGAATCTGAAAAACTCATGTTCGACGCTATCGTGCAAGGTAAGTCTGTGGATGAGGCGTTGGCGATAAAAAACGCGCATCAAGAAGAAGATCAGTCCGACAACATAGAGCTTTTTTAATGTCACTTAAACGATTCATTATAATCTGCACATTGCCGTCTTTTCTGGCCGGCTGTTCCGAGTTCTATGGCTCGCAACCTCCCGCTCCGGTGTACGACGGCCAGCCGAAAGCGCAAAAGCCTTCAGCTAGCGCGCAAAAAAAGTCGAAATCGCGTAGCAAGCCGTCTAAAGAAATTGTTAAGACACAGCCGCTTAAAGATTTCTCGGAAATCAAGTCCGAGCCGTTGGCCCCTATAGAGCGGCCTCTTTCGGAGCCGGTGCCTTTAGAAACATCGGAACCGGCCGCATTACCTGCGCCTTCTCCGGCAGCGCCTCCGTCTGCTGCCCAGGAAACGCAGGAACGCATATTACCCCCGCCGCCTCCGCCTGCTCAAGAGTTAACGCCGTTTGAGCCAATAGAGGCTACGGTTCCGTTGTCGCCGGTAGTGAGTGCTTTGGTTTCCGCGTCCAATAAAAATAGCAAATCCGGTGATCTTGATTCGGCGGCAGCCGCTATTGAACGAGCTATCAGGATCGAGCCAAGAAATGCGACTTTGTTTTATAAGTTGGCGCTGTTAAGACTAAAACAATCAAAACCCCGATTGGCGGAAGATTTGGCTAAAAAATCCGCGCTACTGGCTTCTACCGATAATACACTAAAGAAACATTGTTGGTTGTTAATAGCCCATGCCAGAGAGGTACAGAAAGATTTTGCCGGAGCAAAAGAAGCACGGGAAAAGGCGGGTAGTTTTTAAAAAGTTTTAGGCCTCATTCCGCAAGTAGAATGAATTGCTTAGCTGATGTTACGTAAAAAAATGTCGCCCACAAAAGGCGCGAAAATAGTTAAGACGCATTGTCCCTCACGCGCATCGCGATGTTAGCGAAGTAACCACCTAAAGCCGGAAGGTGTTTTAAAGAAGCTCAAGGAGGCGGTACTACAATTAACAGGTAGTCTACATCGCTAAATACCGATTGGCCAATGGTGCGTTCGCGCCCGAATG
>Ga0208789_1001645_pt1 | contig 11775 bp, 8 predicted proteins | sample Methanotroph_Enr_FD_187368 | JGI IMG/M metagenome (GOLD analysis project Ga0208789, IMG submission 187368) | Enriched soil microbial communities from Old Woman Creek wetland in Ohio, USA - Methanotroph_Enrichment_5 (SPAdes) (version 2) | ecosystem: Environmental > Terrestrial > Soil > Wetlands...
ACAATACGTTGGTAATTTTCGAAATCACTTTGTCTAACTTACGTTCTGATGGTGAAATAGATGAAAGAGATTTTATGGACAGAGCCGAACTACTTTGTTCATTAGGGCAAACGGTCATGATTTCTAATTTCCAGGAATATTATAAAGTTGTCGAATATTTTGCGAAATATACTAAAGCCAGAATGGGATTGGCAATGGGTGTAAATAATTTGGTCGATATTTTTGATGAAAAATATTACCGTCATTTAAGCGGTGGAATTCTGGAAGCTTTCGGGAAATTATTTTATCGCGACATGAAAGTTTTCTTGTATCCTATGCTAGACGAAAATGGGGAAATCATTACAGCCGATACTCTAAAAGTCCATCCTAGGATGAAAGAATTATATAAATTCTTTAAATTCAATGGAAAAGTTGTCGATATTAAGGAATATATTCCGGAAAATCTGGAAGTATTTTCTCGTGAAGTACTAAAAATGATTAGTGATGGAAAACCAGGCTGGGAACCTATGTTACCCTCCGGTATTGCTGAAACGATCAAGAAACATCAGCTTTTTGGATATGATCCCAATAAATTTTTATTAGAAAAGACAAACTAATTTCTAAAAAATTAAAAAAGAGCCAAGAGAAAAGATATGAACTAAGTCTTTTCTTTTGGCTCTTTTATTTTTGATGTTTACTTAGACTTCTTTCAAAATTTGTGCAGCATGTGCTTTGGTTTTTACAGCCGAGATTACCTCATCAATAATTCCTTTTTCATCGATTACAAATGTGGTTCTGTGGATGCCATCATATTCTTTTCCCATAAACTTTTTGGGTCCCCAAACTCCAAAAGCTTGGATAACCGATTTGTCCTCATCGGCCAGTAACGGAAACGGGAAATCATATTTTTCTTTGAATTTGGCTTGGGCTTTTTGAGCGTCGGCGCTGACACCCAAGAGTTCGTAATTATTGGCTTGAAAACGCTCAAAATTGTCTCGCAAATCGCAAGCTTCGGCAGTACAGCCTGGCGTGTTGGCTTTTGGATAAAAGAAAATCACTAGTTTTTTTCCGGTATAATCAGCTAGTTTGTGTGATATTCCGTCTTGGTCAAGCCCTGAAAAGTCGGGCGCTTTATCTCCTTTTTTTAATGTTGTCATATTATTTTGTTTGTGTTTTTTATTCTGAAATCAGAAATCGAAAATAAACAATCTTCATTCAAAAATTGTACTTTTACAATTCAAATTTAATGAAAATGACCAAAAAGGAACGTGCAACGTTTGTTATAAATACGTTAAAAGAATTGTATCCCGAAATCCCGATTCCTTTGAATCATAAAGATCCGTATACTTTGTTAATTGCCGTTTTGCTTTCGGCGCAATGTACTGACGTTCGCGTCAATAAAATCACACCATTACTTTTCGCCAAAGCTGATAATCCGTATGACATGATTAAAATGTCGGTCGAAGAGATTGCAGCAATTATCAGGTCTTGCGGCTTATCGCCAATGAAATCGAAAGGTATTCTAGGATTGTCGCATATCCTAATCGACAAACACGGCGGAAAAGTGCCCCAAAGTTTTGAAAGTTTGGAAGAATTACCGGCTGTGGGCCATAAAACGGCAAGTGTCGTAATGTCACAAGCCTTCGGTCTTCCCGCATTTCCTGTTGATACCCATATCCATCGATTGATGCACCGATGGAATTTATCCAATGGAAAAAATGTAGTTCAAACTGAAAAAGATGCTAAACAAATTTTCCCGATTGAAATCTGGAATGATTTGCACCTTCAAATGATTTGGTACGGACGGGAATATTCGCCGGCAAGAGGGTGGGATTTAGAAAAGGATATTATTACCAAAACTGTTGGAAGGAAAAGCATTCTATCCGATTATTACAAAAAAAATCCCGATAATTATCGGGATTTATTCTAATTAGCTATAATTTCGAAACTAATATTTTTCGTTTTTATGATACTCAAGGCCTTTGAGTAACTTAATAAAAAAGAAACTATTTCTTTCCTGGGTTTCATGGTATTTGTAACTAATGTTTTCTTAGAGTAAATTTTTGCCATATCGTAATAAAGTTATTTGTTTATTATTACAACGTGCCTAATTTCAATATATTGTTAATTAGTTAAAATAATTTGATGTTTGTCGATTACTTTTCTCAAATTCATTAAAGCATAACGCATTCTGCCTAAAGCGGTATTAATGCTGACACCCGTAATTTCAGAAATCTCTTTGAAACTCATGTCTTGGTACATCCTCATGACCAAAACTTCTTTTTGATCGGCGGGAAGTTCTTCGATTAGTTTTTTCAAATCCATTTCTACCTGTTCGTGAATTATTTTATTTTCTATCGTAAGGGAATCATCGGACATAATCGAAAAAATAGAAAATTCCTCTGTTTCTCTGAACATTGGCATTTTTTTGGTTTTGCGATAATGATCAATAATAAGATTGTGAGCAATTCTCATGACCCAAGGCAAAAATTTACCTTCTTCATTATAAGCTCTTGATTTCAAAGTCTTAATTACTTTAATAAAAGTGTCTTGAAAAATATCATTTGAAATATCTCTGTCAGAGATTTTGGAATATATAAATCCGTAAATTTTGGATTGATGTCTGTCAATTAATGTGGACAACGCATTTTCATCGCCGGCGACATAATTTTTTACCAATAAAGCATCTGGAAGTGGGATATTAGCCATAGTTAAACCTTTTAGTTTTATATTAAAATTTGGAGCAATTTTTTCTAAAAAGTAGTTCTATTGTATAGGCTAACGGTTTTTTATGGTTTATAATTGGTCAAATTTAACAAATATTTAGTTTAGAATGCAAGAAAAATCAATAAAAATTAATGCAAATAGGACAATTTCATTAGAAAACTGGTCCCTATTTAGTCTGTAAAGTGGCTTATATAAACACAAAATCATAAAAAAGTTGTCCGTTTTAAAATTAAAAAAAAGTCACTAATTATCCCAAATTTGTAATTGTTACTATTACAATTCTCATTTCAAAATTGATTACTTTTGTGAAAATTCTGTTTTCGTATGCAAATCGACCTTTCAAAACTAGATCCAAAGAAGAATATCATCATCAAAGGCGCAGAAGTCCATAACTTAAAAAATGTGGACGTTGCGATTCCAAGAAACAAATTAGTGGTGATTACCGGGCTTTCGGGTTCCGGAAAATCAAGTCTGGCATTTGACACTTTGTATGCCGAAGGGCAACGCCGTTATGTGGAAAGTTTGTCTTCCTATGCCCGACAATTTCTGGGCAGACTGGACAAACCAAAAGTGGAATACATCAAAGGAATTGCTCCCGCGATTGCCATTGAGCAAAAAGTAAATACTACCAATGCACGTTCTACAGTTGGAACTTCAACAGAAATTTATGATTATATGAAACTGCTGTTCGCAAGAATCGGCAGAACTTTTTCGCCTGTTTCGGGAAAAGAAGTCAAAAAAGATACGGTTACCGATGTAATCACCGACGTGAAAAGTTTTGACATCGACAGCAAATGGCTGCTCCTTGCTCCTATTCATCTCGAAGAAGGCCGACTTTTGGAAGACAAACTAAAAGTGTTGTTGCAACAGGGATTCGCAAGGATTTTAGTCGATAACGAGATGATTCGTCTCGATGACTTCTCGTCTCTCGACTACGCTCGAGATGACAAGCCCGAAGGGACAGACCAACATTCTTTAGACAATAAAGATGTCTTGCTCATCATTGATAGAATTGTAGTCAAAGACGAAGAAGAATTTTACAATCGCCTTGCCGATGCTATACAAACTGCCTTTTTTGAAGGAAAAGGAATTTGCTATCTGCAGGAATTAAATTCAGAAAAGAGGTTTTCCTATTCCAATAATTTCGAGCTCGACGGAATCACTTTTATGGAACCCAACGTTCATTTGTTCAGTTTCAATAACCCTTATGGCGCTTGTCCGGTTTGCGAAGGCTACGGAAATATTATAGGAATTGATGCCGATTTAGTTATTCCCAATACCACTTTATCCGTTTTCGAAAATGCCATTTTTCCCTGGCGCGGCGAAAGCATGAGTTGGTTTCGGGACGAATTGGTCAACAACGCTTACAAATTTGACTTTCCGATTCACAAACCGTATTATCAATTATCTGAAGAACAAAAAGAATTGATTTGGAAAGGAAATAAGTATTTTCAGGGCTTGAATAAGTTCTTCAAGGAATTGGAAGACAAAAATTATAAAATCCAAAACCGCGTGATGCTTTCCCGTTATCGTGGCAAAACCAAATGTTATTCCTGCAAAGGAAAGCGTTTGCGAATAGAAGCTTCCTACGTTAAAATCAATTCCAAAACGGTTTCTGATTTGGTCGATTTGCCCATCAGGCATTTGGTTTCCTTTTTCGAAAGTATCGATTTGGATGTCTATGAAAAACAAATCGCCAAACGATTATTGTTGGAAATCAACAACCGATTGTCATTTTTGACCGAAGTGGGTTTGGATTATCTTACTTTAAACAGAAACTCGGCCACCCTTTCCGGCGGGGAATCGCAGCGCATCAATTTGGCCACTTCGCTGGGAAGCAGTTTAGTGGGTTCGATGTATATCCTGGACGAACCGAGTATTGGTTTGCACCCAAAAGACACCGAACGCCTGATCAAAGTGTTACTTTCCCTGCGCGATTTGGGCAATACCGTTATCGTGGTCGAACACGACGAAGACATCATGAAAGCCGCCGATATGATTATCGATATCGGTCCGGAAGCGGGTTCTTTTGGTGGCGAATTAGTCGCTCAGGGAACATATGAAGAAATCCTGAAATCAACTTCCCTGACGGCAAAATACCTGAACGGCAACTTGGAAATTTCGGTTCCCAAAAAACGAAGACCTTTCAAGAGTTTCATCGAAATAAAAGGCGCACGGGAAAACAACCTGCAGAATATAGACGTTAAATTTCCTTTGGATGTTTTAACCGTGATCACGGGCGTTTCCGGAAGCGGAAAAAGTACGCTGGTCAAGAAAATCCTGTTTCCGGCGATGCAGAAAAAACTGGACAATGCGGGCGAAAAAGCGGGACAATTTACCGAAATTACGGGTTCGTTTTCACAAATAAAACACATTGAATACGTAGATCAAAATCCCATTGGAAGAAGTTCACGCTCCAATCCGGTGACTTATATCAAGGCCTATGATGATATTCGGGAATTGTTTGCGAAAGAAAAACTTTCCAAAATAAGAGGTTTTCTGCCCAAACATTTTTCTTTTAATGTAGATGGCGGCCGTTGCGAAACCTGCAAAGGCGAAGGCACCATCAATGTCGAGATGGTTTTCATGGCCGATGTCCAATTGCACTGTGAAACCTGCAACGGAAAACGATTCAAGAAAGAAGTGCTCGAAGTGACTTTCGACAACAAAAACATATACGATATTCTGACCCTGACTGTCGATGATGCGGTTGCCTTTTTTACAGCCAACAAACAAACTAAAATCACACAAAAACTGCAACCTTTGCAAGATGTTGGATTGGGATACGTCCAATTGGGACAATCATCCTCCACACTTTCAGGTGGCGAGGCACAACGGATCAAACTCGCTTCTTTTTTGGTAAAAGGGGCCACAAAGGAAAAAGCGCTTTTTGTGTTTGACGAACCCACCACGGGATTGCATTTTCATGACATTAAGAAACTGTTGGCTTCCTTTGATGCCTTGATCGAAAAAGGTCATTCGATACTGGTGATCGAACACAACCTTGATTTGATAAAATGTGCCGACTGGATTATCGATTTAGGTCCCGAAGGCGGCGAAAATGGCGGAAAATTATTGGCCACAGGAACTCCAGAGGAAATCGTAAAAATGAAAACTTCCATTACCGGAAAGTATTTGAAGGAGAAGTTGAAATAATTCAAAAGCCAACTTTATCCCTGAGAATACAGGTTTTTTTGGCTGGCGCGAATACAAAGTCAATAAGTTTAGGGTTTATTTGTCATTCCGAGGAACGAGGAATCTCATTAGTTGCTCTCGTTATGGTGATTCCTCGTTCCTCGGAATGACAAAACAAGAGGTATTAATTTCTTAACTAATGATATTGAGCGCGAGCGGGACGCTCGCATCTGCCTTTAGATTTGCACTATATTGCAAGGAGTTCGTAACTTGGAAAAGTTTTTAAATGATTAATTTGATCTGAGCTATAACTAAGTATTATGCCATTATTATCAAAATTTTTCTTTGTTAAAAGAGCTCTTTTTATAGGAATTGCTATTGGTGCAAATTCATTCTGAAAAGTTTTAATATATTGATCTAAAATTATCTCGTCGATTAATGCTGTAAAATTGCCTGCATGAATTTCATTAACAATATATTCAAGAAAATCTGAACCTAATGGATCATTAAAATGTCTTTCCTGATAATGAACTTGTTCCCTTTTTTTCATCATCCATTCATATGGGTTTAAGCCATCTATGTTTTGTGACAATAATATATCTGACATACTGAATAAATCTTTATAGTAATTTAATGTTGATTTATGATTGCCAGAATAATTCGTTCTATTTGCCCCATTTCTTCCTTTCGTAATGGGTGTGGCGCCATCTTTTGCTTCAAGATAATAAATAGCTTTATGTCGGATTAATCCATAATCGCGCAAAGCAAGATCAGCCCTCACCATATAAAAAATTGAATAATAACATTTGACAACAGCCCATGAATAATTTTTATTCTGAAATCCGTTCAAACCTTCCAACAAACTCAAATGCCCTTTGTAAAATAAATCTTTTGAATCTTCAATTAACGAATTTTTAAACGCATATGCATTGGTTCTATCAAGTATTAAAGTTGAAATATCTGCAGAATGAAAATCATCAAATGAAGAACAACCTAAAATTCTTTCACAAAGTGTTTGAGCCCTAAATCGATCAAAACTCATATTCATCTTGATTAGGTAATGATTTTAAATAATTTTCTTGTAAAAAGTCAACTATTACCTTTCTTTGGGACTTCCCTTCCATATTCTTAAAGTCACTCCTTTGAAGCAAATCTCCTTTTGGTAAATCTAATAGTGCTTTAAAATCCTCAACTTTAAAAGATTTTTTTTCGGCACATTTTATCAAAAGATTTTTTATTAAATGCTCAATTGCACCAAAAAAGCCAGCATTGGTAAGAAATGGATTTTTTGACTTGCTAGTCCATAAATCTTCTTTATCGTAATAAAATTTTAGCGCAGTAAAATAATTAAGAATAACTACTTTCTGGTTTTGTAGATTTGTTAATTTATGGCTTGCAAAAACGCCATCTGATTCCAAATGTTTTTTAAGGGAACTAACTACTGTAGATAAATCAACTAATCCAACACCCCTTGTTTGTCCAGGATATTTAATTACTCGATAGTATGGCGAATCAATATTGTCATTTAATTCATAAGCAATATCAGTTGCCCTATTAATAGAATGATTTGTATCATTCTCTATTTCTCCAAAGAGATCGTATATTAAACTTTTGGGAACAGGCTTTTGTTCAGAATTAATATTTATAAATATCCTTGCAGCATCTTTTGTAGAGAGATTTAAACTTAAAGTAACAAGAATTTCTTTTTCTCCAATTGTTGGATCTTCTTTTACTGCTTCCTGTAATCCGACAAGTCTATGTTGTCCATCAATTGTTTGAGCAGAATTTGGCACAATTGGAATGGTAATTTCGTCATTTAAAAACTCAGGATTTAATTTTGGATCAGTCCAGTTTAGTATAAATGTGCTATAAAATATATTTCCTTCTAAAATATATTTTTTTATAGCAGAAATTCTTTGCTTGTTCAATACTCTCTGGACTGATCCTTCTTCTTCATCCTTTCCTCTAACTGCAACATAATAAATGTATAACACATCTTTTATTTTCATTGATTGCGTATACACCGTTAAATCCCCAAATTTTGTTTTTAACGATTTTAATTTTACTTTTTTAATTGTCGCCATATATCCATTTTTAATATTGTTATCATATTTTATATTGCCGTTTTACGTTCAGAGCGACAATTGAAACCTTCTTATTAATACCAACCAAATGACATTCCATTTCACTAAAATCTGAATGGATTTGCACTATAAAATGGATGTATAATCTCGTGCTAATATATAAATAATTTATTACAAATTGTCAAATTGACTGATATCTCTTTCGGTGATTCTTTTTCAAAATTCTATCTCTCAAAAGCTAAACAGTGCCTTTACAAAAAACTCTAAACCTACGCTTTAACAAAATCTTCCAAGTTGCCAATATAAAAGAACAAACCAAAATTGTAACTTTGCGTTTTGCTAAAATTTATGCTAGATTCAGAGAACAACATTGAAGTATTGGGTGCGAGAGTACACAATCTCAAAAATATAGACGTCATCATTCCCCGGGAGAAACTGGTTGTGATTACCGGACTTTCGGGTTCCGGAAAATCGTCCCTAGCTTTCGACACGATTTATGCCGAAGGACAACGCCGTTACGTAGAAACTTTTTCGGCTTATGCCCGGCAATTCCTTGGCGGCCTGGAACGTCCCGACGTTGATAAAATCGACGGCCTGTCGCCGGTTATTGCCATCGAACAGAAAACCACCAGCAAGAGTCCGCGATCTACTGTGGGTACAATTACCGAGATTTATGATTTCCTGCGTTTGCTTTTTGCCCGCGCCGCCGATGCGTACAGCTACAATACCGGCGAAAAAATGGTTTCCTATAATGACGAACAAATCAAGGATTTAATCATTCAGGATTTTACCGGAAAACGCATCAATATTTTGGCACCGGTTATTCGAGCCAGAAAAGGACATTATGCGGAGCTTTTTCAGCAAATCGCCAAACAGGGTTTCCTGAAAGTTCGCGTGAATGGCGATATCAAAGACATCACAAGCGGAATGAAACTCGACCGTTACAAAACCCACGATATCGAAATCGTGATTGACCGGATGGTGATTGATAATTCCGCAGAGAACGAAAAACGCCTGACCGAAAGCATCAATACCGCGATGTACCACGGCGAAAATGTGTTGATGGTTTTAGACCAGGACACCAATGAAGTCCGCTTTTTCAGCAGGAATCTGATGTGTCCCACCACCGGGATTTCCTATCAAAATCCGGAACCCAATTTGTTTTCTTTCAATTCTCCAAAAGGGGCTTGCGAGCATTGCAAAGGTTTGGGGACGGTGAATGAAATCAACATTAAAAAGATTATTCCAAATCCGAAATTATCGATAAAAAAAGGAGGTTTTGCGCCTTTGGGCGAATATAAAAGTTCCTGGATTTTCAAGCAATTGGAATTCATAGGCGAAAAATACAATTTTAAAATCACCGATGCTATTGAAACGATTTCGGAGGAAGCCATGGAAATGATTTTACATGGCGGTAAGGAAAAATTCACCGTAAATTCTAAAGATCTGGGTGTTTCCCGCGAATATAAAATTGAATTTGAAGGCATTTCCCATTTCATAAAAAACCAGCATGACGAAAGTGGTTCCACCTCGATAAAACGTTGGGCAAAAGAATTCATGGACGAAGTGAAATGTCCGGTTTGTGAAGGTTCCCGATTAAAAAAAGAAGCGCTGTTTTTTAAAATCAACGACCAAAATATTGCCGAATTATGCGATATGGATATTTCGGATCTGACGGCCTGGTTTCAGGATTTACACAACCATTTATCCGATAAACAAAAACGGATTGCTACCGAAGTCACCAAGGAAATCAAAGACCGATTGAACTTTTTGATGAATGTAGGTTTGGATTATCTGGCGTTAAGCCGAAGTTCGAAATCACTTTCCGGCGGTGAAGCGCAACGCATTCGACTGGCAACCCAGATTGGTTCCCAATTGGTCGGAGTATTGTATATTCTGGACGAACCCAGTATTGGTTTACACCAACGGGATAACGAAAAATTAATCCATTCATTGGAACAATTACGTGATATTGGCAACTCGGTAATCGTGGTCGAACACGACAAAGAGATGATAGAACGTGCTGATTATGTGATTGACATTGGCCCAAAAGCCGGAAAATTTGGCGGCGAAATCATCAGCAAAGGAACCCCTGCCGAAATCCTGAAAGAACACACTTTGACGGCAATGTATCTCAATGGCGAACGCAAAATTGAAGTGCCAAAAACCCGTCGGGAAGGAAACGGAAAATTCCTGAAACTCTCCGGAGCAACCGGAAATAACCTGAAAAATGTTTCGATAGAATTGCCTCTGGGCAAAATGATTTGCGTGACTGGCGTTTCGGGAAGCGGAAAATCTACGTTGATTAACGAGACTTTGTATCCGATTTTGAATGCCTTTTATTTCAATGGTGTCAAAAAACCGCAACCCTACAAAAAAATTGAAGGCTTGGAACACATCGATAAAGTCATTGATATTGACCAAAGTCCTATTGGCAGAACGCCGCGAAGCAATCCGGCGACTTATACCGAAGTTTTTACCGAAATCAGGAATCTGTATACCAAAACTTCCGAAAGTATGATTCGGGGTTACAAAGCGGGAAGATTTAGTTTTAACGTCAAAGGCGGTCGTTGCGAAACCTGCGAAGGTTCGGGTGTGAGAACCATCGAGATGAACTTCCTGCCCGATGTTTATGTGGAATGCGAAACCTGCCAGGGCAAACGTTTTAACCGGGAAACTCTGGAAATTCGCTACAAAGGTAAATCCATTTCGGATGTGCTGAATATGACGGTGGATGAAGCGGTTCCGTTTTTTGAAATGATTCCGAAGATTTACAGAAAAATGAAAACCATTCAGGATGTGGGATTAGGCTATATTACGCTCGGTCAGCAAAGTACAACACTTTCCGGAGGCGAAGCGCAACGCATCAAACTGGCAGGCGAATTATCTAAAAAAGATACCGGAAACACGTTTTATATTCTCGACGAACCTACAACCGGACTGCATTTTGAGGATATTCTGGTTTTGATGGGTGTCATCAATAAACTGGTCGATAAAGGCAATACAATTTTGATTATCGAACACAATATGGACGTAATCAAACTCGCCGATTATATCATTGACATTGGCCCGGAAGGAGGAAAAGGCGGCGGATTTGTCGTTGCCAAAGGAACTCCCGAAGAAATTATAAAAAATAAAAAAAGCTATACTGCACGGTTTTTGAAAAAAGAATTAGTTTAGTTTGAAAATAATTCTCTTTAAAAGAGATGTCTTTGAATATCTTTGTCAAAGTTTTGAACTTTGACAAAGATTATAAACAAAAGTAGAATTGAAAATTGGTGCCCTAGCCCAGATTACTTCACTTTACTTTTATTTTCATAGGAGTTCAGTGAATTACATTTGAAGCGGCATACCACGCTTTTTTTGCGTGGATATAGCGAATAGCTGGAAACAGCTCCCAAAAAAAATACGAAAATGAGATTAGAAGATTTCGATAATGACGAGGATAAAGTAATCCAAGATAAGCTAAAACAAAAAACTTGGAACGAGATAAGAACCAATGACAGTTGGGCCATTTTTAAAATTATGGCCGAATTTGTAAACGGTTATGAAAGTATGGGACGTATTGGCCCTTGCGTTACTATTTTTGGATCAGCAAGAACAAAACCGGAAGACAAATATTATTTACTTGCCGAAAAAATTGCTTACAAAATCAGTAAAGCGGGCTACGGCGTGATTACCGGCGGTGGTCCCGGAATTATGGAAGCTGGAAATAAAGGGGCGCATCTTGGCGGAGGAACTTCGGTGGGGTTGAATATCGAATTGCCATTTGAACAACATTTCAATCCCTATATTGACAGGGATAAAAATTTGAACTTTGATTATTTCTTTGTCCGAAAAGTCATGTTTG
>Ga0208789_1001646_pt1 | contig 11772 bp, 11 predicted proteins | sample Methanotroph_Enr_FD_187368 | JGI IMG/M metagenome (GOLD analysis project Ga0208789, IMG submission 187368) | Enriched soil microbial communities from Old Woman Creek wetland in Ohio, USA - Methanotroph_Enrichment_5 (SPAdes) (version 2) | ecosystem: Environmental > Terrestrial > Soil > Wetlands...
GCCTGGATAACAGAATATGCTCTCTGGTTTGAGGCATTGGACCATCAGCCGCCGAACAGACCAAGATAGCACCATCCATTTGCGCCGCACCGGTAATCATATTTTTCACATAGTCAGCATGACCTGGACAGTCAACATGCGCATAATGACGTGTAGCCGATTCATATTCAACATGCGATGTGGAGATAGTAATACCACGCGCACGCTCTTCAGGTGCATTATCGATTTGATCAAAAGCTTTAACTTCTCCACCTTGGAGCTCAGCCATTACTTTCGTTAACGCCGCGGTTAAAGTTGTTTTGCCGTGATCGACATGACCGATGGTGCCGACATTTACGTGCGGCTTACTACGCGAGAATTTTTCTTTGGCCATTAAAATACACCTCTAATAATCAACACAACACATGGAGCTCATAACCGGATTTGAACCGGTGACCTCTTCCTTACCAAGGAAGTGCTCTACCTACTGAGCTATATGAGCTTAATTTTCTGAATATGGAGCGGGTGATGGGAATCGAACCCACGTGATCAGCTTGGAAGGCTGGAGTTCTACCATTGAACTACACCCGCAGATATTTCTTAGATGGTGGAGGGGGGAGGATTCGAACCTCCGAAGGCAGAGCCGGCAGATTTACAGTCTGATCCCTTTGGCCGCTCGGGAACCCCTCCGTTATCGGATAACCCGGCTATTATCTTTCATCAAACCCGTACTGTCAACTAATCATTTACCTTTGTATTCAATTTATTCATTACCATCGACATATCACCACCAACTATTTGCTCCATATATTCACGAACAAGACCAAAAGCCGAAAACATTAATTCCCACTCACTTTTAGATGGACTTGACAATACAAAATCCGCAACAGCCTTTCCACCCAAAGCCCGACCAATCCCCACTCTCAATCGATAAAAATCTTTCGACCCCAAGTGCGCAATAATATCCTTCAGTCCGTTATGCCCAGCATGACCACCGTCTTTTTTCAACTTTACCACACCGACATCGAAGTCAAGCTCATCATGAACAACAAGAATCGACTCCGGCATTATCTTATAATATCGAGCAACCTTACCTACCGCCAAACCACTCCGATTCATGAACGTATCCGGCTTTAGCATCAATACCCTAACACCAGCAACACTAATTTCCGCCAAATACCCATCAAATCTCGATTCTTTAACCCAGTCACAATCGAACTCAGCCACCAATCCATCTAAAAACAAAAACCCGGCATTATGCCGGGTTTTTTCATATTGCCGACCCGGATTCCCCAAGCCAACTATAAGCCTAATCATGTTACCTCTAGGCAGCGTCGTCTTTACTTGCTTTTGATGCCACCATTGACGCAACCGGGTGATCATGATCCGCCCCTTGCGCCAAAGCTATAATTTCAATACCAGCAGGTAAAACAATATCCGAAAGATGAACCGAACCACCAATATCCAACCCACTCAAATCCACTTCAATATAATCAGGCAGAGCACCAGGCAAGCAAGAAACCTCAACATCAACCATAGCGTGCGTTACAATACCACCCTTCTTTCCACCAACCGACGTACTTTCGTTAATAAAATGCAGAGGCACATGCACCTTTAACATCTCCGACATAGTCACCCGAAGGAAATCCACATGCAAGATTTGAAATTTAGCAGGATGACGCTGAACGCCTTTCAGCACTGCTTTTTCTATCTTTCCATCAACACTAATATCCAAAACATGCGAATAAACAGCTTCATGCGCAAGATGCTTAATCACTTCATTATGATTCAGCAAAAGCATTTGAGGCTCACCATGCCCACCGTATATTACCGCAGGAACACTACCTGTGCGACGCGCTCTTTTAGCCGCGCTTTTACCTGATTGCCCACGACTTTCGGCAACAAACTCAAATACGTTAGACATTTTCCTCTCAACCCCGTGCCATCAAGCACAACAAATTAAATTTTATCAACCCACATCCATTAATCAACATAAAGCGAACTAACCGACTCACCGACCGCTATACGCCTTATGGTTTCAGCCAGCATCTCTGCAACGCTTAACTGCCTTATTCTACCTGATTCAATAGCTTCCTGACTCAACGGAATAGTATCAGTAACAACCAACTCATCAAGCTCCGAGCTATTTATATTCTTCAAAGCCGCACCAGACAACACCGCATGAGTGCAATACGCCACCACCTTGATCGCCCCATGCTTTTTCAAAGCCCCTGCGGCGTGACATAACGTTCCCGCCGTATCAACCAAGTCATCAATTAATACACAACTACGCCCATCAACATCACCAATAATATGCATAATCTCCGCAACATTAGCTTTTGGCCGACGCTTATCTATAATCGCAAGATCCGCATCATCAAGGCGCTTTGCAAGCGCTCTAGCTCTAACAACCCCACCAACATCCGGCGAAACAACAATTAAATCCTTATATTTCTGCCGCCACACATCGCCAAGAAGAATAGGCGAGGAATATACATTATCGACAGGTATATCAAAAAAACCCTGAATCTGATCGGCATGCAAATCAACCGTTAAAATTCTATCGGCACCTGCTTGTTCAATCATTTTCGCGACCAGCTTTGCACTAATCGGCACTCGAGCCGACCTAGATCTTCTATCTTGCCGCGCATAGCCATAATACGGCATTACCGCAGTTATCCGCGATGCCGAAGCCCTATGAAGAGCATCAATCATCACCAACAACTCCATTAAGTTCTCATTTGTTGGCGAGCAAGTCGGCTGAATAACAAAAACATCCTTTCCTCGAACATTTTCTTCTATCTCTACCGCAATTTCTCCATCGCTGAATCTGCCAACTGTCGCCATTCCTAGGCGCATATTGAGTTTCTTTACAATACCCTCTGACAAAGCCAAGTTAGCATTTCCAGAAAACACCATCATAGAGGTGTCACTCATCAAGCACTCCCAAATAGAATTTAACTTAGCAGAGGTAAAAAATGGCTGGGCCGCAAGGATTCGAACCTTGGTATGCGGAGATCAAAACCCCGTGCCTTACCGCTTGGCGACGGCCCAATAATTAAGATATATAGCAACCACTCTTCAACTTTGAAAACAAAGGCGATTCATTCAACCCTCTTACCAGATAGCTCTGCCACTTCTTTTGAAGCGACTGACACACACTAGCAGCGACCTCTCTCGAATCAAACTGCGCAAAAACACAAGCCCCTGTCCCGGTTAACCTTGCCTCAGAGAATTTAGACAAATCAACCAGAGCATCTTTAACAGACTGGTAACGCTCACGAACAACCCCAAGACAATCATTTTGGTGCTGGCCTGCTATAAAGTCGGCTATTTTGATCGATTTACTATCCCTTGTCAAATCTTTTGCTAAAAAAACTTCTTTTGTGTCCACATGACAATCCGGCTTTATTATAACAAACCATTGTTCCGGAATATCTATTCTCTCAAGTTTCTCGCCAACACCTTCCGCCCACGATGAATATCCATACACGAACACCGGCACATCCGCACCCAAGATCAAACCTAACTCCATTAGCTTTTCCATCGATAATTGCAATCCCCATAATTGGTTCAATACAACCAACACCGTTGCCGCATCAGAACTGCCGCCCCCAAGCCCCCCTCCCATAGGCAGATTTTTTTCAACCTCAATGCATACACCTTGCTCACAGCCGGTTTCTGCCTTTAACAGCCTTGCAGCCTTAATGGTTAGGTCATCAAACTCAGCAACACCAGGTATAGTTTTTCGCAAACTGACCCGTCCGTCGTCAACCGGATGAAAGGTTATCCAATCACATAGATCTATGAACTGAAACACCGTCTGCAACAAATGATAACCGTCACTTCTTTGTCCGGTAATCCGTAACATTAAATTCAGTTTTGCCGGCGCCGGCCATTTTTCTGCCCACGGTGACTGACTAATTTGTTTCTGTATCATTTAAATCCCAGTGATCAATGATCAATTTTAACTTGACCTGATTATTCATAACCATCATTTTGTGCGGCATAGCCCCATCATTATTAACGGCCTGCATTTGCTTATATTCACTCAACCAACCATCCTGATTAAATCCAGCATTAGTATCCTTATACGAGCGGGACGGTTCCGGCAATCCCACCACCCAATAGCGTAGCGACCGCACAGGAACAAACATACCCAATTGTTGATTAACAAATTCTTCCGGTTGCGTTGAAGAGCGCACATCATCCCCGCCCCGATCTATGGTGACGATATTCCCTATTAGCGAAATAGCCACCGCACCTTGCCCCAGCGGACCTGACAGCTTTATTTTTTCCGCCTCAGGACTATGCTTCCAACTTATATTAGCCGACCAAGAATCATTTTGTCCCGTCAATGCCAACCGCCCCTCAAACGACCAATGCTTCAGCTCATAAAGATGAAGCATTGCAGCTCTTGAATAACTCATATCCGACTCAACCGGAACAACGGAACAAGCTGACAATAAAATCAACCACCCGCCAACCACCAACCTTAATTTAAAACATAACACTCTATTCTTCGCCGCCTAATATTCTCTTTTTAAAATCCAGTAAATATTCATCTTCCGGTGCTTTTTTAATAGCCTTATTGAATACCTTCCTAGCCTCATCTTTCCTACCCAAATACCACAATACCTCAGCAAGATGAGCCGCTATTTCACCTTCCTGCTGTTTCGCATACGCCCGCTCTAAATAATCCAAGGCCTGCTCAAGCTTACCCAACTTAAACTGCAACCAGCCGAAACTATCCATAATCACTGCCTCATTCGGCTGCAACTGGAGCGCATGCTGTAAATACTTCTCCGCTTCAGCATAGCGCCCAGTGTTATCTAATAAGCTATAGCCCAACGCATTCAGAGTTTCAGCGTCATCAGGGTATTTGGCCAATATTTTTTTCAAATCAGTCTCCAGCACATCCAACCTGTTGAGCCTCTCCGCCATTAGAGCGCGAGCATATAACAAGTCTTTCTGATCGGGCTGCTCGACCAACGCATCGGTTAACAGTTTAAAAGCCCTTTCATACTGCCCCTGCTGACCGTACAGTCCGGCCCGCATCAAAATAATGCGTAGCTTTTGTTTGGGAAACTGACTCGCCAACAGATTCAGCCGTGAATCAGCCTCATCAATTTTTTTGTCTTTTACCAATAACGAAACAGCTGAGACCGCCGACTCAAAAACTAACGATCCCTCGGTTACCTTATCAAGCCATGCCAGCGCTTTTTGCGTATGCCCTCGCTTTTCTTCTATTTTTCCCAAATAGAAGCTAGCTTGGTTTTGCCATTCAGGCTGATCAAGCAACTGTTTAAAAATATCTTCCGCTTTTCCGTCACGATTCAATTGCAAATACACCAATGCCAGCGCAACCTGACTCTCCACATCTTTCGGATTAGCAGACACAATTCCCTGATACACTTCGCCCGCCGCTTCATATTCTGATGTTTTTATTAGTACTTGTGCCAGCAGCTTTTTAAACTTGTCATTTTCGGGATATTTGAGGGATGCATTTTTCAGCAATGTCTTCGCCTTATTCAAGTCACCTGAAAGTACTGCTATCTGAGCTTGAAATATTAATGCCTTGTCCCAGCTAGGCTGGATAGCCAGAGCCTGCCGCACTTTCTTTTCGGCCAACGCATTATTCTTCATTTCCATAGCCAACAATGACTGCACGAAATAAACCGTAGCCTGATCAGAATTCCTCGCCGCCAAAGCATCCAGCACCTGATAAAAAAAATCCGCCTTATTATCCCTTTGTAGAACACCGGCCAATTCAAGCGACGTCTTTTCAAATCCGGCCGGATCAATCTTCAACACCCTATCCAAATGCTCAACCGCTGCTTGCTTATCGCCGATTCTTAAGGCTGATAATGCGGCAACTTTTCTCGCTGTTAGATTGTTAGGATCTTGGCGCAACCACAAAGACACAGCCTCATCGGTTTTATTGCTATCCTTCATATACATAGCAATCTTTGCCGCCCTTTCTGCAAATCGCGGGTCATTAACGCGTTTGGCAGCCTCCATGTAACCCTCCAGAGCAATGCCATATTGTCCTCGCTGTCCCGCAAGCTCTGCCGCCATCACCATATACATCACATCAGGATCTATTGCCGTCTTTACTTCATTTTGTTGCGTTTTTTCTTTAGGTTCAGCTATTTTAACAGGCTCAATCACTTCTTCCTGCGCACTCGGTTTTTCAGGTGAGCTAGCACAACCGTTAAGAAAAACGAGGATTATCACTGAAAACAATCTAATCATTAACACACCATCGTCCTATTTATTTCCCACACATATTTTGCTATAGATTATCAGAAAAACCAGTTGAATCAGACAGCTGATTTATTCCATTTGGATAAAGCCATTATATTTCTTAGAATACGCTTACATAATACAGACGTTAAAGCTCAAGGTAAAAGATTCACTATTTAAAAACCGGCCTTGAACTTTGAACCCTTTACCTTGAATCTAAAGCACATGACACTTCTTGCAGTTGGGATTAATTACAATACCGCACCGGTCTCCATCCGCGAGCGCCTGTCATTCCCTACCGAAATTCTGACAACCTCGTTACAAGAGTTATGGCGCATCAAAGAAATCAATGAAGCGGCCATACTGTCAACCTGTAACCGTACCGAGTTTTACTGCACATCAACCTCAGCGAATAAACAAATCCTGATCGACTGGGTCGCGCAGAGCAAACAAATCAGCGCCGCCGATTTTACGCCTTATCTATACTGCCATACCGATAGCGAACTGATTCGCCACATGTTCCGCGTGGCTTGCGGCCTGGACTCCATGATTCTGGGCGAACCGCAAATTCTGGGACAGATGAAAACAGCTTATCAGGCCGCCTGTGATGCCGGAACATTAGGCAAGCGTCTGGGCAAGCTTTTTCAGCATACCTTTACTGCCGCCAAAAAAGTACGCACCGATACCGCCATTGGTTCCAGTCCGGTTTCGGTTGCCTTTGCCGCCGTACAACTAGCGCAACAAATCTTCGACAAACTCAGCGAACAAACAGCGCTTCTAATCGGCGCCGGCGAAACCATTGAACTGAGCGCACGACATTTATCGCAACAAGGTATCGGGCGCATTATCATTGCCAACCGAACTTATGATAAAGCCCACGCCTTGGCTATGCAGTTTAACGGTTACGCGATCGCTCTGTCGGAATTGCCGGCACATCTGGCCGAAGCCGATATCGTTATATCATCTACCGCCAGCCAACTACCCATACTGGGAAAAGGCCGTGTTGAAAGCGCCCTGAAAAAGCGTAAACATAAACCGATGTTCATGGTTGATCTTGCCGTACCTCGGGATATCGAGGCTGAAGTTGAGCAACTCAGGGATGTGTATCTTTACACTATTGACGATTTGCAAAACACCATAGACAAAAATATGAACTCCCGCCGCCTTGCGGCAGAACAGGCCGAAGAAATAATCGACACCCAAGTGGACTATTTTTTAGCCTGGTTACGCGCCCAAGGCGCTCAATCGACCATTCAGGATTATCGCCATCAGGCCGAGCAATCCCGTGACGAAGCCTTGCAAAAAGCACTAAGTCTACTAAAAAGCGGTGTTCCAGCCGAAGAAGCCCTTAACCGGCTGGCCCACAGCCTGACCAATAAACTCATCCATACGCCGAGCACCCAAATCAGAGCCGCCGCCGAAAACGAACGCCACGATTTGATTGCCGCCGCCCGCGAAATTTTTAAATTAACCAATTCTCAATGAAACCATCCATACAACATAAGCTCGAAAACCTGTGCGAACGCTATGACGAAATTGCCGCCTTACTGTCGGAACCCGAAGTACAAGGCAATCAAAACAAATTTCGCTCCCTGAGTCAGGAATACGCCCAAATCAACCCACTGGTTGAATGCTATAAACGCTACCAACAAACCCTGGAAACACTGGCTTCAGCCAAAGAAATGGCCAATGACAGCGATCCGGAATTAAGGGAAATGGCCAAAGAAGAAATCAGCGACGCGGAAAACCAGCTGGAAGCAATCGAGCATGAGTTGCAAGTGCTGTTACTGCCTAAAGATCCCAACGATAACCGCAATATCTTTATAGAGGTTCGCGCCGGAACAGGCGGCGATGAGGCGGCCATTTTCTCCGGCGATCTTGCCCGCATGTATCAGCGTTATGCCGAACGCAAGGGCTGGCAAACTGAAATTATCAGCGAAAGCCCCGGCGATCACGGCGGCTACAAAGAAGTCATCCTTCGCGTTACCGGCAAAGACGTTTATTCCCAGTTAAAATTCGAATCCGGCGCACACCGGGTGCAACGGGTACCCGAAACCGAATCTCAAGGCCGTATCCACACCTCGGCCTGCACCGTCGCAATCATGCCGGAAGTCGAAGAGGTCGATGCCATCGACATAAACCCCGCCGACCTTAAAGTCGACACCTACCGCTCATCGGGAGCCGGCGGCCAACACATTAACAAAACCGAGTCCGCGATACGTATTACCCACATCCCAACCGGCGTCATCGTCGAATGCCAGGACGAGCGCTCGCAACACAAAAATCGCGCCCGCGCCATGTCTCTATTGGCATCGCGTTTATTGTCCGCCGAACAGGAAAAGCACCACGCGGAACAATCGGCGACCCGGAAACTGCAAGTCGGCAGCGGCGACCGTTCGGAACGCATCCGAACCTACAATTATCCTCAAGGACGCTTAACCGATCATCGCATCAACCTGACCTTGTATAAACTGGACGACATCATGCAGGGAGGGCTGGAGCAGGTCATCCTGCCATTAATTAGCGAACATCAGGCCGAACTGCTTACCCAATTAGGCGACGACTAAGTTAAATGCACAGCATTAAATCCGTGCTGCGCGATGCTGCCGGCACGTTGGAAACAATCTCCGAGTCAGCTTTGCTGGATGCTGAAGTCTTATTGTGCCTGGCTCTAAACAAACCGCGTTCTCATCTTCGCGCTTGGCCGGACCGACAATTACAACCCGACCAGGTGACCGCTTTTCAGGCATTACTCGAACAGCGCCAAAAGGGCATGCCCATCGCCTATATCACCGGAAATCGGGAGTTCTGGTCGAGGGATTTTCAAGTTACACCTGATGTATTGATTCCCAGACCCGACACCGAACTGCTTATTGAACTTAGCTTAAAATTGATTCCGGCAGATGAACCCATCAAGATTATTGATTTAGGCACCGGCTCAGGCATTATCGCCATTACGCTGGCAGCCGAACGTCCGCATGCACAAATCAGCGCCACCGATTTTAGCTTGTCGGCATTACGCATCGCCCAGCTTAATGCCGGCAAACATCATATCAACAACATTCAGTTCTACCAAAGCGACTGGTTTGACGATGTTCCCGATACAAAATTTAATCTGATTATCAGCAATCCGCCTTACATTGCCGAAGACGACAGCCATTTACAACAAGGCGATATCCGGTTTGAGCCGCAAACAGCCTTATGCGCCGCAGAGCAAGGGCTTGGCGACATTAAAATCATCGCCGACAATGCTCGTCATTATCTGAAACCTTGCGGGCACTTACTGATTGAGCATGGCTACGACCAATTGCAACAAGTTCAATCCCTATTTAAAGAACTGCATTATGATAACGTACAAACCTATACAGACTTGTCCGGCCAGCCCCGGGTGACTTACGGCCAGTGGAATCCATGTTAGGCGATCCAACCCGAGACATCCTTCGAATCAACAAAAATCTGTCCCAAACAGTCAAACCGAGGCCTAATATCATGACGCTAGAACATATCCAAATTCCCCGCAAAATAACCAATCGACTGTTACATCTTGCGCAAATCTCGCCGGACCTTGAAGTATGCGGACTTATCGGCAGTAAAAACGGCTTACCAAGCAGTTGCTATCCGGTTAGGAATTCCGCCGAACATCCTCGGCAGCGCTTCCAACTTGATGCCGGCCAACAAATTTCAGCGATGGCTAAAATGCGTGATAAAGGAGAAGAGCTATTTGCCATTTACCATTCTCATCCTACTGCACCGGCAACACCGTCAATCACCGATTTAGAACTGGCGTCTTATCCCGAAGCGCTCTACCTGATCATTTCGCTTAACACCAAGGGCATTTTAGAAATGCGCGGTTTTAAAATAGAGCATAAATCGACTCAGGAAATAGCGTTGTCCTTGAGCGAGGATAAGCAATTTCCCGACTAATCGGCGTTCTAAAAAACACGATAACTTAAAAATATCAGCTTTTTGTCGAACAGTCTCGTCATCGCCGTATCCAAATTCATAGAAAACAATAATTCGAGAGCAACAGAAGACTTTCCCAGTTACCGTGCCATATAAAGTTATGCGGGGCAGCTCCAGTGCCTTTTATACGTAGGCCAAAGCGCCTAAAGAGATGGACAAAAAAATCAGCAAAAACCATTCAGCTATTTGACGAGAATAAGCAAATTTATGGTTCTCGCCGCTTATTCGTAGCCCTCATAAAGGGAACTATAGTGCCCCCCCAATAGTGTTCGGCACGAAATTTGGTGGCAAAATGAAATCCAGTCAGCTCATCCCAAGGAGGTTGTTATGAACATTCCGAAGCCCTTGAAAACAGAACTCCCTGTACAAGGGGTCAAATACCTGGAACTGCTGGGCACTCTATTAACCGATTTACACGAGGCCGGAGTCCAGCGCGACCGTGCAGGAAACCGCGAACTCTTTTACGACCAATATGCCCTCTTGTTCCTCTTATACTATTACAACCCGATCATCAGCAGCCTACGCGGACTGCAACGCCTAACCGACTTGAACAAAGTGCGTCATTTGGGGATTCATCGCACCTCTTTGGGCTCACTGAGCGAAGCGCAACAAGTGTTCGACGCGGCGTTACTGGAAAAGGTCATTGCGGAGCTGGCTGGCCGCCTGCCGACGCAGAGGCCCAAGCCCAATCAAGTGGCGCTACTACCTCTGGTGGCTGTGGACGGTAGCTTGTTGCCGGCACTGCCTCGCATGGCTTGGGCGCTGTGGCAAGACGAGAGGCATCGGGCAGCCAAATTGCATGTGGCTTTCTCTGTCTTTAAGAGCAATCCCATTGCTGTGAGCGTGACTGCCGGTACAGGGTCGGAACGAGCCGAATTACGACGCTTCATCCAAGCGGGAGGCTTTTACGTGTTCGACCGGGGGTATACGGACTATACGCTATTCCAGGAATTACATGACTATCCGTGTAGCTTCGTCGGGCGAGTCCAGAACAATGTCGCTTACGAGGTCAGTCAGGAACGTTCATTGACGGATGCCGACCGGGCAGCGGGCGTCGCAAAGGACGTGGAATTGCGGCGGCTGGGCACGCCGCATCATTCTAAGCTATTGCCGCAACCGTTCCGCCTGATCTGGGTGGCAACAGGTAAACGCCGGCTCGACGGCACAGAAGAACACTTGATACTGGTGACCAACCGGCTGGATTTGACGGCCGAGTTAATCACTGTGGCCTACCGTTATCGCTGGAGTGTGGAATTGTTTTTTCGTTGGTTGAAATGCGTATTGGGCTGCCGCCATTTGCTCTGCCAATCGGAAAATGGCGTCACATTCCAAGTCTATAGCGCCATTATTGCCGGTCTTCTGCTGAGCCTTTGGATTGGGCGTTCGCCCAATAAGGTTACTTAGATTCAACTCATAAGTGCAATCGGCACAGAGCGGAAAAGAAAAAGGCTAGCTGATATAGTTTCACGCTTTTTTCAATCCGACCAAAGACGATGAAGCGTATGAGAAATTATAAACAGCTAAGCCCCGCACAAAGATACCAGATTGGGATATTAAATAAAGCGGGAAAAAACCAGAAAGAGA
>Ga0208789_1001650_pt1 | contig 11754 bp, 5 predicted proteins | sample Methanotroph_Enr_FD_187368 | JGI IMG/M metagenome (GOLD analysis project Ga0208789, IMG submission 187368) | Enriched soil microbial communities from Old Woman Creek wetland in Ohio, USA - Methanotroph_Enrichment_5 (SPAdes) (version 2) | ecosystem: Environmental > Terrestrial > Soil > Wetlands...
TAGCAGGGACATTATTCTTTACGACATATTTAAATCCCTCCTGAGAGTGACAAGGGGTACAACCCGTATTCCCTGATTCTTCAAAAGCCGCTTCTCCGTAACTGTGTTTTGAAAACTCATACTGAACAGCAATCAGATCAACTTTGGTCGGATTATGACACACTTTGCAGGTTTCATTTGCATCTTTTCCATCCTTGCCATCAGCGCCGGCAGCTCCGGTCAGACCCATTGGCCCTTCTTTAACACACGAAGGAGCAAGACATGCAATTACAAAAGCGTAAAGCAACAATCGGGTAACATTTTTAAGTTTCATAAAAAAAGGAAATTAAGGTTGTTATTTTTATTCATTCTTTTTAATATCTCCTGAACGGTTTTATTTATCACAAGTTTTAGTCTGTCTTTATAAACGAGGCTTTACCGATTCAAATTAGTCCCGGTTCGCAAATTTTTACATGGGTAAAAGTATTACTACAACGGAAATAAACAAATGTAAATAGGGTGATATGATGACGGGACTATGCGAATATATAGTCGATATTAAAAGTTGGTATATCAATAGGGAATTGATATATGTCAATCAGCCATTTTTGCTGATCTCTGTAAGATCATCTTCATTAATAATCTTGATGGAATTTCTTGAATGTCGTATAATGCCGGAATCTTCAAAATCTTTTAGATTACGGATAAAACTTTCTTTTGTCATTCCTGACATTTCGGCGAGTTCCTGTTTGGTAAGGATAAATTGAAAGGGATTGGACAAATAAATCTCGTTTTTTAAAAAAAGCAGCGTGTCGGCAACTCTTCCGGGCATGTATTTATGAATCAGATTGATGAGTGTTTTGTGCATTTTGATATGTTGCCCGTTGTAAAGTTTCAGCAAATCCATGGCGAAATTGCTGTTTACCGACAAGACCTTAAAAATTTTTGATGTCTCAATAAAACAACACTCTATATCGGTGAGGGCGGCTACTGTAAAATGATGCGAGTCATCAATGATTGTGCCTCCTCCGGTAAAAATATTGTTGTCTTTAATAATATCTACGATCAGGTTTTTTCCTTTTGGTCCTTCAGAAACCACTTTCGCAAGTCCACTTCTGATACAGATTACGTGGGTAAGGGGTGTATTTTGTTTGGTAATTGTTTCGCCTGCCCGAAATTTTATCTGCCGCTTATTATCCATAATGGATCGTAACTCTTCCCTGCTGAGATTGTTAAATACGTGACTGACGCCGCAATTTGAACGGTTTAGACAGCAATCGAATGTACAGCCCTCACATTTTTCACAGTTTGGTAAAGTTGGAAATGCAGACATATAGATATACTAATTTGTAGGCGAATTTAGATTAAATATTCCATATTTGCTATTCAACAAGTGAAATGCCGGATTGTTTTAAAATTTACAAGGAACGGTATTTTTATTGTTAAGCCTGAGACCATATTTTACCTGAAGTTCTTACGGTACTCCGAAGGGGTCATCTTCATGAGGCTTTTAAAATAAAAATTGAAATTTGCCAGGTTGTTATAACCGCTTTCGTAACATATTTGTGCAATCGGTAGCTCTGTGTCAGATAACATTTTGGAAGCATGACTGATGCGGATATCCTTCACATATTGAATAAACGTTTTTCCTGTTCTCTTTTTAAAAAAGCGGCAAAACGATCCCGGTGCCATATTCAGCAATCCTGCAGCGGTGTCGAGTGTTATTGAATTCTGTAAGTTGCCCATAACGAAGTTGTAAACAGTTTTAACCTGGTCGAGATCCTTGTAATAGCTGTCAGGTAACTCTGGTGTAATGGTGATGATTTCCTGTTCTTCAATTTCGGCTAAAGTTTTGAGCAATTTTAACATAGCAATAAAACTTTCGAATCCATGTATTTCTGCCAATTGCTTCATTTGTTTGGCTGCTTCCTTCGCGTGGTTTCCTTTAAATGACACCCCTTTTAATGCCCTGTCAAAGAGTTTACGGATTGATTCAAGTTCCTCAAATTGTGTTAAATTGCTGTTTATTAATGTTTCAGAAATTATTATTGTCAAACATTCGGAAGACTTGTTTTGCTCTGAATGAGCGAATTCCCAACCATGAGTCAAATCGGGACCTATTAAAACCAAATCGCCATTTTCAAATGTTGATATATTATTCCCTACAATTCGTTTTCCTTTCCCGGATGTAATCAAATTCAGCTCATAGTCTTTATGTGCATGAATGACCGAACATTCCTGACAGGATAGCTTCTGAACCATAAAAGATTTTCCGGGTGGAATATTATTTATTGTATATTGAAATTCCATCTTTAATTATAAAAAGCAATAATCTGCAAATATAATGCGTTTAGCGCAGATTGGTTAAGATTGCATTAGAATGGGTTAAAAAAATGTTGGTGGTTAGGTTGTTTTAAACCAAAATTGCCGGGTATTTACTTTATTTACATTAATTAAGATTAATCCGCACGAATTGGTTATAATTGACCAACGAAAACAATTAGCCTCAGAATATCTTTGGAATATTGTTATAGGCTTGAAATACAGCTTATAGGATTTTGTATTGAAATAGACTAATTACAGGTTAAAGATTAAAACTAATTTATTATCAGGATATGAGAAGGAAGATTTGCGTTATGTTTTTGCTGGCATTAATGCTTACTGTTCATAAAGGAGCTATGGCAGGTTGTGAAGCAGGTAACTTAAGATGTGAGTACCTTGTTAATCCGGTAGGTATCGATTCATCAAATCCCCGACTGACCTGGTTTATTGTTGATGACAGGCGGGAAGCCGCCCAAAGTGCCTGGCAGATCACCGTGGGAACCGATTCATTAAAAGTCAGCAATGGAGCAGGTGATAAATGGAGTTCCGGGAAAATTAATTCTTCGGGAATGCTCGCACAATATAATGGTTTGCCACTCGAACCTTTTACCCGTTATTTTTGGAGTGTACAGGTATGGGACGCCTTTGGAATCGCTTCTTCTTATTCAGTTCCGGCACGTTTTGAAACCGGTATGATGAAGATGGAGAACTGGAAAGGCTCATGGGTATCCGATTCGAGGGATATCCAGTTGAAACCGGCTCCCTTTTTTCGCAAAGAGTTTAGTACAGTTAAACAAATTCGTTCAGCCAGGGCATATATTGCAGTTGCCGGACTGTTCGAATTGTACCTTAACGGGAAAAAGGTCGGCAATCACCGGCTTGATCCGATGTACACACGATTCGATCGCCGCACACTTTACCTGACACATGATATTACCAATTACCTCAAGGAGGGTAAAAATGCCGTCGGCATTCTGTTGGGAAACGGTTGGTACAACCACCAGTCGACTGCCGTATGGTATTTCGACCAGGCTCCCTGGCGTGCAAGACCAAGTTTTTGCATGGATATCAGGATTACCTATTCCGATGATTCGCAGGAGACGATTACTTCCGGTACTGACTGGAAAACATCGTTGAGTCCTGTTGTTTTTAACAGCATTTACACGGGTGAACACATTGATGCAAGGCTTTCACAGGTGGGCTGGAATAAGGCAGGATTTGATGATTCGAAATGGAAAAATTCAATTCCCGTCGGTGCTCCTTCCGTAAATATTGTTGCCCAGGTACTTCATCCAATCAGGGATGTGGAGGAGATTCCTGCTTTTAAAATGACAAAATTCAGCGATCGTCTCTATCTTTTTGATTTGGGACGGAATATTGCAGGTGTTAGTCAGTTAAAAGTTAGTGGTCCGGCAGGAACAATTATCAGGTTAAAACACGGGGAAAGACTGGGTGAAAATGAGATGGTCGATCAGTCGAATATTGATGTACATTATCGTCCGACCGATCAGCTTGACCCATTCCAGACTGACATATATATCCTTAAAGGGGAAGGGGAGGAGATATTTAAACCTTCCTTTAATTACAAGGGATTTCAGTATGTTGAGGTGACCAGCGATCACCCCGTAGAACTTAAAAAAGAAAGTCTGACCGGGTATTTTATGCACAGCGATGTTCCTGTTGCCGGAAATATTCACTCATCAGATACCATCCTTAATAAGATATGGAAGGCTACAAACAGTTCTTATTTGTCGAATTTGTTCGGATATCCTACCGACTGTCCCCAACGCGAAAAGAACGGTTGGACCGGCGATGCTCATATCGCTATCGAAACAGCACTGTATAATTTTGATGGTCTGACGATTTATGAAAAATGGATGGCAGATCATCGTGACGAACAGCAGCCCAATGGTGTTCTCCCCGCGATTATTCCGACGAGCGGATGGGGATATACCTGGGCAAATGGTCCTGACTGGACCAGCACAATTGCGATTATCCCATGGAACATCTACCTTTTTTACGGCGATACAAAACTGCTCACCGATTGTTATGAGAATATCCGTCGCTATGTCGATCACATCGACCAAATTAGTCCTTCGGGATTAACTGATTGGGGCCTGGGCGATTGGGTGCCTGTTAAGTCTGTGGCATCCAGGGAATTGATGTCGTCGATCTATTTTTATACCGACGCTTCAATCCTGGCGAAAGCTGCAAATCTATTCAGAAAAAAGGCTGATTATGAAAAGTATAATGCCCTGTCGGTAAAGATTAAAAATGCGATCAACTCAAAATACCTTAACCGGGAAACGGGAATTTATGCAAGTGGTTTTCAGACTGAACTGAGTGCTCCGTTGCACTGGGGAATTGTACCGGAGGAGTTACGAAGCAAAGTGGCGGAAAATCTGGCAAAACGTGTAATTGCCGATGGAAAACACCTTGATGTTGGTCTACTGGGGACAAAAACCATACTGAATGCTTTGAGCGCAAATGGTTATGCTGACCTTGCTTATGAATTGGCTTTGCAGAAAACATTTCCTTCCTGGGGGTGGTGGATTGTCAATGGGGCAACTACACTGTATGAAAACTGGCCCATAAACTCCAAATCTGATATATCGCTGAATCATATCATGTTTGGTGAGATAGGGGCCTGGTTTTACAAATCGCCCGGGGGAATTTATCCCGATGAACAACAACCCGGGTTCAAAAATATAGTGTTAAAACCCGATTTTGTAAAGGGTCTCAACAGTTTTGAAGCGAGCCATACCGGGCCTTACGGAACAATTGTGTCTTCGTGGAGAAGAATGGGTAAAAAAATTGAATACCATGTAACAATTCCAGCCAACAGCACCGCCAACCTGGTTTTGAAAGGGGAGAATATTTTAGAAAATGGAAAGGTATTGTCTGTAAATAAGTCGATTAAAGTGGCGAAGGAAGATTTAGGTTTGAATGAATTGAAACTGAAAGCGGGCAGCTATTCGTTCTCAATCAAACTATAGAATTATTGTAAATAAATTGATAAACAGGCCTCCATGATATTCTGAGAAATATGGGGTCCCGCGATTTTCAATCGCGGTAAAATTTAAGCGATTGCAATCGAAGATCGGCGTTAGCCAAATCGCTTGACCCTTAAACAACAATTTCCAGTCGATGTAATGACCCGAAATTAAATTGGGCCTTCAGCCAAAAAAAGAAAACCATCTGATGTAAAAAATCAGATGGTTTTCTTTTTGTTTCGATATTACCTGAATCAGAATACAGGAAGTTTCCAGGGTTCGCGGTAGGAACGTTTTGTGAATTTATTGCCTTCTTCTTCAACGAATTTCATATTGGGAGTATCCCAATGCAAGAGGTTTGCTGCACGGTAGGCGATATTTCCCATTTCAGAAATAATGGCCGTCTTTGCACCCACTTCAACAGAAGCATTTTGCTTTTCCCCTTTTCTGATTCCGTTCAGGAAGTTTTTGACATGTTCTTTCAGGCCACCTATTGCTGGCTGAAGCGGAATATCTTCAATAAATTTCTTCGAATCCTTGTTGCTTACTTCCGAAGTAACCATCCATCCATTACGGGAGACGATTAAAGTCCCTTTGGTTCCTGTAAATGAAACCCCATGATGCATTCCGTAAGGACCCAATCGTGGAATCAGACCACATTCCCAGATCATGGTATGGGTCGGATAACTGTATAAAGCTTGCTGGATATCGGGCGTTTCAATCACTCCTTTGTTAAGGTAACATCCACCTCCGGGAGACACCGAATCGGGATACCCGGCATTCATCCCGTAAATGGCAAAATCGAGCAGGTGAACACCCCAGTCGGTCATCGCACCACCGGCATAATCCCAAAACCATCTGAAATCGTAATGGAAACGGTTTTTATTGAATGGACGTTCAGGTGCAGGTCCCAGCCACATGTTATAGTCGACATAATCGGGAGCTGCAGTATCGGGTTGGGCAGGAACAGGTTCTCCCATCCCTTTGTAAATCCATGCCTTGACCAGGTTCACATCGCCTAGTTTCCCGGAACGGACATAGTCAGAGGCATCAAACCAGTGTTTCGAACTGCGTTGCCACATCCCAACCTGTACGACTTGTTTGGGATATTTTGCAGCAGCTTTGACCATCATCAGGCACTCTTCAATACTATGACCCATGGGCTTTTCGACATAAACGTGTTTGCCTGCTTCGAGCGCCATCATCATCATTAAGGCATGCCAGTGATCGGGAGTTCCTATTATTACTACGTTTACCTCCTTTAATTCAAGTAGTTTCCGAAAATCTGCAAATATCTGGGGTCGTTTGTTTTTCAATTTTTCGACTTCGGTTGCTCTTTCTTCGAGGATCTTTTTGTCAACATCGCACAGCGCAATACATTCAACATTATCTTCAGCAAGAAAAGCTTTTAAGTCGGTAAATCCCATGCTTCTGCATCCTATCAGCCCGACCCCAATTTTATCCGAGGGGCTACTGCAACTTACGCTCCATGGAATCATTGATGCGGCCAGGGTTGTCCCGGCGACGGCTCCCGATTTTTTCACAAACGATCTGCGGTTAATTTCTTCCATTGTTTTTCCGATTTTAGATGTTTTCAGCCAACGATTGGTTTCCGTGTACCTTAACGGAGTTAATTAATATTTTATTATTAATTATATAACCCCATATTCCTGACACTTTTCACTAACATTGGACAATATGATATAAACATAATAGGACATAGTTTGAGTTTATCATACCTTGCCCGAAATGTCAGCAAATATACAATTTTCTGAATAGCAAAACACTTCAGTCAGATTCTGTTTACTCTTTTTCTAATTGTTAAGTTTGCAAAAGCTTTCTAATTTTACCTTTAAATCTAAAACCGGAGTATTTTCCTTCCGGTCAGCTTTTTATAGTATTCCAAAGGCATATCGGGTTTTTCGTAACCGGCAGGCAACGGAAGTTTTGAAAACTGTTGAAAATACAGAATGCAGGAGTTCCGCCACCAAACAGCCTCCTTCTCCTGAATTTTCAAATAATCTTTGACATGCTCAAACCGTTCCTCGTCGACCTTACCCTTTAGAGATTCCCAGGCTGTCTGCATTTTTCTGACACGTTCCACGCCTGAATAATAATGCGAAATCAGTCCGTTCCACAACGTTTCACCAGATTTCAACTTGTAATCCCACGGAAGATGGTGGAACCAAAGCAAATATTTTTCGGGACAAGTTTTCAAATCTGCCCATTCGGCAGCCACTGCGGGGGCATATTGCGAAAGTGCATTACTACCTGTCCCGGTACGGTCAAACCCGATTCCGAGGCTGTCAGCACGATGATAATATGGTGAAGTCCAGTCTGCGCGGCCAATATTCGACCAGGGACCCGGACCGGAATGGTGTTCAAATGCCATGATATGATGCAGGCCCAGTGGGGTCATATAATCGACGGTTGTTTCGCGTGATTGCATCATCATTTTCGTGGCAACAGAAACAAATTCAGCATCGTTGTTAAAGGTCATCCGAAGCCATTCATCGGCTATCGTTTCGGATGAAAGCCCGTGATTCCACGCAAGACGTCCAAAAGCATACCAGTTGGATTGGGCAAAAGGATGTCCGCTCCAGTTCCGGTCGTTTCCTATATTGGCAACACCTGCAATGCCACTTAATTGATGATTTTCAAGCGTTCCATCAATAACTTTGGCTACTTCCGATCCCTTGCCTTTTGACCAGGTATCAGCATTGAGACACTCTTTGAAAAGCGGGGCAAGATAAACCAGGTGTGTTCCTTGCCCAAGATACTCCTGCGTAATCTGAAACTCCATCATAATTGGTGTCTTGGGCATTGCGCCAAAGACCGGGTGAAATGGTTCGCGAGGCTGAAAATCGATGGCGCCATTTTTGACCTGGACGAATACATTCTTCTCAAACTTGCCATCCAACGGTTTGAACTCAGAATACGACTGTTTGGCACGGTCATCGGGCACTTCATGGCTATAAACAAATGCACGCCACATAACAATCCCTCCATGCGGGGCAACTGCTTTGGCGAGCATATTGGCACCATCGGCATGGTTACGTCCATAATCTTGTGGTCCCGGTTGACCTTCAGAGTTGGCTTTTATCAAAAAACCTCCAAAATCGGGAATCAGCTTATAAATTTCATCAGCTTTTTCATTCCACCAATGCTGGACACCCGGATCTAGTGGATCGGCTGTTTTTAATCCTCCAATTTCAATCGGTGAACTAAACCGGGCTGTCAGATAAACCTTTATTCCGTAACGGCGAAAAACAGAAGCCAAAGCCGCCACTTTTTCAAGATATTCGGGTGTAAGAGTTCTTGAGTTGGCATTTACATTGGTTATCACGGTGCCATTGATGCCGATCGAAGCATTTGCACGGGCATAATCGGTATAACGCGGTGAAAGGTATTCGGGCAGTTTGTGCCAATCCCACAGAGAAAATCCTGCATATCCGCGTTCTACACTTCCGTCAAGATTGTCCCAATGATTCAGCAAGCGGCATTTTATTTTCGGGATTTCACAAATATTTAGCTGATTAATCGGTTGGTGGGTCTGTATTAGCCGAAGCAAGTGAAACGATCCATACAGAACACCTTTATCGCTATTGGCGGCAATCAGCAGATGTTGGTTTTTGCCTGATCCGACAGTTTTGATCAGGTATCCATCGTCGCCCAGCTTCTTCATCTCTTCCCGATCTGTGAACGACGCTACAAAATTGTTTCCCTGTGGAGTACCAGCTATAAGACCACCGGTCATTGTTGAGTTCTTTGCAATAACAGGTATTTCTTTGTTCAATAATCCACCCAGTCCGGCTTTCAGTTCTTTCAGTGCCGACTCAAATATTACTGTTTTCTCTTCCATTTGGATTCCGGTGATTACTTTCCGGTAAGATGAAAGCAGACCAGAGTTGTTGATTTTGTCATAACGCAACCAAAGCCGGTAACCATCTTCGGCTTTAAGCGATAGAAACAAACTACTTAGAATTAAAAATGAGAGGAAAATTCTTTTAAAAGTTGATTTCATAAGATTGATGTTGGCGTTTTTTTAGTATATTGTTCCTAAATATGGATTATTAACAATGAATTGATATAATGAATAATACAGAATGGAAAAATTATCTTTGAATACAGATCCGGATTACAATTTTGAAATCGAAAATTAATAAATAAATCTGCATGCGAAGCTGTAAAAAAATGTTGATCAAACAGTACAAGTTTTTTCCATATGTTCAAATGTTTTTTTAAGGGATAAAAGTCGCCTCAAATGAGAAAAGTAAAAATCCTGATAACCTTATCGCGAAAACGAATGTATTGGCATCCGGATAGAACTCTGGCAGTATACTTTAGCATTCTATTAGTTATGCTGATTATCCTTCCGTTTTCTGTTAAAGTTTCCGGGTATAATCTTCCAATTCCGGAGGATCGTTTCAATCACTTAACTGCGCGGTCAGGGCTATCGCAATCATCTGTTTTTTGTCTTGCACAGGATGAGAAAGGATTCATCTGGATGGGCACCAAAAATGGTTTGGCAAGGTTCGACGGATATGATTTTGTTACTTACCGTTACGATCCCAAAAAGATCAATAGCTTAAGTAACAATGAAATCACTAGTTTACTGGTTGATAGTAGCAACTACCTTTGGATCGGTACGCGTGGAGGTGGTTTAAACCTGATGGACAGGGGAAATGGTACTTTCAGGAGTTTTGATAACCTGAGTTACGACAATATCATCAGGGCAATTTTCAAAGATCGTGAAAACAACATTTGGGTTGGCACTTCCGAAGGATTGATCCGGTTTACCCGCGATGCCAAAGGCGGGTTCCTTCACAATAATGTTACAACAGAATCATCATTTTTTTCGAATGGACATGTCCCATTGCAAAGGTCAAACAGGAGTGTTACCGTCATTTCGATTAATCAAACGCAAGACGGTCAAATCCTGGTGGGAACTGAAAACGGGCTTTTTTTCTACAATCCTCTCAAAAAGGAGTTCGTGATGGAAGGGCAATCAAACAATGACTATCATCTGATCACATCTGTAATCATCGACAAGTCAGGGATAATTTGGGCCGGAGCGTATGACGGGCTGATAAAACTGACCCCTTCAGGGAATAACGGAACTTATAGCCTGGTGCAATTCAACATCGACCAACCCTTGGGCCGTAAAATGCCGGTTGACCGTGTTGAAAGTATCACAGAAGATAGTGCCGGTAATATATGGGCAGCAACTTTTGGCGGAGGATTAGTTAAAATAAAGGGAGAAACAATCATTGGCGTTTATCGCCAAAATTCTAATATTACGGGAAGTTTGCCCGATGATATTGTCAATGCGTTAATGATTGATAAAACCGGGATGTTGTGGATTGGTACTGAAAGTCAGGGTTGTAGTACGCTGGATCTCTCTGCTAAAAAGTTTATTAATCCGGGCCATATCTCTGATGAATTTTCATCCCTTAACAGAAATCTGGTGACAGCATTAAGCGGTTATGAAGGTTCACTTTGGGTAGGGACGGCAGGTGATGGCATTTTTTGTCTCCAATTTCAAAATGGCCGGGTTGAAGGTATTAATCACACCCAATGGATCCCAACCTCCCTGATCAATAACAGGGAAATCCTTTCGTTGATGAACGACTGCGATGGCGACCTATGGATCGGGACTACAACAAATAGTCTTACCTGCTACTCCAAAAAAACCGGATATAGAAATTACATTGTCGATGGATTTGTATTTGCACTTCATCAGGACAGAGAAGGTAGGATATGGTATGGAGCGTGGGGACAAGGGCTTGGTTATATTGATAAGAAAACAGGGCGGATTGTAAGATTCAGTAATGCAACAAATCAAACTGCCGGACCAAGCAGTGATAAAATCCTGGCTATTTTCGATGATAATGATGGAAATCTTTGGATTGGGACAAAAGGACGCGGGCTAAATATTGTACCATTAAAAAAAGTCAGGGAGGGAACTCCTGAATTTACATACATCCTTCATAGTGCATCGGTACCAGGCAGCCTTAGCTACAACGATGTCAATGTGATTACCCAGGACAGTAAAGGTAACATCTGGATTGGTACAGGTAGCGGTCTGAATAAAGTGATTTGGCCCGAAGGGATTCCCCGCAATGAAGCGGTCAGGCGGGGAAATATATCTTTCGAAACATATCATGAAAAAGAGGGCCTTCCTAACAACGTGATCTACGGTATACGCGAAGATGTACAGGGTCGCCTCTGGCTCAGTACCAACAATGGACTTGCCATGTTGAACCCGGTGAGCGGGCAATTCAGGATATATGAACAGGAAGACGGACTTCCTTCGAACGATCTGCATTTCAACGCCCACTACCGTTCAGACGATGGCCTCCTGTTTTTCGGAGGAGCCAAAGGACTGACCTATTTCGATCCGGCAACGATTATCGATAATGAAGACAAGCCGAACACACTGATTACGAATCTTAAAATT
>Ga0208789_1001651_pt1 | contig 11730 bp, 9 predicted proteins | sample Methanotroph_Enr_FD_187368 | JGI IMG/M metagenome (GOLD analysis project Ga0208789, IMG submission 187368) | Enriched soil microbial communities from Old Woman Creek wetland in Ohio, USA - Methanotroph_Enrichment_5 (SPAdes) (version 2) | ecosystem: Environmental > Terrestrial > Soil > Wetlands...
GGAAGGTTGCGGATTATTGCATATGATTTCATAGCCAATTTAAAATCAAGGGCTGGCGCACCCAATAACACCGATTTAGGTTTGACTGTTGATATTACACCCGATTGCGGACCAATTTTAGATTCTTCGCCAATTGTAATATGACCTGAGACTCCTACCTGCCCGCCAAAGACACAGTTTTTACCGATAATAGTCGATCCTGCAATACCAACCTGGGCAGCCATCACCGTGTTTTCTCCAATTTCATCGTTATGAGCAATTTGAACCAGGTTGTCGAGTTTAACCCCTTTATGGATGATTGTTGACCCCATGGTCGCCCGATCGATTGTCGTATTGGCGCCGATTTCAACGTCGTCTTCGATAATAACATTGCCAATTTGTTCAATCTTGGTGTAGGTTCCATCGTGATTAGGGGCAAATCCAAAGCCATCGGCACCGATCACAGCGCCTGAATGAATTATGCAGGAAGAACCAACCGAACAATCCGAATAAATTTTTACACCGGAGTAGAGAATTGTATCATTACCGATTTTCACATTGTCGCCGATATAAACATGGGGGTAAATCTTTACATTGTTTCCAACCTGAGCTTTATCACCAATATAAGCAAAGGCGCCAATATAGATTTGCTCTCCAAGAATGGCTGAACCGCTGACAAAGGAGGGTTGCTCAATCCCGATTTTAACCGGTTTTGTCTTTGTGTAAAAATCAAGGAGTTTAGCAAGCGCAACATAGGCATCCTCAACACGTATCAATGTACACGAGAGGCTGCTCTCTGGTTTAAAATCTTTATTGACTATTACTATTGATGCGACTGTTGTGTATATGTATTTAGTGTAGGTTGGATTTGAGAGAAAAGTTAATGTCCCGGGTATGCTCTGGTCTATTTTTGAAATATTACTTATTTTAACATTGCCATTTCCTTCAACTTCACCGTTTAGTAAAGCTGCAATATCATTTGCCGAAAACTCCATTCGTTCGTCTTTAAATTTTACGCTGCAAAAATAATTAAAATAATTACCATGTGATGATTTCCCTGGGATAACACACAAAATGTTTACGTACAGTCTTGGTAAGCCCTTCCAGATTGATGTCTGAAGCCTCTTTAATATCTTTTAATTTGCCATTTTTATATAAAATATTGATACTTTCAGCTTCTTCGTCGTAAGCGTTGTTTGTAATTTCACCGTGAATTACAAAAAAAGCAGCTTCTTCCATATTAATACCAAATTTATTGATGGATAGCTCCTTAAGATTTAAAAGTTTGCTTTCTGAACAGGGTATTTGTGACAGTTTAATCTTGAAAAGCTTCCGATCGATCAGTGCACGGGAGAGATTTGAAAGGACGGGATCGGGATGATCCATCCATATTTTTATTGTACAAAGGATATCGGCATCATCGAGGTAGGCAAAATGGTGAAGCGCCTGTTTTCTGATCTCTAAATCAGTTGAGCGAAAGTCTTGGGCCCTGATGGTCTTGTTTAAAAACAACGCAAGATAGCTTGTAGCCGGCACGTTCACGCCCGATGAGGCCAGATCGGAGGCGCGTTGTAACAGCCTGATCATCATGTGCTCCGCAGAAAGAACCGTTTTATGAAGGTAAACCTGCCAATACATTAAACGTCGGGCAATCAGGAATTTTTCAACTGAGTAGATTCCTTTTACTTCTACAACAAGCTGATCGTGCCTTACATTCAGCATTTGGATAATCCGTTCAGACGATACCACTCCTTCAGAAACGCCGGAATAAAAACTGTCACGCTTCAAAAAATCGAGCCGGTCCATATCAAGTTGACTACTCACTAATTGGTGAAGGAATCGTTTTGGGTAAAGGTTCATAAAGATATCAATAGCTAGTCGAAGCCGCCCACCCATTTCACGATTTAATTCGTCCATGTAAATCCGTGATAACTCCTCGTGGGAAACTCCCTGGACGATACTCTGTTCAAGCGCATGAGAAAAGGGGCCGTGGCCAATATCGTGCAATAAAAGTGCTGCCATAACTCCCTCTTCCTCCTCTTCAGTAATCTTGTTCCCCTTCTTTTTAAGTACCTCCAGTGCCGATCTGACTAAATGCATCGTTCCGATTGCATGCTCAAATCGGGTATGATTGGCGCCAGGATACACAAGGGAGGAAAGTCCCAATTGCTTGATTCGCCTGAGGCGCTGAAAATAAGGGTGCTCAATAAGCTCAAGGTGAAGGTCGGAGTCTAATTCGATAAAGCCCCAAACAGGATCGTTTACTATTTTATTTTTCGTGCTTTTCAACTACGATTTTTTTTAATGAAATGGTTGTCCAAAACTAAGAAATGTTCTGCTTTTTTTACCTCCTGTTTTTACAACTTGCTCATTTAAAAAATCATATTCAAAGTCCGAGTGAATTTTATTTGTTTTTTTAAGACAAAAGGTTTACTTTTGCATCGGAGAATAATCGAAGGATTAGGGGACGCAAAGTCCCCTATTTTATTGATATTAAAGATGATAGCTAAGGAAAAAATTCAGTTTCTGGTAGAAGAAGTACTCTCGGATGATCAATTTATTGTTGACATTACTGTTGGTTTGGGGAACGCGATATCCGTTTCTGTCGACAGTGATGCAGGAATAAGCGTTGGGGAATGTGTTCAGATCAGTCGTCATATTGAAAACAGTCTGGATCGGGAAACGGAAGATTTTTCGCTGGAAGTCTCTTCTCCGGGGCTCTCATCACCATTAAAAGTTTTACGTCAGTACCTGAAAAACACAGGACGTGAAGTGGAGGTAGTGACCAAAAGCGGTGAAAAGCAAAAGGGAATCTTAAAATCTGCTGATTCAGAAGGTTTTGAATTAGAGATAGCAGCAAAAGAAAAAGTTGACGGAAAAATGGTCGAAACGACCAAATCGCTGGCTTATCTTTTTGATCAAATAAAGACAGTTAAAATAATAATTTCTTTCAATTAAAATCCTGAAGATATGGACAACCTGAATTTGATTGACACGTTTTCGGAATTTAAAGATCTGAAGAGCATCGACCGTGCGACCATGATGAGTGTTCTTGAGGACTCTTTCCGAAGTGTGCTTCAAAAACAGTTTGGTACTGATGAGAATTTCGATGTTATCATTAATCCTGATAAAGGAGACTTTGAAATCTGGCGTAACCGAATAGTTGTTGAAGATACTGAATTTACCGATCCCAACCTGCAAATTACGCTTTCGCAGGCGAAAAAAATAGGTGAAGATTATGAAATAGGTGAAGAAGTAACCGATGAAGTGAAATTCTCGGACTTTGGCAGAAGAGCGATTCTTAACCTTCGCCAGAATTTGGCTACGCGAATTCTTGAGTTGGAAAAGGATAATGTTTACACCAAATACAAGGCTAAAATCGGAGAAATTGTAACGGGTGAAGTTTATCAGATTTGGAAGCGTGAGTTACTTTTGCTCGACGATGAGGGGAATGAACTGTTACTTCCGAAAGTTGAGCAGATACCTACTGATTTTTTCCGAAAAGGAGATAGTGTACGTGCAGTAATCATTCGTGTTGAGATGAGAAATAACAGCCCGTATATCATTTTGTCACGCACATCATCTATTTTCCTCGAACGGTTGTTCGAACTCGAAGTGCCGGAAATTTTTGACGGTTTGATTATCATCAAAAAAATTGTCCGCATCCCGGGTGAAAGGGCAAAGGTCGCGGTTGAATCATATGATGAAAGGGTAGATCCGGTTGGCGCCTGTGTTGGGATGAAAGGATCACGTATCCACGGTATAGTACGGGAACTCCGAAACGAAAATATCGATATTATCAATTATACGAATAACTTGCAGCTTTACATACAGCGGGCTTTGAATCCGGCAAAGATTTCTTCTATCAAATTGTTTCCTAATGAAAACCGTGCAGAGGTTTTTCTGAAACCCGAAGAAGTTTCGCTGGCTATTGGAAAAGGTGGTTTAAATATTAAACTGGCAAGCCAGCTTACCGGTTATGATATTGATGTATACCGCGATCGGGAAGCTGTTGATGAAGAGGATGTCAGCCTCGATGAATTTTCGGATGAAATCGAAGGTTGGATCATTGACGAACTAAAAGCTATAGGCTGTGATACGGCTAAAAACGTATTAAGTCTTTCGCGTGAAGACCTTATCAAACGCACCGACCTCGAAGAGGAAACTGTCGACGAAGTGTTGCGGATATTTAAAGCTGAGTTTGAATAATTATTTTTGTGAAAAAATGAATTAAACTCGGCCGTAACAATAGCATAATTAACTGTTTGGGAAGATATGATTACAGGGGAAAAAGGATCAAGATTAAGTAAAATAGCTCGTGAACTGAACGTGGGAATCACTACATTGGTAGATTTCCTTCACAAGCAGGGTTTTAAAATCTCTACTGATCCGAATACAAAAATTGAGGCTGACGTGCATGAGCTTCTGGAAAAGCAATTTCGGAAAGATCATGAAGCCCGAATTGAAGCGGACAAGGTCAATCTTCGCCATCACCGTACCAAAAACGAGGCTGTGTCAATCGAGGATTTACAGGCAGTTAAAAAAGAGACTGATGATACTGAACCGGATGACGATTCTATCATGATTAAAGATCACAGTCTGCACCATTATAAAGAGGAAAAACGTCCCGAACCGCAGGTACCTATAACCCGAAAAAGCGAGCCTGCTCCTGTTGTCCCAAAACAGGCGCCTGTGGCCGAAATTCCCCGGCATGAAGCTGCCCCGGTGAGTGACGTCGAAAAACCGCGAATAACAGTTGTAGGCCAGGTCGACCTCGATAATATAAATCCTAAACCAAAGGTTAAAGAGGTAAAGCCAGAGGTCCCGGTACAAGAGGTTATCCCGGTACAAGAGGAAAAACCAGTAGAAGAAAAGCCTGTGGAAAAAGTGAAGGAACGGGTAGAAACTCCGAAACCCGAAATTTTGCCAAAACCTGAAACAATTGTTGAACCCATTCAGGTTGCAGAAAGCGAACCCAAGGAAGAACCCGAAAAAGCAGAACCTGTAATTGAGATGGTTTCTAACCGTTCTCAGATCGAAAATAATATAAAGGTTGTCGGCAAAATTGACCTTAACCAGTCGAAACCCGCTGAAAAGCCTAAAAAAGAAATTATAAAGAAGAAGTTAACTTCGCGTAAAGGATCCGAAGATTTAAGCAGGCCTCAAGCTGAACGCGAGCGACCTGCCAGGGTGGAGATTAAAAGGGTCAGGGATATCGCTGAGAATGTTGTGGAAGCTACGGAGGAGATATTCAAACTGGAACGGAAAAAGCTGACTGGTCCAACCGTGATTGGTAAAATTGATCTCCCCTCTGAAGAGAAAAAGAAGCCTACCCGGCTGGAAGAAAACCAGGCTCGTAATAAGAAGAAGAGAAAGCGCGTTCCGAAGGATATTAAAGAACGGGTGGAATTACCTGAAAAGAAATTTGAAAAATCGAAGGATAAACCTGAGAAATCGGACAAACTCAAGAAAAAGATTTCCCTGGTCGTTAAAAAGAAGACTCCGGTTAAACTGGAAGTTAAAGACGAAGATGTTCAAAAACAAATCAAAGAGACCCTGGCTCGTCTAACCACAAAAGGTCAGAAAACCAAAGGTTCGAAATATCGCCGCGATAAGCGACTTGCTTTCAGTGAGAAAATGGCTGAGCAAAGTGCACGTGACGAAATGGATAAGAGCATTATTAAGGTAACCGAATTTGTTTCAGTTAACGAATTGGCTTCGATGATGGATGTGCCCCCCACGAAGGTTATTGCAACCTGTATGTCTCTTGGATTATTTGTTTCTATTAATCAGCGTCTTGACGCCGAGACAATGGCTGTTGTTGCAGACGAGTTTGGCTTCAAAGTCGAGTTTATCTCGGTTGAGGTACAGGAAGCGATTATCGAAGAAGAAGATCATGCAGATGATTTGGTGACAAGACCTCCGATTGTAACGGTTATGGGCCACGTCGATCATGGTAAAACCTCACTCCTCGATTATATTCGTAAAGCAAACGTAATTGCCGGTGAAGCCGGAGGAATTACTCAGCACATTGGTGCTTACAATGTATCCCTCGAGAGTGGCCGAAAGATTACTTTCCTCGATACACCTGGTCACGAAGCGTTTACCGCCATGCGTGCACGTGGTGCACAGGTTACTGATATTGTTATTATTATTGTCGCTGCTGATGATGATGTAATGCCACAGACAATTGAGGCGATCAATCATGCTACAGCAGCAGGGGTTCCAATTATATTTGCCATCAACAAGGTGGATAAATATGGATCAGATCCCGAAAAAATAAAACAGCAACTCGCAAATATGAACTTCCTCGTCGAAGACTGGGGTGGGAAGTATCAGTCGCAGGATATATCTGCCAAAAGCGGACAAGGAGTAGCTGAATTACTCGAAAAAGTGTTGCTCGAAGCCGATATGCTCGAACTGAAAGCAAATCCGAATAAACGTGCATTGGGTTCTGTAATTGAGTCTTCTTTAGACAAGGGACGTGGTTATGTTGCTACAGTTCTTGTTCAAAGCGGAACTTTAAATGTTGGGGATGTTATTCTCGCCGGACCTCATTTTGGTCACATCAAGGCGATGTTTAACGAACGTAATCAGCGAGTCGAAAGTGTTGGTCCTGCTGAGCCGGTTTTAATCCTGGGATTAAACGGAGCACCACAGGCCGGTGATAAGTTTAATGTCATGGAAAGCGAACGCGAAGCTCGCCTGATTGCCAATAAACGTGAACAGTTACAGCGGGAACAGGGTCTTCGTACTCAAAAACATATTACTCTTGATGAAATTGGCCGAAGGATTGCTATCGGAAACTTCCAGGAACTGAATATCATTGTGAAGGGTGACGTGGACGGATCAATCGAAGCACTCTCTGACACATTGATCAAACTCTCTGTCGGAGAGATCCAGGTGAACGTGATTCATAAAGCGGTTGGACAGATCACAGAGTCGGATATTATGCTGGCCTCTGCCTCCAATGCGATTATTGTTGGATTCCAGGTACGTCCTTCATTGAGCGCCAGGAAACTGGCCGAGAAGGAAGGAATTGACATCCGGCTTTACTCCATCATTTACGATGCGATCAACGAAGTCAAATCGGCCATGGAAGGAATGCTTGCTCCTGAAATAAAGGAAGAGATCAAAGGAACGGCCGAAATTCTTACCGTATTCAACATTACCAAAGTTGGCACAATTGCCGGATGTATTGTCAGGGATGGCAAGATCACCAGGAATTCAAAAGTTCGTTTGATCCGCGACGGTATCGTTGTATTCACAGGAGAATTGGAGTCATTGAAACGATTTAAGGACGATGTGAAAGATGTTGCCAAAGGTTACGAATGTGGTTTAAATATCAGGAATTACAATGATCTGAAAGAAGGCGATTTTATCGAAGCTTTCGAACAGATTGAAGTTGCAAAGACCCTGGATTAATCATTGATTTAAAATATTTTACATAAAATAATGTGAAGTCTCGGTGCATTTGAGGCTTTGAGAAATCAATAACTGATCAGTACATGGCTTTATACCCATTTACTGATCATTGTTTTTATGACCAGGTCGGTTTTTAACCGAAAGCCACCATATCGAAATAAAATGATTCAATACAATTGTCAGTTATTAAGTAAAACGAATTAATTGTTGTCGTATTCTTGACTTTCCTCTTTAGTTGAAAATGATTTCTCATAATAATATTCAACATTTTCTATGGTATAGAATCTTAATAAATTGATCGACTAAAATAATACGACACTATTTTATATTTGTTACTTACTTTTCCCGGAGGATGAATCAACCTTTCATGAGAAAATAACTGTATTAATACATTGAATCTCTGTGCGTTCTCATGGAACTCCCATGCCAGGAGATTCCCACACTGAACTAAATTTTCATTCCTTTTTGTGCCGCCACCACTAAATTATTTCCGGCGGCATGGTCGTTTCAGCTGATAAGGACCTGGAAATTATTTTTTGCTCCATCCCGATTTTTCCCTAATATATTGTAATTTAGAGCAACTTAAAATCAAATATCATGAAAAACGTTATTTTGATTTTAATCGTTGCATTATATACGGATGTCATTGTTTTTAGCCGGCAATAAAGTTCTTCCGGATATGTTACATCAAAAATATTGAAAATCATGAATTTGAAGTTTAAATGCGATTGTTCGGATATTAACTGGGAAATTGTCCCCGAAATATTAAAAACAGTGGGTATGTCGTATCACAGTGCCGAAGTACACCATAAAACATTTTCATCCAGTGCAGCTGTGATGTTTGTTTTCGATGATCAGCAACTGGTTGGTTTTGGTCGTGCTATTTCAGATGGTTTTATCCAGGCGGCAATATACGATGTAGCAGTATTACCTTCCCACCAGGGTCGGGGAATTGGAAAATTAATTATCGAAAAGATTGTGGCGTCACTTCCCGGATGTAATTTTATCCTCTATGCCTCGCCGGGGAAGGAGCTTTTTTATGAAAAGCTGCAGTTTAGAAGGATGAAAACCGGGATGGCTTTGTTTGTAAAATCAGAAACGATGAGTATCAGAGGATTTACTGAATAGCAATTACGATCCATACGACTTGTTATACAACCCTAAATACCTTCAAGATAATGAACACAACAATTGAAAAATTTGTAAGCGATAAAAATATCGCACTGATCGGAGTATCATCGGATAAAAAAAAGTTTGGGAACATGTTGTTGCTTGAATTAACGAAAAAAGGATACACTGTTTTCCCGGTACATCCTTCTCTTGGCGAAATTGAAGGGATCAAGTGCATTCCTGATATTAGAATCCTTCCCGGACATGTGACCAACCTTATCCTGGTTGTTAAACCTGAGATTACAGAGCAGATCATTTACCAGTTAAAAGATTCGCCGGTTAAACGCGTATGGATGCACAAAGGTGCGGGGGCCGGATCGGGTTCGGCGGCAGCAATAGAAGCATGTAAAATTAACGGAATTGAAGCGGTGCATGGGTTTTGCCCGATGATGTTTTTCTCTCCTTCCGGATTTCATGGTTTCCATTTATGGCTCCGGAAAAAATTTGGCAAAGTCCCTGAAGGGTTTGTTAAATAAGTGAAGTGTATTCGCATCGATTTATTCTTTGAAGATTAACCTTTCTCCTTTATCCTTTTTTTTCTACCTTGCATTTTTTAAAATAGGGTAAATGGACAAAAAAAAGTGGAAATTAAAATTAGGGATAACCCTGATTTCGGTTTCGGTTGCAATTTTTCTGATGTTATTTGCGCTTCCTTTCGTTTCAATGGATACAAAGGTGAAAATAGCCCTGACAACGGCATTTATGATCGGGGGCGAGGTGATGTTTTGGGTGGGCACTATCTTAATTGGTAAGGATGTTTACCTGAAATTTAAAGCAAAATTAAAATCAGGCGAATGGCTTGAGAAAAAGAAAAATGATGCAAACGGCGAAGGTTAAATGATGTGTGCACTTTCCAAAAAGTAATATATATATAAGAATAACCTTTAGATTCTTTGCCTGATCCGATAAGCGGAATTGATCAATACACCTGCAAATAACCTTAATCATTGAAAAATGTCTGACAGTCTCGATCCTGGTTATTTGCATCATCACCTATCTCGTTTTGATTGCGGCATCCCCCATTATGAAAGTTTTGGGAGAGACAGGAAACAAAATTATGCTACGGTTAATGGGATTGATAATAATGGTAATCGGGGTTGAATTCTTCTTCGCCGGGTTAAAACCCTTTGTCAGGGAGATGATGAAATAATCGGATAATTCATTTTAGTATGAGATATTTAAAGCCTGGTTTTCGGTTTCATTTCCTCATCATCGTAGGATTTATTTTTTTCACGTTAATGATGAATTTTAGCGCCCTGGGACAAGATCAATTCAAAGGGGTGACGCGTGTGCTTGTAGCGAAAAAACAGGCGTTGGGAAGGAATGTCTGCATGCTTATTTTTAAGGACGACCGCCTGATTTATGAAAAAAATCTGGGGAGCTATACACGCGATACTCCTGATATCATCGCAAGTTGCAGCAAATGGCTTACGGCTGCACTCGTTGCAACGTTTTTTGATGAGGGGAAGATCACGCCCGGGGATACAATAGGGAAGTATCTACCCATATTCTCAATGCATGGGAAGGGGAATATCACGATCGGTCAGTGCATCAGTCATACCTCGGGCATCGAAGGGGGACAGATTACGTTACGGACACTATTGGAAAGAAGAAAGGTGAGGTCGCTTGCCGATGAGGTGAACGCTTTTGCTGAAAAACCTGTATCAGGTAAACCGGGAGAGGTATTTATTTATGGTAATATCGGTTTAAATATTGCAGGACGGATTCTTGAAGTAGTCACGCACAAGGATTTTGAAACACTCTTCCAGGAGCGGATAGCTAAACCCCTGGGGATGAATCACACCACTTTTGTGAAAGGGAATGCAGTGAATCCATCGGGAGGCGCAACATCGACCGCTTCAGACTATATGAATTTTCTGCAAATGATTCTCCGGAAAGGGGAGTTCCGGGGAAAGCAAATTATCCGGCCGGAGACCATCGCTCTAATGCAGCAGAGTCGTACTGCCGGCAGGAAAGTGATTTATTCTCCCGCTGAGGCTGCCAGCTTTGAGTATGGATGGGGCGAGTGGATAATGGAGAAAGATAAAGCGGGGAACAGCATTGTCGTGAGCAGTCCCGGCCTTTTTGGAACCTTTCCCTGGATCGATCTCAAACGCAATTATGCGGCAATTGTATTTGTAAAGAATATTCACTTTAAAGACCGTCAGAAAAATTATCGGGAGATAAGGGAGGCGGTAAATAAGGCGATAGAATAATGCGAAATATGTTTTTCTTGAATCACAAACGATCAAATAAAGATAGAAATCGTTGAAAGAATGGATCGTTAATTGTCAACAATAAAATGGAATTAGAAATGTCGGATAGATTCCAGGATAGATACCGTATTCCGTCTTCCCGCGCTTTGTGGTGGGATTATGGTCGTAGTGCAGCCTATTTTGTTACCATTTGTATTGATTGGCGGGAATGTTATTTTGGGAATATTATTGAAACGAAAATCATCGTATCCCCGATTGGTGAAATCGCTCAATCGTGCTGGTCAGAAATTCCGCAACATTTCCCATATGTCCAACTGGATTCTTTCGTTGTGATGCCAAATCATGTCCATGGTATTATCATTATTGATAAACGGATTGGAATGATTGTTAAAAATGGATCCATTGAATCGAAGGATAACAACCCGTTCAATTCTATGAACAATTCGACAAACGCAATAATTGAAAATTCGACGGATGCACCGGTAGGAATTTCGACGGATGTTCCGGTAGGAATTTCGACGGATGTTCCGGTAGAGACGCGATTAATCGCGTCTCTACAACCCAATCCAACCGTACAACGCAATCCAACCGTACAACATGATTCATCCGTAAATCATGATCCATCCATTCAAAAACAAAAATCCATTAACAAAATTAATCCCAATTTCGCATGGCAGGCCCGTTTTTACGAAACAATTATCCGCAGTGAACAATCTTATCGGATAAAATCTGAATACATTATCAGTAATCCATCAAAATGGAAGGATGATCAATTCTATATTAGTTGAAATATGTTATTTTAAAGAGATATAAAGAGATATAATATGAGCGAACTAATTGAGAAAATCCGCCGCGAACTTATCGGGAACAGTGATGAACAGCTTCAGAAAAGCAGTCAGCGGTTTTTTAAGGAAGATATCCGTTGCTATGGAATCAAGAG
>Ga0208789_1001652_pt1 | contig 11726 bp, 5 predicted proteins | sample Methanotroph_Enr_FD_187368 | JGI IMG/M metagenome (GOLD analysis project Ga0208789, IMG submission 187368) | Enriched soil microbial communities from Old Woman Creek wetland in Ohio, USA - Methanotroph_Enrichment_5 (SPAdes) (version 2) | ecosystem: Environmental > Terrestrial > Soil > Wetlands...
GGAATCATTATTGGACAAATCCATCACAATCTCCAAACAGCGCACAACATTATATAATGCACTTAACCTGATATCCGAAAAAGCGGATTGCCTTTTTATTTATGATAGCCAGGTAGTTGAGAGCGATAAACGCGTTAAACTGGTTGCTGATAATCAACCTCTAAAACAAGTTCTCGATAATATCCTTGCAAATCCGGAACTTACTTATAAGGTGATCGGGCAGCACATACTTATCTACCGTGTTAAAAAAGAAAATCTCACTGTAAATCATTCACCGAATGTGGCTCCTGTTCATGATACTATTAAAAAAAGTATTATTATCAAAGGGCATGTTTTCGATAATGAAAACAAGACAGCCATGCCTTTTGTAAGCATCGGGATACTCGAAGAAAATATTGGAACAATCACGAATATGGATGGATATTTTACGTTAAAAATACCGTCTTCCTATTCCGGATCTTCAATGGTTGTCTCGCATATAGGTTATATGAGTCAGCGTATTCCCATTCAATTGCTTAATGAGCAGCAGGTCGATATTTTTCTCGATAGGAGGATCATCTCTTTACAGGAAGTTATTATACGCTACCTTGATCCGACTACAATTGTGGAGAAGGCAATGCATCAGCGTAAAGTGAACAATAGCCTGGAACCTGTTTACATAACCGCATTTTACCGCGAAGGAGTTCAGAAAAACAGCCGCTACATCAGCTATTCCGAAGCTGTTTTTAAAGTGTATAAGTCTTCTTATAAACTGTCTGAGAATTACGACCAGGTGAAACTTCTGAAATCAAGAAAAATTGATAATACGAATCCCCGGGATACCGTTTTGCTGAAACTAAAGGCTGGTGTGCTTTCGGCATTGCAACTTGATATTGTAAAATGTGTACCTGGCTTCCTCGACCTGGCTCCACCCATTGAATATACCTATACATATTCCGACCTTGTTTCGTACAATTCGAAAGATGCCTATGCAATCACATTTGAACAAAACAATGGCATAACCGATGCACTCTTTATCGGAACGCTGTATGTTGAAAAAGAAAGTTTTGCCATTTTGGGGGCTGATTTCGAAATAAACCCGGCATTCCTCGATAAAGCCGCCGAAAATCTGATCCTGAAAAAAAGCCCCAAACTAAAAGTTAAACTCGAAAAAATCAGTTATTCAATCAGTTATTCTCCTCTTAACGGGAAGTATTACCCGAATCATACACGCTGTGATATTCAGCTCAAGACACGCTTAAGAAAACATTTATCATGGGATAATTTTAATACTTTCCTGGAATTTGCTACCTGCCATATTGATACGGCAAATGTTGTGAAATTCTCAAGGCAGGAAGTGTTAAAGCCCAATGTTGTATTTTCGGATGCGCCATACAGCAACGACAACTCTTTCTGGGGCGATTACAATATTATAGCTCCCGAAGCTAAACTGAGTGAAGCGCTTTCGAAAATTATCGGGAAGATTGAGGAGATTAAATAAGACTTGATTTAATTCTGTATTTTTGTATTCAACAAAATTAATTATATGATATATTTTTGAATTATAAGGAGTTGAATAATGGTATGGTATTTGTTATTTTATTAATAAGGATAAACCAGATTTTTATACCAACATTTAAAAACATACAATCATGAAAAGCTCAAGTTTATTATTCTGTATTTTTCTTTTGTTCCTTGGTTTTTCCGCTTCGGCCCAGGATTACAATGAAGAAAGATTGAACCTGCCAGGTGACAACCTGAATTTGTATGCAGTGATGAAACTGTTTCAGGAATCGAAAACGCTCGAAGATTTTGAGAGGAACCTGAATGCAGCGGACTCAAAAATCAATAACCTCGACCTGAACGGAGACGACAAGATTGATTACATCAAGGTAATTGATTATGTTAATGGCAATGATCACACCATTGTTCTACAGGACCCGATCAATGAGAAAGAAAGCCAGGACGTAGCTGTGTTTACCGTGCAAAAGGATGCTAACAACAATGTCCAGATACAGTTGATCGGTGATGAAGAATTGTATGGAAAAGATTACATTATTGAACCGAATTATGATGATGCGGTTTCCGCAAATGAAACGCCGAACCCCGGGTACACTGGCAACACCCGTGTGGTGAATGGGGTAAGGGTTGTTGAAACCCATACAACTTATGTTGAAGTAGCAAGATGGCCATTAATTTCATACCTCTTTTTGCCTTCGTATGTTTCATGGCATTCGCCATGGTACTGGGGCTACTATCCATCCTACTGGAGTCCATGGCGTCCGTTTTACTGGGATTACTATTATGGCTATCATTCCCATTGGAATCACTACTATTATGGTCATTATCGCCCATGGCACACATACCGCTATACCCACTGGAACGATTATTATTATAAAACGCATCGTACTTATTCCAATACGGTGCACCAGCGTCGGCAAAGCGGATCGTATAAAAGTACGTACTCAAGACCTGATTTAAGAAAACAAGGTTCAGCTGATTACGTTAAAAGGTACCCGGCAAACAGGGATGGTTCCAAAAGCAGAAATGCCACAAATACAGGTGTAAGCCGCCAGAAATCACAGCCAGGAGTTGGCCGTACTACGGGAAAGCGGGGAGAGAATAAGCCGGCGGTAAGACAAAACACCAATAAGTCAACAAACCGTCAGGGAGTTAATAATCAGCGTACAAAATCAACTGAACGAAAGTCTGTTGTGAAATCATCTAAAAATAAGCCATCAGTAAGGTCAGGTGTTAACAAAAGTTCAGATCGTCCGGCAAATACCAAACGTGCAGTGCGATATGAAAAGAGGCGTGATGCTGTAAAAAAAGAACCAGCAAAACGTTCATCTGAAACTAAGAAATCAAGGAGCACCCAATCAGAGAAACCTGATAGAAAATAATACTCAAAATACTCGTAAACTATCTTAATTTCAAAGGGAGTTCCCTGTTTTTCGGGAGCTCCCTTTAACTTTTTAGCCTCGTGTAGGCCAATATATTTTGCCGCCTGATATTGGAGATATAGTATCGGTTTTTTATCTCCGCAGCTATCCTTGATTAATTCATTAATTGGATTCTGTGATTCCGGTTCCATTGGTTGGATTTTTATCCGTAAATTTACAAAAAGAGCTTTTGGTGACTTGGTGGTTGAAAAGCATTGACTATCAGTTATATGATAAATTTGCATCTTCGCTTATTATTTTTAAAAACACTGATAAGCCCGACAAAGTCAAATTTTCAGTTTAAATACATGTATGGAAAAGAAATTCTCATTCAATAAAAAAGATATCAATATCCTTTTACTAGAAGGCATCCATCAATCTTCGGTTAAATACTTTTCCGAAGCAGGTTATACAAATGTTGAATATCATAAAACTGCTCTTGACGAAAAAGAGCTGGAAGAAAAAATTAAAAATGTGCATATTATTGGTATCCGCTCAAGGACTAATCTCACGCGGGAAATTCTCCTGAAAGGACGAAAGCTGTTTGCGATCGGGTGCTTCAGTATTGGGACTAACCAGGTAAATTTAAAAGCTGCCAAAGGTCATGGAATACCGGTTTTCAACGCTCCTTTTTCCAATACCCGCTCAGTGGCAGAACTTGTGATAGCTGAAATTATTATGCTTATGCGCGAAGTACCGGCAAAAAGCGCTGCCGCGCACCGGGGTGAATGGCTGAAGCTTGCATCCAATTCTTTTGAAGTAAGAGGTAAAAACCTGGGAATCATAGGTTACGGACATATTGGGTCGCAGGTATCAATCCTGGCCGAAGCTATGGGTATGAACGTTTATTATTACGATGTTGAAAAAAAACTCAGCCTTGGCAAAGCAATTGCATGTTCATCACTCGCTGATTTGCTTATGATTTCGGATGTTGTAACCTTACATGTTCCGGAGACCGAACTTACCAGGAATATGATTTCTTTCGCTGAACTGGTTTTAATGAAAAAAGGATCGGTAGTAATAAATGCTTCAAGAGGAACAGTAGTGGATTACGCAGCAGTTGCAAAAGCACTGAAAGAAGGGCAGTTGTCGGGAGTTGCTGCGGATGTATTTCCTGTTGAGCCAGCTTCATCTTCCGAAAGGTTTCACTCTGTTTTACAGGAATTTGAAAATGTAATACTTACTCCCCATATCGGCGGGAATACTCTGGAAGCGCAGGAAAATATAGGAATGGAAGTTGCTGATAAACTGATACGTTACAGCGATAATGGATCCACTATCGGGGCAGTGAACTTCCCTCAAATTGCGCTTCAACCCAATATTGATAAACAACGCTTTTTGCATATTCATAAAAACATGCCCGGGCTGCTGAAAGATATCAACAATGTGTTTACCGACAGGAATATCAATATCACATCACAATTTCTGCAGACAGACCCGGAAATCGGCTATGTTATTATCGACACCGAAAGCCAGACTGATGAAACTATTTTAAAGGACTTGAAAGCAATTCCGCATACGATACGGGCAAGGATGCTGTTCTAAGTTACAGAAGTGAAACATTCTGTTTGGGATTTTATGAAGACACGGATTTATCCCGTTTTGAGAATAGCAGAAGTATTAATCCCATCATAATGGCGCCCAGGAATGCCAATGCCATATCTTTCTGAGCATCCCAGTAGTCACCCTGCTGACCGTTATAGGCTTCAGCATCTTCGGGTGACAGGAAAATCGAAATGCTCCATTCGAATACTTCATAAAGCATACTCATTGATAAAATAGTCGTTAAGGCCAGCAACGTAACCACTTTGCGGGGTAAATTGTACCAGCGGGAATAGATTTCGCGCAGTGGAATCAGCATCATAAATCCAAACATAAAATGAACGAGCCTGTCGTACTGATTTCTTTGAAATCCGAAATAGGTATTGATGCTGAATCCTGTAAGGCTTTTTATCCAATAGTCGTAAGGCGTGTATGAATATATCCAGCGTGCACCTATTATATGAAAGATCATAAATCCGGTTATTAGCAGGAAAGCTTTGTTTGACAGGTTATTCTTTATTGTTGCGTAAATCAGAAATCCGGCCACAAGCAGTGTGACTGAATGTTGCAGGTACATTTCATCGGGATAGATCGGGTGAATACAAGTTATAATCAATAAGAGGAAGTACAGAATAAGTGATCCAATCTTTTTCCGACGTTGGAGCATGTCCTTGAAGATTAAAAGAAAGCACAAATTTAAGATGAAAAGGGAGTAAAGCGATTTAAACTTTTCTTTTATCAAGTCAGGAATCAGGAACCAGAAACTATTTACCCTTTTCTTACACTTTTACTTCCTTCCATTTTCCTCTTTTAAAATAATACCAGGCCAACAGGGCAATTAAGGTTTCGGCCACAGGGATTGCAATAAATGCTCCGGTTGCTTTCATTTCGAGACCTAAGGAAAGGAAATAGGCTAGGGGAATCTGAAACAGCCAGAAACCAACAAAATTAATAATGGTTGGTGTTCGGGTATCTCCGGCCCCGTTAAGCGCCTGGGTCATAACCATACCGATGCCATAAAAAACATAGCCTGTACCAATTATTTGCAATGCATGAATCCCATAAGCCACCACCTCCTCATCCTGTGAAAAGAAACGGATGATCGGGTTGGCAAAAAACACAAAAAGTACCATTACAAAACTCATGAAAACAGCATTGTATTTTGCAGTGAGCATTACACTCTGCTCAGCACGCAGCATTTGTTTTGCACCAAGATTCTGTCCTACAAGCGTTGCAGCAGCATTGCTTAATCCCCATGCAGGCAAAATAAAGAAAACTACATTCCGGATAGCTATCTGATAACCGGCAGATGCCGATGTTCCGCCGGTTTCAGCCACCAGGCGCGCCAGTATGATCCAGCTGCCGCTGGCAATAATAAACTGCACTGTGGCGGGCCATCCAATATTTATAATTGATTTTATGATTGGAAGATCGAATTTGAAATGACTCATTCGGAGTTTAATAATTCCATCTCCTTTAAATAAATGATAACATTGATAAAGTACTCCTGAACTACGACCTGTCACAGTTGCGATAGCTGCACCTTTTAATCCTAGAAAATGAATCAGGATAGGGCACAAAATTATGTTTATTATACTGGCAACCCATAAACTTTTCATTGCCATAGCTGCATCACCGGCTCCGCGGAATATTCCGTTGATCAGAAATAAAAACATGATGGCGGAACTTCCTGCAAACATGATACGGGTAAATATAGCTCCTTCTACTACCACTTCAGCACTTGCTCCCATGAGTGATAAGATGTCGCCTGCGAAAACTACACCCGAAATACTGATTACCAGGGTTCCAATAAGTGAAACGATCAACGCCTGGGCGCCTGCATGAGCCGCGGCTGCAGGATTTTTTTCACCTATACGCCTTGCAACAATGGCTGTTGCAGCTGTGCTGATTCCAATGGCCAGTGAATAAACTATCGAAATAACTGATTCGGTGAGACCAACTGTGGCAATGGCATTTTGCCCCAGTTTGCCGACAAAGAACATATCAACCAAAGCAAAAACACTCTCAAGGCTAAGCTCGAGAATCATTGGGACAGCCAGTAAAAAAACGGCTGTCCGGATGTTACCTGAAGTATAATCCTGTTCAACCCCGTTCAGGGATTGTTTTATTAACAGGTATGCCCGTTTGTATATATTATTTTGCCCCTGAGCTGACATGAATTTATATTGTGTTATTATACGATGTAAGAACAGGTAATGGTTTGGTTGATGAAGCTATGATGTAAAATTACCTACTTTTTCCGGAAATAAGTCAAAACAAAAAATCAACCCGAAAGTTGATCTTTTATTAAATAATTTGGTTGAGGTTTTAGCAATACGATCATACTTTCCGCAGGAACCTGTCAATTTCTTTTGCTGCTTTTCGGCCCGAAGCAATAGCATTTACAACTAAACTGGCTCCGCTAACCGAATCGCCTGCTGCAAATATTTTTTGATGGTTGGTCGATTGATTTGCATTCACCTTGATATTATTACGCTGGGTAAGTTCCAGTTCGAGTTCCGTAAGCAATCCTTCCAGCATGGGATGTACAAATCCCATAGCAAGCAGAACCAGGTCGGCATCAATTATCCGGCGTGTTCCAGGAACAACTTCCATTGAGTGATGATTGTCCTTATAAACCCATTCAACTTCCTCAACTTCAACGCCGGTAACCTGGTTGTTTTCACCAATAAATTTAACGGTTGAAAGGCTCCAGAACCGCTCGCAGCCTTCTTCATGTGAGGTGGTAGTTTTCAGCACTTTCCCGAAATAGGGCCAGGGATTGTCGTCGGCACGGTCAACGGGTGGTTTTGGCATGATTTCGATCTGCGTTACGCTTTCAGCTTTTTGCCTGATGGAAGTACCCACACAGTCGGAACCCGTATCGCCGCCTCCTATTACAAGAACTTTTTTGTTTTTGGCATTAATCGGATTATCTGTTGCTATGATTTGCCCGTTATTTACCCGGTTTTGAGTAGATAGAAAATCCATGGCAAAATGAATTCCATTCAGTTCCCGTCCTTCTGCATTTAAATCGCGGGGATGCATTGCTCCAACAGCAATACACACTGCGTCAAATTGCGCTGCAATCTCTTTTCCCGAAATATCTTTGCCAATATTTACTCCTGTTTTTACTATAAGGCCTTCTTTGATCATCAGGTCAAAACGCCTGTCAACAGTAGCTTTACTCAGCTTAAAGTCAGGAATGCCAAAGCGCAGTAACCCACCCGCTTTTTCATCTTTTTCAAACAAAGTTACCCAATGGCCGGCCTTGTTTAACAGGTCAGCAGCAGCCATTCCCGAGGGACCGCTTCCAATAACTGCTACTTTTTTACCCGTACGGATTTCCGGTGGTTCAGGTTTAATATATCCTTCCGCGAATGCTTTCTCAACAATAGCAACCTCATTTTCCCGGATCGTCACAGGTTCCTGGTTGATATTCAACACACAGGCATGTTCGCAACTTGCCGGGCAAATCCTTCCGGTAAACTCCGGAAAATTATTGGTTGCCGCCAGTCTCATATAAGCTCCTTTCCAGTCGCCTTTATACAACAGATCATTCCACTCGGGAATCAGATTATCGACCGGGCAACTCCAATGACAAAACGGAATACCACAATCCATACATCGTGATGCCTGCAACATCCGGTCTTCGCTGTTTAATACCTGCTCAACTTCACTAAAGTCGGTAATGCGTTCGTGCATTGGCCTGTTTCCGGCATCTTTTCTACGTATCTTCAAAAATCCTTTTGGATCGCTCATTGTATTCTTTTTATTAAATGGGCTATAATTACCTGATTATTAATTAATATTCCCCGAACTGAGGGTCGGGGCTATTTAGCCGGGGCTATTAATAAGATGCAATTCATCTCATTGATTTAACATTTAAAGATCAACCTCAACATCAGCTATTTTCTTCTTTAGTTCTTCAAGTTTCTGTTCGTGTAAAACCTTCTTATAATCATAAGGAATGATTTTTATGAACATCGGAAGGTATTTCTCAAAATCATCAAGAATCATTTTCGCCTTCTTGCTTTTGGTAAAGTAAAAATGACGTGCGATAAGCCCGTTGAGTTCATGAACGTCCACGCGATCTTCTACCAGCGATAATTCAACCATACCCATATTGCAGTAATAATCAAAATCGCCTTTTTCATCCAGCACATAAGCAATTCCGCCACTCATGCCAGCAGCAAAGTTGCTCCCGGTTGAACCAAGTACAACTACACGGCCCCCGGTCATATATTCACAGCAGTGGTTGCCAACGCCCTCAACAACAGCATTAGCACCGCTATTGCGCACACCGAAACGCTCACCGGCAATACCTGAGATATAGATTTCGCCTCTTGTGGCCCCATAAAGTACAGTATTTCCTATAATTATGTTTTTATCTGAATCAAAGGTTGATCCGGTGGGAGGGACAACAATGATTCTTCCTCCTGACAGCCCTTTACCAAGGTAATCATTTGAATCGCCTTCCAGCCGGAGCTCAATGCCAGGCATAAGGAATGCGCCAAAGCTCTGCCCGGCTGATCCGTTGAACCTGCAGTTGATTGTCCCTTCCGGTAATCCTTCGGCGCCATACAGCGTTGCTATCTTTCCCGACAGCATGGCTCCTGTGGTTCTGTCGGTGTTCTGGATAGTCTTATGAATCAGAACAGGTTCTTTCAAAGTCAGGGCCTTCTCAGCTTCTGTAATCAACTCCAGATCAAGAATATGATCAATTTTATGATCCTGTTTGTCAATACAATGTATGGCATTTACTGAAGATTCCTTTGGTAAAGTAAGCAAACCACTCAGATCAAGATTTTTAATTTTCCAGTGATCAATTTCAGAATTTCTTTCCAGGAGATCAAGCCGGCCAACGATATCATCCATTTTTTTATATCCAAGTTCCGCAAGCTGTTCGCGAACTTCTTCTGCTATAAAACGGAAAAATGTAACCAGGTTATCAGCTTCTCCATGGAATCGTTTGCGGAGTTCAGGATCCTGGGTTGCTACTCCGACAGGGCAGGTATTCAGATGGCATTTGCGCATCATTACACACCCTAATACGATAAGTGCAGATGTTGCAAGCCCAAACTCTTCGGCGCCCATCAATGCTGCCATTATGATATCTTTCCCGCTTTTCAACTGTCCATCAGCCTGAAGCATTACTTTCCTGCGCAGGTTATTCATGACCAGCGTTTGCTGCGTTTCGGCAAGTCCAAGTTCGAGCGGTAACCCGGCATGTTTTATTGATGATGTGGGACTTGCTCCTGTGCCACCTTCGTAACCACTTATGGTGATAAGATCGGCACCTGCTTTGGTAACTCCGGCAGCGATGGTGCCTATACCACTTTCAGAAACCAGTTTTACACTGATCCTGGCCCTGGGATTAACATTCTTAAGATCGAAAATAAGTTGTGAGAGGTCCTCGATGGAGTAAATATCGTGGTGTGGTGGAGGGGAAATAAGTGTAATGCCTGGTATGGAATACCTTGTTTTGGCAATGATATGATCAACTTTATGGCCAGGAAGCTGTCCGCCTTCACCGGGCTTAGCGCCTTGTGCAATCTTGATCTGAAGTTCATCAGCATTTACCAGGTATTCGGTTGTAACCCCGAACCGCCCGCTGGCAACCTGTTTGATAGCGCTTCGCGCACTGTCGCCGTTTTCGAGCGGTATAAAACGTACCGGATCTTCACCTCCTTCGCCGGTATTGCTGCGGCCTCCAATGCGGTTCATCGCAATAGCCAGCGTTTCATGAGCCTCGCGGCTGATGGAACCATACGACATTGCCCCGGTTACAAAGCGTTTCATTATATTTTCAACCGGTTCAACTTCATCAATTGGAATTGGGTTTCTCTTAATTTTCAACAATCCCCGGATAAATCCCGGACGCGCTGTATCAGCATTTACCAGGTCGCTGTATTCTTTAAACTTTGAATAATTTCCGGTACGCGTGCTCCATTGAAGTAAAGCAATCGATTCTGGGTTCCAGGCATGGTGCTCTCCGTATTTACGGTATGAAAATACGCCTTCGGTAAGTATTTCAGGTTGTTGTTCGTGGATAAAAGCTTTTCGGTGAGGGATAAGGACTTCTTCGGCTATTTCACTCATTCCTATACCGCCTATCCTTGAAACGGTTCCTGCAAAGTATTTGTCGATTACATCGGCATGTATTCCAACGGCTTCGAATATCTGGGATGAGCGGTAACTCCTGAGTGTACATATCCCCATTTTCGACATTATTTTGAGGATTCCTTTATTGACAGCATTAATATAGTTGTCTCTTGCATTCTGATAATCAAGCTGTATGGCTTTTTCTTTGACTAGTTTGTCGATCACGGCAAAGCTCATGTACGGGTTAATAATGCTTGCTCCGTACCCGAAAAGCAGGGCAAAATGCATTACTTCGCGTGGTTCAGCCGACTCAACAACAATATCGATCTGCATCCGTTTTCGCTTTTTAATGAGGTGATGGTGTACGGCTGATACCGCCAGTAAGGAAGGAATAGGTGCAGTGTTTTTGTCAATATCGCGGTCGGAAAGAATGATGTAATTTTTACCTTCATCAACAGCTTTTTCTGCATCGATACACAATTGCTCAACAGCCGATTGCAATCCTTCAGCGCCTTTGTCGGCATCGAAATGCAGCAACAGGTTTACATTTGAAAATCCTTTATATCTAAGGTTTTTTACAACTTTAAAATATGTATTTGAAATGACAGGATTCCGGAATCGAACCATTTTAACATGATCGGGGGATGTTTCCAGGAGATTTTGTTGCAATGAACCCAGGTAACCTGAAAGCGTCATCACTAATTCCTCCCTGATCGGATCGATAGGTGGATTGGTAACCTGGGCAAACAATTGTTTGAAATAGTTGAATAGCCTGTAAGGTTTTCGTGAAAGTACAGCCAATGGAACGTCATTACCCATTGAACTGATAGGTTCTTTGCCTGTAGCGGCCATTTCCCTGATAATCACATTGGTATCCTCCATCGAGTAATTGAAGGATGTGAGGTATTTGTTAAATTGATCACCCATATCAGGTTTTACCTGCTGACCGGTTTCAATCTCTTCGAGGTTGACTACATTTTGTTTGATCCATTCACCGTAAGGAAATTCGCCGGCGAGTTTGGCTTTAAGTTCCTCATCGTGATAGATTTTGCCTTCTTCAGTATCAAGCAGGAGCATTTTACCTGGTTTCAACCGTCCTTTTTCCCTTATTTCTCCAGGGGTGAAAGTCTGAACGCCAGTTTCAGATCCCATCACCAT
>Ga0208789_1001653_pt1 | contig 11712 bp, 8 predicted proteins | sample Methanotroph_Enr_FD_187368 | JGI IMG/M metagenome (GOLD analysis project Ga0208789, IMG submission 187368) | Enriched soil microbial communities from Old Woman Creek wetland in Ohio, USA - Methanotroph_Enrichment_5 (SPAdes) (version 2) | ecosystem: Environmental > Terrestrial > Soil > Wetlands...
AATGATCTTCAAATACCTGCAGTATATGCTTCATATTAATAAATGTACCTGCTGTTTTGGTCGTATCAACGGGTCTGCAGTAATAGGTGATTGGAACCTTTCTTTGTTGTCCGTTAAATGAGTCTTCAATTAATTCGTATCTGCCTGTTGTGGCCGAAATCAGGTAAGTGGGCAGTGTATAATCTGTTTTCCAGTGCCAGGTGGAGGTATTATTCCTATCTGCCGTTATTTCAACCAGCCTGCCGCCGCTTATGGCTTTTTTATCGTTAGTCACCGTGAGGTATACATCAAATAAGGCCCGGTCGTGAAAATCATCAACACAAGGAAACCAGGCTTTACCCAGGTTATGAGGAATCGACTGAAAACCGACACCCAGATTAAGTGCATACTCACCCGAGAAATGAAAACCTCCCCATCCACTTGGATCAACAAAAGGCCTACCATGATAATAGATTGTAGCCATTATTGAGTTACCCGCTTTCAATGGCTCTGAAAGCCCGATTATTATTCTGTCGGAAAAATGAGTGAATGCATTGGTTTTAATATTTCCGATAAATACAGAATCCACTGACAGGCTGACAAGTTCAAGTTTAACGGAAGAGAGTAAATTGGTTTTTGAAACTAGTTTTACCTCCGTGTAACCTTTAATAGTTTTATTCGTCAGATCTATATCTGTTAAATGAATCCCGTAGTGAACCGCCTCGAGTGTATCGCTGTATAAGGCCGTTGCCCGGTTTTTTTTTTGCGAAAATTGAGCAAAAACAATGTTTTTGATGTTTAATACCAAAAAGAATGTAAAAAACACAAATAAATATGTTTTTGTCATGTGTTTATATCAATGTTAAAAATAACTTTGTAAAATTAATCCAATAATATTAACACCACCTAAGTTTAGGCTCTTTAACCTGTTTTCAATGAGAAAATTTATTTTATTAATTACTCTCCTTGTGCTGATTACATCCCTTAAAGCACAGGAAGTATGGACGCTGGAAAAATGCGTCGAATACGCACTTAGCAATAATATCCAGGTAAAACAACAACTTCTGCAGGTGAAAAATGAGCAAGCTTTGTTGCAGCAGGATAAACTTAGCCTGCTTCCTTCGGTGAACGGCGGAGCCAGCCATGGATATAACTTTGGTCAGACCGTCGACCGTTATACCAATCAATTTGCAACCAATAGGGTGCAAAGTGATAACTTCTATCTGGGTTCATCTGTGACACTTTTTGGTGGTCTTCAGAAACTAAACCAGATCAAGCAACGGAAGAAAGACCTGGAAGCTACGAATTTTGATACAGATAAATTCATGGACGATATGTCACTGAATATAGCGACAGGATATTTGCAGATTCTCTATTATAAGGAATTGGTAAAAACCACTCAAAATCAGCTTGATGCAACTGAATTGCAGGCAAAAAGGCTAAGAATTCTTGTTGATGCCGGATCGTTGGCACAGGGCGATTTTTATACACTGGAAGCTCAGCGTGCATTGGATAATTCACAGGTTGTAAGTGCTCAGAATAACCTGGATATTGCTTATCTTACATTGGTTCAGATGCTGGATTTGCCTACAACACAAGGCTTTGAAATTGAAACCCCCGACCTTGAAATGAGTTTACAGCCGGCATTGGCTGTTTCTGCTGAGAAGATTTATGGCTTTGCACTCGAAACTCAACCCGTTATTAAAAGTGCTGAGTCCCGGGTTAAAAGCGCTGAAATCGGGTTAGCAATAGCCCAGGGTGGTCAGTCGCCTACGCTCACACTGCAAGGTTCCCTGGGTACAGGTTTTTCCGGAGCCAACAAAATATTCGATTCAACAAATTACACCTTTAATACAAAACCTTTTGCCGATCAGGTAAAAGACAATTTCAACCGTTCAATTTCACTAAACCTGAATGTACCTATTTTTAACGGATGGGCAACACGAACCGCTATTAGCAGGTCTAAAATAAATGTCGAAAATTCACAATATAACCTGGAATTGAGCAAGCTTCAGCTGCGTAAAACTATTGAACAAGCTTATGCCGATGCCAAAGCTGCTTTGAATAATTATGATGCATCCACCGTTGGCGTTAATGCAGCACGTGAATCCTTCAGGTATGCGGAAGACAAATTCAATGTAGGATCTTTAAACTCAGTGGATTATAACAACTCGAAAAAGGATCTCGAAAAAGCAGAATCGGATCAGCTCCGTGCCAAATACGAATTCATTTTCAAAAGCACTGTTCTCGATTTTTATATGGGTAAACCTCTAAGCCTCAAACGAAAATAAAGAAAGAGATATCTAATTAACAAACAAATAAAAAACCGAATCATAAATTAATCCATATCGAAAATGTTTACCAAAAAAAGAATTATCTGGATACTTATTATTATTGTTGTAGTGGCGCTCATAGCTGGTATTATTGCCAAGAAAAAGGGGCTGGTCGGTAAACCCGATGAAACAAAAGTTGCTACCGAAAAAGTTACCAGGCGGACTATTGTCGAAGTAGTATCAGCAAGTGGAAAAATTGCCCCGGAATTCGAGGTGAAGCTATCTCCTGATGTATCGGGTGAAATAATAGAACTTTATGTAAAGGAAGGTGACCTTATTAAAGCCGGACAACTGCTGGCAAAGATAAATAAGCAAATATACCTTTCTAATTATGATCGTACTGTTGCCGCACTGAACACCTCACAGGCTAACCTGGCAAATGCCAAAGCCAGGCTGGCCCAGGTAAAATCACAATTCATCAATGCGAAAAGTTCATACGATCGTAATGAAAAACTCCATAACCAGAAAACAATTTCCGATGCCGAATTCGAAACATCAAAGGCAAACTATGAAGTTGCTCTTGCCGAAGTGGATGCTGCCGAAGAAAGTGTGAAGGCTGCAGCTTTCAATGTTAAAAGCGCAGAAGCCGGTGTAAAAGAATCGCAGGAAAATCTTTCAAAAACATCCATTTATGCACCTGTTGAAGGTACCGTTTCGAAACTTAATATCGAAAAAGGCGAGCGTGTTGCCGGTGCTTCTCAATTCGGTTCGGGTACTGAGATACTCAGAATTGCCAACCTACTGACCATGGAAGTTAAGGTGAGCGTAAATGAAAATGACATTGTACGTGTCAGGCTCAATGATACAGCACTTGTGGAGGTAGATGCTTATCTGAACCGCAAGTTCAAAGGGATTGTTACCGAGATCAGTACCTCGGCCAACACAGTAGGTGTGAGTGCCGACCAGGTTACCAATTTCGAAGTTAAGATCCGCATACTACCCGATTCATATAAAGATCTTATAAAAAAGGATAAACCAAATGATTCGCCTTTCCGCCCGGGTATGTCAGCAACAGTTGATATACAAACCGAGAGTGTGTTTAACGTTTTAACACTTCCAATCCAGGCCATTACTTCAAGAGTGGATACAACCAAAGCTGCAGCCCCGAAAGTTGAAAATGAAGGGCAACCGGAAAGCAATGCTCCGAATACAAAGAAGAAGGCAGAAGTGGCGCAGGAATACGTTTTCCTGTATGATAACGGCGTTGCAAAAATGGTAAAAGTAAAAACCGGTATCCAGGATAATACCTATATCCAGGTCACTGAAGGTCTTAAAGAGGGGCAAGAGGTTATTACCGCTCCTTACCGTGCTGTTTCCAAAAAACTGAAAGATGGGGATAAAGTGAAAAAGGTTGATACCAAAGATTTATATACGGATGAGAAAAAGTAAGATTCTGATTTAATCATAAAGCAGTTTGATCCGGGGTTCCGGGTGTATTGTATCCCATATAGGTATAAGGCACCCGGAACCTTTTTTATTGTAATTTTGCAATCTCTATATTTTTCTTCGAATGGCATTAATTCTGGGTATTGAAACGGCAACAACTATTTGTTCAGTAGCATTGGTGAAGGATGGGAAAATACTTGCCATCCGCGAATCGGAAGGTACCCGGGAGCATTCGGCTGCACTCACCGGTTACATAGCCGGTGTTTTTACCGAGGCCGGTTTAGCTTATCCGCAACTGGATGCCGTTGCAGTGAGTATGGGTCCCGGATCCTATACTGGCTTGCGTATCGGGGTTTCTTCCGCTAAGGGTTTTTGCTATGCACTCGAAAAGCCATTTATAGCCATTGATACATTGAAATCTCTTGCCTGGCAGGCTTTACAGGAGTGCAAACTGCAGCAGGCTGACCTTGAGAATATTCTGCTTTTCCCCATGCTGGATGCACGCCGGATGGAAGTGTACACCGCAACGTTCGATCAGGATCTTCAGGTTATTGAGCCGGTGAATGCAAGTATTATTACCGAAGATTATTTCAATGCATTCGCAGGAAAAAATATTGTTTATTTTGGCGATGGTGCTTCAAAATGTGCATCCCTGTTCGAATCAAAAAGAAATGTCCTATTCCTCGACAATATATCCCTTTCCGCCAAAGCCATTTGTATGCTGGCCGAAAGTGAATTCAAAAACAATAAATTTGCTGATTTAGCGTACTGTGAGCCATTTTACCTGAAGGATTTCATTGCTGGGAAACCACGTGTGAAAGGACTTTATTAACAGTCTCTTTATAAAGTTATCAAAGCATAATTCAAAAAAGGTATTCGTTTATCTATCAGGCTATATATGTTGTTCCCTGTTTGTTTTTTAAAGTCTATAGAGCCATGAGGGGACTAACTTTTTTTGAGGGGATTTGTTTCTTGTATTGAAATAGAATTAAATTTGTTTCTGTTTCATCTGATGAAACAGCCTCAATTCTAAATACAATCCAAATCAATGGAATATAAAATTCTTCAACCTGAGCGTCGTGGCAGCCTGCTGCTGGTAACCATTAACCGCCCCGAGAGCCTGAACGCACTTAATACAGCTTTTTTTGATGAAATGGATCACCTTATTGCTTTTGACGCAGCTGATCCGGGTCTGACTGCTGTTATTATCACCGGTGCGGGTAAAGCTTTTGTTGCGGGTGCTGACATTGCCGAAATGGTAAATAAAACGCCAGCCGAAGCCGAAGAATTCTCTTTGCGCGGACAGAATACGTTCCGGGGTTTTTCCACAATTGCAGTACCCGTGATTGCCGCTATCAATGGCTTTGCACTTGGTGGTGGCCTTGAACTTGCACTGGCATGCGATTTCCGTATTGCTTCAAGCACTGCTAAATTTGGACAACCCGAAGTCAATCTCGGGCTCATCCCGGGGTATTCAGGTACACAACGGCTGCCAAGGCTTGTAGGAATGGGCGATGCACTTTTTATGCTTACAACCGGCGAAATGCTCACCGCTGCTGATGCGTTACGCATAGGCCTGGTTCAAAAAGTCACCGAACCCGAACAGCTTATGGAGGAAGTACTGCGTATTGCCGGGGTCATAGCCACCAAAGGTCCGGATGCTGTTAGGATGGTGAAATTTGTTACACGGGCAGGTTACCAGGTATCACTTGCCCAAGGTAGCCAGTTGGAAGCTCAATCTTTCGGCCAGCTTTTTGGCAAGCAAGGCACCGAAGGCATGAAAGCTTTTCTCGAAAAGCGAAAACCCCAGTGGTAACCTGAAGGAAACGAAAACAGATCATCGGTATTCGTAAATGGTTTACGGTTTCCACGCTCCTTTTTATCTTTTGCTGTGACTATGACTCGTCTTTTGCCTGGTTGCCCTTCGCTCCTCTTCTCAATAAAAAATTCTTAATCCCCAATCACCAAATCTTCTATGGAATACATAAAGCGAATACAAAAAGTCTCAGTCCTCGGTGCAGCCGGGAAAATGGGTAGCGGAATACTGTTGCTTACTGCCATCGAAATGGCTGACCAAATGCTGAAACCCGAAAATAAAGGGAAAGTATTTGTTATAAATGCTATCGATACTTCCGATGAAAGCCTCACCGGGCTTTTAATATATTTGCGGTCACAAGTGCTGAAGGCGGCCGAAAAAAAAATGGTGGCACTTCGCCGGGTCTATTCCGACAAAGCCGGGTTAGTCGAAAACAGTGATATAATTGATGCGTATGTCGTAGATGTGTTGAGCATTGTCCGCACAACCACACGCATCGAAGCGGCATATGATTCCACGTTGGTATTTGAGGCTGTAAGCGAAAACCAGGCACTCAAGGAAAAGCTTTTCCGCCAGATCAATGAAAACAACAATTTTCAGCCCTGGTTCTTTACCAATACCTCTTCTGTGCCTATTGGCGGACTGAATAACAATGCTATGCTCCATGGCCGCATTCTTGGATTTCACTTTTATAATCCGCCAGCCGTGCAAAAACTGGTCGAACTGATTACTATTGCTGAAAACCCGTCCGACATGATCGAGTTTGCCCATAAATACGCAACCAACCTGCGTAAAACGGTAGTTCCCTCTAACGATATTGCAGGTTTCATAGGCAATGGCCATTTTATGCGCGATGCTTTGTTCGGGATAAGTGAAGCTGAACGTCTTTCAAAAGAGATGCCTCTGCACGAAGCCATTTATTGTATTGATCGGGTTACCCGCGATTTTCTGTCACGACCGATGGGTATTTTTCAGCTGATCGATTATGTGGGACTCAATGTGGTTCAGTTTATATTGCGTGTAATGCAACCACATATGCAAGGGGAAAAACTTAACAGCAGCCTCCTTGATGAACTGGTGCTGAACGGTGTTAAAGGCGGCCAGTTCAGCGACGGAAGCCAGAAAGATGGTTTCCTGAAATATGAAAAAGGCAAACCGGTAGCTGTAATTGATAAGCTTACAGGTTCTTATATTGCTTTCGCCACTTTCGTGGAAATTGCTGATACCTGGCTTGGTGCTGTTCCGGCCGAAGTATTGCCCTGGAAAAGTTTAATTAAGGTTGCAGATAAAGACATTTTCCTGGTACCTGCTTTTAAGGCTCTGCTGGTATCTCCGGCTAAAGGGGCTGGGCTAGCTGCCGCTTTTGCGCTTAACTCGCGTGAGATAGCCCGAAAACTTGTTAGCGACGGTGTTGCCCAAAACGAGAATGATGTGAACACAGTTTTGCTAACCGGGTTCTTTCATGCCTACGGACCGATAAATGAATATTTGTAAACGGATTTTAATACTTATAAAATGACAAAACCATCGCGTAAAATATATATGGCAGCCGGGTACAACACCATCTCTCTTGGCACCGGCCGCAGGGAATTTAATCCCCGCACCGAACGACCCGGGCTCGAACATTACATGAAAGAAGCAGGACAAGGTGTTCTCTCTCAGGTGGGAGGAGCAAAGAATATTGATGAAAGCGCGGTCGGTAACTTTATGTCAGCACGATTTAATAAACAGGCACACCTTGGGGCATTTATGCCAATGGTTGATAAGGGGTTGCGCTATAAACCATCAATCAGTGTCGAAGGCGCCTGTGCTTCCGGTGGACTTGCGCTAATCACCGGTATTAAATCTGTATTGTCAGGATCAGCAGATTCTGTGCTTTGCCTTGGAGTGGAGGTTCAGAACACGGTTAAAGCAATTTACGGTGCCGACATCCTTGCCGGAGCGGGGTGGTTCAGCAAACGGAAGAACGGACATGCATATTTTTTCCCGGGTCAGTTCAGCGACAGGGCAGGAGCGTATTACAATGAATTCGGTCGCGAAAATGCCCGCAAAGGCTTTGCCCGCTGGTTCCGCAATGCCATCGAAAATGCCCGTTTATGCCCTACGGCCCAGGAACATCATAATACAATTACCGATCTTGAAGCCCTGGCTCTCACCGAACCTAATCCCAGGTCGTTTACCGATCATCTTAATGTGTTTGATTGCTCTAAAGTTAGCGATGGCGCTTCCGGTATTGCGATAATGAGTGAAGAGGGGCTTATCCGTGCCGGTATTGCTCATGCTGATGCCATTGAGGTTGTGGGGTGGGGGCATGCCGTTGACGATATCACCGAAGATCCGCCACAGATGACTGTGCTTACAACCATGTACGAATCCATCCGGCAGGCCCTGGCATCAGCCGGTATTACCATCGAACAACTCGCCACGGTTGAACTTCACGACTGCTTTACCATTGCCGGAATTCTGGCTGTAGAGGCTTTAGGGTTTGCCGCACACGGTGAAGGCGCTGCATTTGTTGCAGCCGGGAACACTGCCCGCGATGGGAAAATACCTATCAATACTACTGGTGGTCTTATAGGCTGGGGACATCCGACAGGTGGAACTGGGGTGCATATGGCTGTGACTATTTGGGAGCAACTCACCGGGAAAGCCGGATTGAACCAGATCTCAATCGATCCGTCACGTCCTTATGGCATGACCATTAATATGGGTGGCGATGATAAAACAGTGATTGCGATTGTATACAAGAAAGCGGAATAACCAAACCGGATAAAATGATAAAAGCCTCCTTTTGGGAGGCTTTTTACTGAGGTTTCGAGCGGATTCGAACCGCTGTACGCGGTTTTGCAGACCGCTGCCTAGCCACTCGGCCACGAAACCTTGTTTTGGCGTGCAAAGGTAAGTAATTAACATTTTATCAACAAATACTTTTTCAGACCTGCTTTACAAATGACTTCAGACAGTCAGGACATAAGCATCCCTGCCAGGTATCTTGTATTAATTCCATGGTTTCCGAAGGCACATCATATTCAAAGCACCAGCATTTTGCCGAAGTGCTGCATATAAAACCGTTGCCACAACGTGGGCATTTCTTTTGTTCAAAAGGGCGTTCCTTGTTATTCATTTTTTGGGGACTTGTTAATTATAGGGAGGGAAGGAGCGAAGGGGCATAGCGGGAGGTGACAGTGTGAAAAGGATAGAAATATATGAAGCGGGCGGAAGCAAGGATGAAAAATATCCGACATCCGAAATACAACATCCTCAATCTTATTACCGCTCAAGGGTTATGCTAACCTGTCTGATCTTTCCGCCATGTGCCAATGCTGGATTCAGTTTCGACACTTTAATCTTCACATGGGTTATCATATTAAATTCCCTGTAAATGGCATCTATCATCCTCCTGGCGACATTTTCGAGCAAATGTGAGTGTTGTTCCATCTCGCGCCTGATAAGTTCGTATACAGCCTGATAATTCACTGTCTGCTTTAAAGAATCACTGGTTTCTGCTTCAGTGGTATCGGTTGTAAGCCATGCATCCACTGTAAACCGTGTACCTATAACACGCTCTTCCTTAAAGCAGCCGTGATAGGCAAAAAAATCCATTCCTTCAATTTCGATGAGCCCCATTTTTTGGTCAGTTTGTAATTAATTGTTAAAATAAAACAGAAAGCAAGCCTTCAATTTAACTGCAGATCAAAATCTCTACTTTACATCAAACGTATGAGTGCAAAATTAGTTGTATTCGTCCAATTTCAATACTTCAAGTCTGTTTCATTCCAACTATTTTATACTTTAAAATAACTATTACCCATTAACTGCTACCCTCAAAGCCAATAAACTTTACCTTTGCAGATTATTTCATTTTACAGGGCAAAAATGCTTGACCACCATGACAGACGAAAACAAAACAACAGCATCAGACGAAAAGGTATCCGTAAATTTTATACATCAGATAATTGAAGAGGAACTTTCACAAGGCAAAAACCAGGGTCGTGTTCATACCCGTTTCCCGCCGGAACCCAATGGTTATCTTCATATTGGCCATGCCAAAAGCATATGCCTGAATTTCGGTACCGCAATAAAATACAATGGCCTGGCTAACCTGCGCTTCGATGATACCAATCCTGTAAAAGAAGATACCGAGTACGTTGACAGCATTATGGAAGACGTGCATTGGCTTGGATTTGACTGGGATGACCGGCTTTATTACGCATCCGATTATTTTGACCAGCTTTACGAATGGGCCGTAAAAATCATAAAAGATGGAAATGCCTATGTTGACGATCTGAGTGCCGAGCAGATTAGCGAATATCGTGGTACTGTTACCCGTGCCGGTATGGAAAGTCCTTTCCGTAATCGGACCATTGATGAAAACCTGGATTTATTCACACGGATGAAAAATGGGGAATTTGAAGATGGTTCCAGGGTATTGCGCGCTAAAATTGACATGGCTCATCCCAATATGCTGATGCGCGATCCGATAATGTACCGCATTCTGCATACCGACCATCACCGCACCGGAGACAAATGGTGCATTTATCCCATGTATGATTACGCTCACGGTCAGAGTGATTACCTCGAAGGGATTACCCATAGTATCTGTACGCTCGAATTCGAAGTGCACAGGCCACTGTATGAATGGTATCTCGAACAGGTCGCCGAAGGCGATTACCGTCCGCGGCAGATTGAATTTGCCCGTTTGAATCTCACCTATACTGTTATGAGCAAGCGTAAATTGCTGCAGCTTGTAAATGAAAATTTAGTAACTGGCTGGGACGATCCGCGTATGCCTACCATTTGCGGACTACGCCGCCGCGGATATACCCCCGAATCGCTTCGAAACTTTGCCGATACCATTGGAATTGCCAAGCGTGACCAGATGATTGACGTGGCTCTGCTGGAATTCTGTGTGCGCGAAGACCTGAACAAACGCTCCAACCGCGTGATGGCGGTGCTTAATCCGGTTAAACTTATACTTGATAACTATCCGGATAGCCTGGTTGAAGAACTCGAAGCCATCAATAACCCGGAAGATGCTGAAGCCAGTTACCGCAAAGTACAATTCTCGAAAGAGTTGTATATTGAACGTGAAGACTTTATGGAAAATCCGCAGGGAAAATTCTTCAGGCTCAAACCAGGCGGAGAAGTCCGGCTGAAATATGGCTATATCATTAAATGTGAATCCATTGTGAAAGACAGCGAAGGAAATATTACAGAGATACATTGTACCTACGAGGCAGATACACGCAGTGGAATGGTCAACAGCAACAAAAAAGTGAAGGGTACTCTCCACTGGGTATCGGTTGCGCATGCTGTCCCGGTTGAAGTACGGCTGTACGACCGCTTATTCGCCACCGAAAACCCTGAGAATGTGGAGGACGGTCATGATTTTAAGGAAAATCTGAATCCCGGTTCGCTGAAAACCATTACAGCCTATGCCGAGGCTTCGGTTACCAGTGCAAAAGCCGGCGACAGGTTTCAGTTCGAGAGATTGGGTTATTTTTGTGTGGATCCGGATACTAATCCCTCAAAGATAGTGTTTAACCGCACGGTTGCACTAAAGGATACCTGGTCAAAATCAATGCAGCCATAAAATAACTTCAGATTTTTGGTGCCACATTTAAAAAAATGTATAATTTTGCGCTCCTCTTACAAAAATTGTCTGATGGTGTAATTGGCAACACGTCTGATTCTGGATCAGAAGAGTCCAGGTTCGAGCCCTGGTCGGACAACGAAAAAAGCCTTGCGAAAGCAGGCTTTTTTGTTTTATCCTGTTAAAGGCCAAAAGTATTCTAAAATTTTGTTGCATTTAAGACTCCCCTGGAAGGCAGTTCATTTTTAAGCAATAGCATTGTTTTTCAATGGAATAATAATCGGTGTTGTACTGGAAACATTGTATTTACAACTGTTTTAAGCCTTTGAGAATCGAAAATAATCCATTGCTTGTATACAGGGCTTCATTTTTTCATTTTTGAAACACTTAAAGATTGATAAAATTGTGGCGTAATATAATTGCTCAGATTCATCATCATTTCCAAAAGCAAAAATCCGGATCCCGGCAAGCGATCAAAATTTCACTATAACTTTTTGAAAGAATCATTGTATTGTGAAAGGGAAATATTTTCCTACTAAAATAGAAAAGGTTGCTCATTTTGGCAACCTTCTCTGCTTTTGGCATTTTTAAACTAAAATTTCATA
>Ga0208789_1001658_pt1 | contig 11697 bp, 10 predicted proteins | sample Methanotroph_Enr_FD_187368 | JGI IMG/M metagenome (GOLD analysis project Ga0208789, IMG submission 187368) | Enriched soil microbial communities from Old Woman Creek wetland in Ohio, USA - Methanotroph_Enrichment_5 (SPAdes) (version 2) | ecosystem: Environmental > Terrestrial > Soil > Wetlands...
GATCAAGGAAAATCAAATCATAGTGTTTACTGGGCTGCTCGGTTTCGGCCGCCAGCCACTCCAGACAATCGGCCTGGATAAATTCATGCTCGCCCTGAGCAGTATTCAGCGCCAGGTTCTTTTTCGCCCAGTTGATATAGGTATTGGACATGTCCACGGTCGTCGTTGACTTGGCGCCGCCCATTGCTGCATGGACGGTCGCGCTGCCGGTATAGGCGAACAGGTTTAAAAAGTTTTTACCCTTGGCCTGCTGTTGAATCATCATCCGTATAGGGCGGTGATCTAGGAATAAGCCGGTGTCCAGGTAATCTTCAAAATTCACCAGCAGCTTGCAGCCGCCTTCCTCAATGATGTGGAAACGGCCCTGATCGCCGTGTTTTTCGTATTGATCGGTGCTTTTTTGCTTGCGGCGGATTTTCAGGAAAACCTGATCGCGGCTAACGCCAAGCACCTTGGGGATTTCGGCCAATAGCCCCGCAAGCCGCTGATCGGCTTTGTGCTGGTCGATGCTTTTGGGAGGCTCGTATTCCTGCACATTGACCCAGGTTTGTTCCCCCTGATAAATATCGACAGCGACGGCGTATTCCGGCAAGTCGGCGTCATAGACCCGATAGCAGGTGATGCGGTTTTTCTTGGCCCAGTTGGACAGTTTTTTCAGGTTCTTTTTGAGCCGGTTGGCGAACATTTCTGCGCCCGGCTCACTTGCCTCCTTGTCGGTAGGCATGTCGGGGGTGGTTGTCTCAGCTTGCGGAGTAGGGCTGGTCGCTTCAGCAATCCGCTGTTCCTGTGCTCTGCTGATCTCGGTCACCTGAGCGATGCGCTCTTCCTGCGTCCTGGCCTTGGGAATGAAGAAATTGCGTTCTTCAATATCCATCCGCAACAGCTTGCATTCAAGCGCGCCGTTAAACAGGGTGATTGGCTTTTGCGAGCGTATGCCTAAGCGAAAGCCCAGCTCCGGGTTGCTGATGATCATCGCGGCTTTCCAGCCGATAAAATGCGTCTTTAGGGTTTCGCCGAATTTTTTATACAATTCGGCGGTTTCTTGCTCGTCGCCCAAGCGCTCGCCATAAGGCGGGTTGCAGATCAGCAGCCCCGGTTTCCAGCTTTCGGCAGGTTCCGCGTCTTCAATATCGCGGCGTTCGACATGGATTTTATGTTGCAGGCCGGCATTGGCGATATGCGCCAAAGCGGTGTTGACGGTGTGGCGGTTTTGATCGAAGCCGACAATAACCGGCAGTTTTTCCAGGCCTATTTTTTTGCGTTGTTCGGCTTCCGCGCGTAATTTTTTCCAGCACTGCGCGTCGTGTTTTTTCCAGCCGGTAAAGCCGAAATAGTCGCGCAACAGGCCGGGTGCGTAATCGGCGGCGATCATCGCGCCTTCCAACAGCAGTGTTCCTGAGCCGCACATCGGGTCGATTAATGAACCCTGTTGCTTGGCGATTTGCGGCCAGCCACTACGCAGCAACATCGCGGCGGCCAGGTTTTCTTTCATCGGGGCCTTGATGCTGACGTCGCGGTAACCGCGCCGATGCAGGCTTTCGCCGGAAAGATCCAGGCTGAGCTGGGCATTTTCGCCATTCAAATAAACGTTGATGCGGATATTGGGCTGTTCGGTATTGATGCTGGGCCGGGTTTGAAATCGTGCCCGCATCTGATCGACGATGGCATCCTTAACCTTCAAAGCGCCGAAATGGGTGTTGTTAATCGCCTCCGAGTTTTTCGCGCTGAACGACACCGCAAAACTGTCCTCAGGATTGATATGCTCAAACCAGTCGATTTTTTGTACACCGTTATAAAGGTCTTCCTGAGTTTTTACCTCGAAAGAGCTAAGCACCAGTAAAATCCGGTTTGCAGTCCTTGACCACAGACAGGCGCGATAAGCGGTTTCCAGGTCTCCCTGAAAAGCGACGCCGGCCAAGGTGGCTTTGATCTGGTTTATGCCGAGAGCCTGGAGTTCATCGGTCAGGATGGATTCCATCGCTTTGGGAGTGGTGGCAAAGAGTTGGTAAGTGGGCATAAGGACTTAGGGGAAAGGTTCAAGGAGCAAGGTTCAAGGTGAAAAAAAGAAAGGCACAAGGCCCGCTGTCCTTGTGCCTTTCGCCTTGCACCTTTAACCTGTTTTACTGAATCTTAATCAGCTCAACATCAAAAATCAATGCGGCATTCGGGCCGATGGCACGGCCTGCGCCTTGTGTGCCGTAAGCGAGTTCTGACGGAATGTAAAAGCGGTACTTGGCGCCTTCTTTCATCAGTTGCACGCCTTCAGTCCAGCCTGCGATAACGCGGTTTAGCGGGAATGTGGCGGGTTCGCCGCGGCTGTAAGAACTGTCAAACTCTGCACCGTCAATGGTGGTGCCTTTGTAGTGTACGGTAACGTTATCGGTTGCCGAAGGTGAAACCGTGCCTGTTCCCGCCGTCAATACTTCGTACTGCAGGCCGCTTGCCGTCGTTACGATATTGGGTTTTTTAGCATTTTCGGCAAGAAACGCGGTTCCTGCGGCCTTATTTTCTTCAGGGGTGGTGGCATTGGCCATTGAAAACATAGTAAATCCTATAAGAAGAGCGGTGATAATTAAGAGAACTTGAGCTTGAATTTTTCTCACGACTTATCCTTTATTGTTAATGTAGAATCTATAGTTTATCAAAAAAACCAGCCTTTGTTTCCTAAATCACCTTGGCATTCCCGCAGTTGGTTTTGAAACAGTTTGGCCCGTCTGGCCACTTTGTCGGCAACCTGCACCAAGCCCTGTTTTTGTAAATAGCTTTTGCGTTGATAACCGCCATGTCCTTCGTGGTAGGCGAGGTACAGATTTTTGGCATCCAGTTTCGATATGCCTAAACGGGTGTGGCTGATGTTGCAGTACCAGCCGATAAAATCGGCCGCATCGGAGAACTCTTCGCGATCCGCTCCCCAACTGCCCGCCTTGGTTTGATAGTCATCCCACGTTTCATCCTTGGCCTGGGCATAGCCGTAGGCGCTGCTTTCTCTGGGGAGCGGGATAAAACCAAGCAACCAGGGACGCGGCGGCTGGGCATCGGCGACAAAGTGCGACTCCTGGTGCATGATCGCCATTTGAATATCAATGGGTATGCCCCATTTTTCAAACGAGTTTTTCGCATCATCATACCAGTCCTCTTTTTCCCTAAAAGTAGAGCATAGATTGTCGCCGTTTTTAGGCGTGAGTGCGGTGCAGGCCGTCATCATATAGGCTAACAAGAATAGGATTAATAGCTTTTGCATAATGAGAGGTTTAGATATCCTTGCCGAAGAACTCCGGGCAGGAAAAATAATTGTAATACAAAGAAAAAATATAGCGCAGACACTATAATTGCATCGGGTAGCCTTGTACAGTATTTGAACCGCAGGATAAACGGATAAGTAGAGAGGAAAGTTAGATGAATATAGAATTAGACCGGCCTTATCGGAAAAGTTTGATGTCGCATGGCCTGATTTATATGGGCGGAGAAGAGCAGGAAATAACCATTAAAGATATTTCGTTAACCGGCGTGCTTGCCGAATTAAAGAGTAATCAGAGCAGGGATGCCAAGGAGATTTTTAATCTGTTGTCGGCATCGACCATGATAGATTTGTATCTCCCCGAAATACGCTTAGCCGGTGAAGCGGAGGTGGTCAGGGTCGATATGAAGGAGGGTCAAATATTGATTGCACTGGAATTTAGGAATGTTGCCTACGATGTCGACAATCAGCTGTACAAGAGAAATGTACATAGAAAAAACATGTCGGCTCCGGGCAAAATCCTGCTGAACGGCGAATATCGAGAGTTTACGACCGTCAATGTTTCGGTGGACGGGTTAATGGTTAATCTTGCTGAAGCCATAGACGTCAAAGCGGGGGATACAACCGTGTTTGAATTCGCTCAGCTGGGCTTGGATGGCGAGATAAAAGTGATATGGGTTGAGCGCACCGCCGATGGCGGTACATTGCTCGGCCTGCAATATGTGCATATGGAAAAAACAGCAATTAAGGGGATCCCCCGTTTTGCCCGCTAACAAACTGCATGACCTCCTGCCACCAGGGAAGCTCCCGATTTAGTGGCAGGGTGTTGTGGTTCGCACCCTTAAATGACCAGAGTTTCTTGGGGTGATGCAGCGTCTCGAACAGCTTCAAGCTGAGTTTATTGGGGATGATTTCATCTTGTTCGGCCAGCAGCATCGCCGCATTCCCCAAGTAATCGTTTAAGTTTTTAAGATTGTCGAATTTATCTTTGATCAGCCATTTTGCCAGCAAAAACCAGTAATGGTGTTGGGCAACATCGGCCATGCTGTCAAACGGCGTGACCAAAACAATGCCCTTAACCGGAACCTGCCCGCTCTGCACAATGCCGCCGACTACGCCGCTGCCGAGCGATTCGCCCCAAAGGAAAATGGGGCCGCCAAATTCGGTCAAGGCCTGTTTTGCGGTCTGGATGCCATCGGCAATCAATGCCTGCTCCGATGGACTTCCGTTTCTGGCCGCATAGCCTGGATATTCGGCCAGGATGACCCGGTAACCTTGGATTTCCAATGCGTCCAGATAATAAGTCCGGTCGGTTGCAGAACCGGCATTGCCGTGAAAAACGATAACCGTGCCCTTGCCGGTCGTGTTGGGTGTTTTTGCGATCAGTCCCCGATAATCCGCCGCAGACGGCCAGAGTTTCAGGTTAGCTTGGTCGGCCAGCTGTTGTTGCTCTTCAACCGAATAGGTAGCGGGGAAATAGATCATTTTCCGTTGGAATAGAAAAACGATCAGTAGAAGCAGTAAGTAGGTCAGCAGGATTGAGAACATTGGTTTTATGGTCAAAGGTTGAATGTCCTTATATTTTTTGTTTATTCAAGCCTACCACGCAGGACGGCAATTGCAACCTTGTTCATGGGCTTTGCGACGTTCGGGCTAAACGAAGTGATGGATCGTTACCGTCCCGGCGGGCATGAGGCCCAGACTCCCGTCAAATAATGCCGGCGAGCAACCGATGGAGTCTGCAGAATCAGGGCTGCTTGGCTTCAACCAGCTATTGCTTGAAACTACCCAGTTTTGCCAATAAATAGTCCAAATCTTTTTCGGTATGCTCCGCCGAAATCTGTAACCTGATTTCCTGCTCGCCTTGAGGGACTACCGGGTAATTCAGGCCGGTAGCCAGAATATTATTTATCAATAAGTGCTCGACTAAAGCCGATGTTTTTCCGGTATCCCTGATCAGGATGGGGACGATAGGATGTTCTCCCGGTAGCGTTTCAAATCCCAGTTTTTCAAGTCCCGATCTGAGACGGACGCCAAAGACTCGCAGTTTTTTCAGTAAGCGCAAGCCTTCATCGCTGCTGACAATGTCTAAAGCGGCACTGGCCGCGGCCGCTTCAGCGGGCGTAATCGGATTGGAATAAATATAAAACGGCGAGGTTTCCCGTAAATAAGCGATCACGGTCGAACTGGAAACGACATAGCCGCCATTAACGCCAAGGGCTTTGCCGAGCGTCGCAATTAAAATGTCCGCTTTGCCTTGGCTATATTCTTCTGTGCCCCGGCCGGTCTGGCCAAAGGCGGCAACGCCGTGAGAATCATCGACAATGGTAATAATGCCTTGTTCATACGCATCTTCATGCCGTTTACAGCAGGCGTTTATTTTGCCGAGATCGGCGTAATCGCCGCGCATACTGAAAATCCCGTCAGTAACCACACAAACGCGCTTGACCCGGCCTTTGTAGGCTTCAAGGATTCTGTCCAGGGCATCAATATCCGCATGAGCGTAAATTTCTTTGCAGGCGGGATGGGATAGGCGTATCGCATTGATAATGCAGTTATGATTCAGTGCATCGCTGACGACCAACGTGTCGGCGGAAATAAACTGGGGCAACACGCCGGTCATCGTCGTATAAGCGGAACTGAACAGCATTGCCGATTCGCGGCCATGAAATTCGGCCAGCTTTTGCTCCAGTTCAATATGCGCCTGATAAGTGCCGCTGATAAAACGAACCGCTCCGGGGCCGGTGCCGAATTTTTCAGCGGCTGCGGCTTCCGCCTCGATAACCAGCGGATGCGTGGCAAGTCCGAGGTAGGAATTGGAGTTCATGCGCAAGAAAGCCCTGTCCTTGTATCCTTCAAGAAAATAGCGGGGGCCGAAACCGTCTGAGGCGGCTTTGATGCCGGTAACGGCTTTCTCATTGCCTTTGCATAGTCCCTGTTGTTGCAATTCGGTTAATTTATCGGTGAGCAGCGGTTCTAGTTTTTTCAGTGACATAAATGCCTCCGGTTATTTGGATGTAATTTGCTCCAGCATATCCTTGACCATTGCCGGAAAATCGAATTGAGCATGCCAGCCCCATTCGGTTCTGGCGGCGCTGTCGTTCATGTGCCTGGGCCAGGAATCGGCAATCGCCTGTCGCAATGGATCGACGCTGTATGTGATAGTGAATTCAGGAATGTGTTTTTGTATTTCTGCCGCTAATTGCTGCGGAGTAAAACTCATGGCCGTCACATTAAATGCGTTTCTGTGTTTTAGCTGCGTGCTGTCCGCGGTCATCAAGGTAATAGCGGCATCAATGGCGTCGGGCATATACATCATATCCAGTTGCGTATCGGCCCGAAGGAAGCACTCGTAATGTTGTGATTTAATCGCCGCATAAAAAATATCCACCGCATAATCGGTCGTGCCTCCGCCGGGCTGGGTTTTGCTGGAAATCAGACCCGGATACCTTAATCCGCGTGCGTCGACGCCAAAACGATGATAATAATAATCGCAAAGCAGTTCGCCTGAGACTTTGGTAATGCCGTAAATGGTTGTCGGTCGCTGAATAGTATCCTGCGGCGTATTCATAGACGGGGTTTCTGTGCCGAAGGCCGCTATGGAGCTGGGGAAGAACAGCGCACATCGGTGAGCCTTGGAAATCTCCAGTACATTGATCAAGCCGTTCATATTGACGTCCCAAGCCTGCTGAGGTTTTTGTTCCGCAACTGCGGAAAGCAATGCGGCGAGATGGAAAATCGTGTCGATGTTATTGGCTTCTACGATTTGCTTGAGTGCCGACATATCGCGGACATCAAGGCAGCAATATGGCCCCGATTGGGTTAGTCCGTTCAAGGCTGGCTTTTTATCGGCAGCCAACACATTTTCGGCACCGTATCTATTACGCAAGGCTATCGTTAATTCCGAGCCGACTTGCCCGGTTGCACCTGTTACCAGTATCTTTTTCATCTGCACCTTCGCTGTTTTACTAAGGGTGGATTGCTAAAGCAGGGCTATAGGATACGCCTTCTTGCGCCGCCGGCATCCAATAAATGAGGCCTGTTTCAAATCCTTTCCAAAGCAGGAATCTACGTAATTAGGTCTACGTAACTAAGCGTATTGAAAATCCTGCTTTATTGTTGAACAATAAAAACCAGTTTTGCGTATCAAAGAGGCCATGGGCGTTTTTCTTTTGGTCTGCTGGATATTTCTTTCCAGCCTTGAGGCTGTCTTTAGCAAATAAACGCCACGCAGTGGGGCTGACTGTATTTAAGACTGAGGAACCTAGAATGAAACGTTTAGTATTAACGGCCGTCTTTGCTGGGATCATGCTCTCTTTGAACGGTTGTGCCGTTTATGTTCCGCCGTATGACAATGTTGGTTTTTATTACGGTTACGCTCCGTATGGCGGGTATGGTTACGGTTACCATGGGTTTAGGCCGCATCCTTACGGCTGGGGCGGCAGGGGTTACGGCGGCTGGCGAGGTCGTGGCTGGCATTGAAACTGAGGGCGATCAAGGTTCAGGGTGACAGATCTGTTTAATGTCAAATCCCGCGCTCCTTCGGTTGTTCAGATAGTTACGGAAACGATAATGATGTCCAGACGACTACCAATTGTATTAATGATCCTTATTTACGTTATTTTTTAGCAGAGGTGCTTTGGCTCGTGATGGAGGCGATAGACATGGAGGTGTTTTCAAAGGAGGTCATGTTCGAGAGGAACATTTTGAGGGATCCCGACACCGTAATTATGGTGAGTTTGAGTTTTTTCTGGGATCCCTTTTTTTTGGCCGGATTTCTATTGCTGGCCTTACTACACCTATCCTCCCTATTATTCTTCGCCGACGATAATAATACCGTCCGCCCCTCCTGCTTATATAGACCAAGGACTGTTGTGCCCCAAATTCAGCCGATCCAGCCGAACACTTTGGACTATTGTTCGTTACTGTCCCTATGTACAAGAATGTTCGTCCGGATGGCGGAGAATCGACCCTCCGCTCATAGAGCATGAGCTCGGCTATCGGTATTACTGCACCAATCCAGCCGGATATTACCCCTTTGTCAGGGAGTGTTCGGCCATCTGGCGAAATGTTGTTCCTTAAAGGAGGCGTGTCAAATGGCACAGATTCTGACAATCTTGATTTCTGTTTTCTTGCTTAACGCTTGCTCGACGATGCCGAGTGGCCCGAGTATTTTGGTGCTGCCCGGCACCGATAAAAATTTCGATCAGTTCCGGAATGACGATCTGAGGTGCAGGCAATTGGTTCATGGAGATATTGCCGCGTCGCAAGAGGAGCTTGATTCCAAAGAGGAAGGCCAACAAAGTTATGACATCGGCTATATTCAATGCATGTACGGCAAAGGGCATCAAGTTCCTGTGCCGGAAGAATTCATGTACGACATTCGGCAGGAATCGCATCCGCCTGGCACGATGTCTGAGCCCTGATTAAATAAATTGCAGGGTTGGCAAGATTTAGACGTTTTGTTTAGTTGTTTTTAATGGTCGTTATTCAGCCGGAAAACAGCGATGGGACAAGGCTGCGTCTAATAGTTGGAAATTCATGACGAATCGATTAGTATACGCGGTTTTTCTGGTTATGCCGCCGGGTCGGGATGACAGGAAATTAGCACTAGCAATTATAATTATAAAACTGCTAACTCTCTCGATTGTCTATGAAATTATTAACTCAATACCTTTGGCTTTGCTGGTTCATCAATAATCCCGCTGATTTAACACCCACAAAGTCGTTTATGTGGAAAACGGTGGCGTTCTATCTTGTTTCAGGCTGTATTGTTGAAGGTCTGATCGCCGATCCTGCCGATGGTTCTCTGGAAGTTTTTTTGAGAACGATCATGGCCTTTTCGTCGATTGCCGTGTTATTGCTGGTCACCAAAAAATGGCAGTATTTTAATCAATTGTTCACGGCAATTTTTGTCTGCGAAAATTTTATTATGACGCTGGCCACTGCCACCGAAGGATTGTATTTTGCGATGGTAATGAATCACCAGGAATATTCGGAAGAAATTTCAATCGCTATAGGCGTATTGCTGGTGGGGTGGTATTTAGCGATTGTCAGTTACATTTTACGGCAACTGTTTTTGTACAAAACGAGCGTTAGCGTTATTTTGGCGTTCAGCTATTTTATTTTGACTTACGGCTTGCCGATGCTGGTCATGGACATATAAAGTCCGACGCGTAGGTATAAGGTGCGACTGTCCAGTCACCGATTAAACCAGATTTACTGTGTTTCCGCGCGCTGTGGTGTGTACGTTTTGGCGTGCGATATGGGCGTGGTTGGAAAATGTTTCAGTTTGTCAGCGAGCATCTGTGGCTGAATAGTCTCGCGGCTTATTGCTCATCCCGATTATTATCGTCCCACTCTTGCTCTTTCGACTGATTGGTCGCTAATTGCCGTTCCAGATGCTGTTTTTCACGTTCCAGTAATTCGATTTCCCTGCGCAAATAAACATCGGATTCCTTTCGGTGTTTGTAATTTTCCTTTTTCAGTTCCAGGCGCTTTTGTTCTCGGCGTTTTTGGTTCTCGACTTCGGCTTCAAATTCCAGTTGTTTTTGGCGCTGTTCAAAGGCTATTTGCTGGGTATGGATTTTATCCTTGGATTCGCGCCATCTGGCCTGCTGAGCTTCATATTTGGCAATATCGGCTTCCAGTTCTTTGGCTTTTAACTTGGCTTGATGCGCCAACGACTCCATGTGAGTTTTTTGCTCGGCAATTCTCAGGCGGGCTTCATGTTTTTGCTGTTCCTGAAGATCGGCTTCCAGGGCTATTTCTTTCAGGCTATTTTCATGCCTAACCTTTTCGGCATGGAGCCGTTTTTCAATTTCAAATTGTTCTTGCAGCTGTTTTTCCTGCTCTTCGAGCCAAAGCTTTTTGTTGAGCGCTTCCTGGGCTTGCCTCAACCGTTGCAGTTCGGCATCGCGATTAAATTGATCGAGCTGCTTTTGCTTATGTTCCAGTTTTTGCTGTTCAATTTCTTGTTCCTGGCGAAACAGTTCCTCTCTTTGCGCCTCGTTAAGCTCAAAACTTTTCTTGAGGACGCACAAGTAAACGTTTTCCTGGGCCAGTTGCACGTCGGGGAATGCTTCAAATGAGGGCTTTAAGGTGCATAACACTTGGGATTGGATGTTTTGCAGTATCAGCATTTCACTGGACGCTAAAGAAATTTTCTTTTCAATATCGGTCAAGCCTTTTTGCACCCATGCGCCGTCCGACAGTTCAAGCAATTCTTTATGTATCAGGTTGACAAGCAAGTCTTCATAGGCGGTTTTGATGTGTCCATTAAGATCGGACAAAATATCCATGTTGCTGCGGGCATATTTCAAGGTAGCCTGAAAGCGGATGTCCAGCGTCACCGCTATCGTGCAGAAACCGTCGTAGAGCTTAACCTCTTCGTTGACGCACCAGTTTTCAACCGGTAATGGATAAACAAAGTGGTAAAAGCGCTTAACGAACCCTTCGGGGCGTAAAAACAGCTTCCAATAAGGCCCCATTTTTGTGAGGACGAGCTGGCGATCGGCGTCGAAAACGGGATCCCAAACTTCCGAAACGGCGAGTTCATCGCTGGCCAGGGTGCCTTCAATAAACCATTGATCGATTTCAGTTCTGGAACTATGCGTCATTTGCTTGCCTGGCAATGTTGGACTCGGCTTTTAACCGGTTAATCTTATCGCCCATTTTCTCGGCAATCAACGGATAAAGATTAGGCGCGAATTCTACCGTTTTGTCATCGATTTTTCTTAAGAAGCCGCGGCTTAATAATAAGCCTACGGCAAACATTCTTGACCAGTCGTTGTAACGTTTTGCCCGTTCCATTTCGGATTTTTCGATGGACATTTCAAGTTCGTCGTTTTTATTGATCCGGAACTCGGTAAATTGCCGTAAGCATTCGAAAACCAAGTCCTCTTCTTTTGCAGTCAACGGACCGGGAGCCGTAAATTCGAGGCGGTATGACAACAAAACGGTGAAAAAATCGGCCATCGCCGCGCAAACAAAGGCGAATAACGAGAAATTCGAATCTGACCACATGGCGAATGAGGGTTGGACATCGGCGATAAATTGTTTGTAAGTCATCAATAACGGTGCTTCCGGTAAGGATTGGCCGATATTGCCGGATAGCAGGTTGATCTTCAGCTGGACATTCTGGAAGTTCTCCAGCATCGCAGCATAGGCGCTTTCAATATTGGTTGCGACATCCAGCGCATTGATGCTGACTTGCAGTTTTTGAATATCTTTGTCCAATTCAGAAAAATCATGGTCGAATTTAGCCTGCTGCTCTTTTTTTTCCAGATAAATCTGGTTGTAATGCTTCCAGAAAGGGCCTTCGCCGACTTGCTTTTTATAGCCCTCGACAATTTGCGCATGGGTGCCAAAATAGGCCTGCTGTACATCAAGCGTCGCTTTCTCCAAGTCGGCGCGCTGCTGTTTTAAAACTTCACCTTTAATGACTAAGACGCGGTCTA
>Ga0208789_1001660_pt1 | contig 11692 bp, 11 predicted proteins | sample Methanotroph_Enr_FD_187368 | JGI IMG/M metagenome (GOLD analysis project Ga0208789, IMG submission 187368) | Enriched soil microbial communities from Old Woman Creek wetland in Ohio, USA - Methanotroph_Enrichment_5 (SPAdes) (version 2) | ecosystem: Environmental > Terrestrial > Soil > Wetlands...
TTTGTCGGCGTGATCCTGCTTTTGCGCCCCACCATTCACGCCGACCAGTGGTTTGCCGGCATGGTGGCGCTGGTGTCGGGCATACTGTCGGCACTGGCGTATCTGCAGGTTCGACATCTGGGGCAGCTCGGTGAGACAGAGGCCCGTGTAGTATTCTATCTCTCTACCGTAGGCACAGTCGCCGGATTTGTGGGAACTTGTTTCGGCGAGAGCAGGGTGAGCGGCAATTTGCACGGGTGGCATGCCCATGGCGGCACGGGCATCATGCTTATACTCGCCATCGGGGTCTGTGCCACGGTGGCGCAGGTTGCCATGACACGCGCCTATCGACTCGGCAACACGCTGGTAACGGCAAACTTGCAGTACACGGGGATTCTCTTTTCCAGTGCGTGGGGGGTACTCCTCTGGGGGGACGTTTTGAATTGGTCCGCCTGGCTTGGCATTGCGGTAATTCTTGCCAGCGGCCTCGCTGCGACCTACTACAACGTGCGAAACCTTAACTCGGCGCAAGTTAAATTGCCGGTATCCGATACAGAAACCGATCCCATAGTCGCTGAAATATAGTCAAAGTGTCTCTTTCTCAAATCGGCACGATGGCCAAGGTAGCAGCGAGCCGCATAACAAAAGGTGCTGGCCCATGAGAATTGTCATTGCCCCTGATTCCTATAAGGAAAGCCTGACGGCACTCGAAGTGGCGACCGAGATCGAGGCCGGCTTTCGTGAGGTTTTCCCTGATGCGGACTACCTTAAGATTCCCATGGCCGACGGCGGTGAAGGAACCGTCGCGGCCATGGTGGCAGCCACCGGTGGCAAGCTGGTAGCCCTTGGGGTAACGGGCCCTCTGGGTGAGCCGGTTCAGGCCTTTTATGGTCTCACCGGAGCTGGGACTACTGCGATCATCGAAATGGCGGCGGCCAGCGGTCTTGCCCTGGTTCCCTCGAAGCTGCGCAACCCTCTCACAACGACGAGCTTCGGCACCGGAGAGCTCATCAAAGCCGCACTGGATGCCTGTGCGCGCCATCTGATCATCGGTATTGGCGGCAGCGCGACCAACGACGGCGGAGCCGGCATGCTCCAGGCTCTGGGGGTAAAACTGCTGGATAGGGAAGGGCGGGACATCGATTTCGGAGGAGCCAGTCTAAAAAGCCTGGACCGCATCGATATCAGCAGCCTCGACCCGCGCCTGAAGGAGTGCAGGATCGAGGTGGCCTGCGACGTCGATAACCCGTTGACCGGTCCCAAAGGCGCCAGTGCGGTCTTCGGCCCGCAGAAGGGAGCCACCCCTGACATGGTGACTCAGCTGGATGGGAATCTCGTCCGCTATGCCGGGGTGATCGCCAGGGATTTGGGTGTTCAGGTTGACCTGGTGCCGGGCGCCGGAGCAGCGGGGGGCCTGGGGGCCGCTTTATTGGCAGTTTTGGGCGCGGACCTGCGACCCGGAATAGAGATCGTAATAGAAGCCGTCGGGCTGGAGGCAAGCGTCAGGGATGCCGATCTGGTGATTACCGGTGAGGGGCGCATCGACAGCCAGACCATACACGGAAAAACGCCGATCGGCGTGGCGCGCGTGGCAAAACGTCATGGCAAACCGGTCATCGGAATCGCCGGTTGTCTGTCAACCGACGTGGGGGTGGTGCACGACTTCGGCATCGATGCGGTTTTCAGTGTCCTTAGCCAAATTTGCACCGTGGAAGAAGCCTTGACGAACGCCGCACCGAACGTCCGTGCGGCCTCGCGCAACATTGCCGCCACACTTAAACTGGCCAGCGCGATGTGCGCAAGGTAGCAGAGTTCCGCAGTGCCAGTAAAACAGACACTAGCCACTGCGCCCACAAACAAATCCCGCACTCGATAACCACCTGATTTCCGCAGGTCACTCTTCGCAACGCCTCCCAAGGTAGCCTTCTGAAAGGGCACAGATAGTTTTTTCACTTTTGCGAAACCTTGTTTTTTAATTTGCATTCTTGCGAAACGCCCACCAGATAGACCCCTACGACCTGAACTTGCAGAATTTCCGCCGTTTCTACCTTTTCACAGCCCTACATCGGCGAAGCCGTTTTTTGCAATGCTGCAAAACCTGCAAAAGTGACATGGGTTGTCGCATCTGTGTGGCAGGAGGTAACGTCTTGAAAAAGCGACGTTATCCAAATGAATACAAAATTTTATAACATTGGTATGTTAGTTGCTTTTAGTGTAGTCAGGATGCGAATTTAAACATACCAACGTTAAATAGGAGGGAGATGTGAGTGACTTGAAACTGGGAAATCCTGCGGTAGTCGGCCTCGCTGGTTTCGGAATGACAACATTGGTGCTGCAATGCCATAACCTGGGATGGTGCGGTATCGCCCCCGTCCTCTGGATCGGGCTCTGCTTCGGTGGCACCGCTCAGCTCATCGCCGGCCTGCTGGAATTCAAAACCGGCAACAACTTCGGTTTTTGTGCCTTTACCGGCTATGGAGCTTTCTGGATCTCCCTTTGCCTCATGCTCATATTCGGCAAAAACCCGGATTTGGTCAAAGCCTATCCGACCCTTGCCTTCTCCACACAGGATCTCGGATTCTTCCTGGTAGCCTGGACCATCTTCACCTTCATCCTCTTCATCGCCTCAATGAAGCACCACGGGACGCTGGCCTTCATCTTCCTTACGCTGCTACTTGGCTTTATCGGCCTTGACTTGAAGGAACTTGCCGGCAGCGCCCTTGCCGGGACCTTTGCAGCGTATGACCTGCTGATTTGCGCCTTCTCCGCGCTGTACCTGATGGCAGTCGCAGTCTATGCTGAATCCGGCATCAAGCTTCCTGTCGGCGAGGCCTGGATCAAGGACAAGCCCGAAGCCAAGGAAGTCCTTGCTGCTAGCAAGGTTACCGCTTAAACACACGTCTGGCCGTAGCCGCCCGAAGCGGCTGCGGCTGGGAACCATCCAGTCTTGAAAACCCTGAAGGGCCATGGCAACCAGCATGGCCCTTTTTTGTGCGCGTATGGTGGGAAAGCTAGTGCTGTCGGGACTGGCGACTGACGGTTTTTCCTGAGCTACAGGCGAAGGGCGGCCGCAACTTTGCAGTTTGTGCGAACGGGTTGGCAAGTTGTTCCGGGGGCGGACGTTTGTAGCACCACCGATGAGGCTATTGTGAAAGGAAGGTCGCTGCGCGGCGGCGCGCTGAGGACGACGAACGGTCGGGACAAGCCGGCGCTGCCCTGATTTCCAGGCAGCGAAGAACTATGGCTGGCGCAGGGGGGGTGCGGTGGCGAGTCGCCAAGAATCGCAGCCGAGACGATGGCAGACCTGGAAAGAACCAGTCGGGGCCGGTCGGCTACCACAGATAAATAGATTTATTGTCGAAGTGGCGCCGGTTAACATATAGGAACACGTTCAGCAGCAGGAACAGAACGAGCACCCAGAAAGCGTTGAGGCGGTAGTGGTAGTCGGGGACGATGGCCCCCGAAGCGGTGGTCATCTGCTGGACAGGGAGCAGAAGAAGGTTCGTGATCCCGTTGAAGCTTTTGATAAAGTTGTAGGCGATGAGCAGCCAGAGCGTGAGTCGTTGCCGCTTCAGGATGCCGACAATGAGATACAAAGAGATGACGCTGTCGGCAAATATTAAGGATTCACTGTTATCCCCTGTATAAAGTTTCCCCATAAAGGGAAACGGCTCGCCGAGTTGAGAAAGAGTAATGAGCATGGAAAGGAGGTAGACGCCGATCAGGGGGGCCAGCACAAAGTGCCTCCTCCTCTCATCCGACACTACCACGGTCCGGTGGTCCGTCTCTTTCAAGGTATATCTCCTTTGTCTGCCCGTTGATGGAGGGAATGCACCTGCGGTTACCGAGAAACCACGGTTATCGGCGGCACCGCTTCCTCGACAACCGGTACTCCCTTCTCTACGCCATTCACAATAAATCAGCGTTACATTAACAGGAAACCGGTCCTCGCGCAAGATGAGTTCGCCGTTCTCCGCCTACAGCCCTGGTTGGGATTTGCAAAAAATATTGACAAACCTTCGTAGCAATGTAATATGCAACAAAATTGTTTGAGAGATAGTCGATAATACTTAACCATTCGCGAGAATGGGGCGGAAAGCCTACGGGTCTTACAGAGACAGCCGGGTTGCCGAAATATCACACGATATTCGGCCCCGGCTTTTTTATTGTCAAACCCTAAAAAGGAGGTAGAGTCAGCAAGGGCGCCGTGTTATGCCGGTTCGCGCCGTTGGCGGTCAAAACGGTTGGTGGTAAACGATAATACTCAACCACTCGCGAGGGTGGGGCGGAAAGCCTATAGGGTCTCACTGAGACAGCCGGGTTGCCGAAATGTCACCTTTTCTTCGGTCCCGGCTTTTCTGTGTCCGGACATGGAAATAGCGGAATGATCACAAGAAGAAGTCGTCACCAAGGTTTGCAAGTATAAACGTGTACTGGCGGCAGCTTGGCCGTCGTGCGGGCTGAGCTATTACTACCATTCATTACCATTACCAGGAAAGGTACTTCATTTACTCATGTGCAGAACAGTCAACTTGTCACTCTTATCCAGCTGGCTTCGTCTTATGGCTCTATGTGCGTTCGTCGTATCTCTCAACGGATGTGCTGCTACCAGAAGTGTCCAGGAGAAAACATCGCTTATTCCAATCCATTCTGAAAAGGAGATCGAACGGAATCAGTTTTCGGTTGCAAGGGGAGACGACGTCATTGGTCGGTTGGCAGTCGTCAGGCTTGAAAAGGGGGATACGCTGCCGGATATTGCGAGGCACTTCGGTTTGGGGACCAATGCTATCAGTGCAGCTAATCCGGGGGTAGACGTATGGGTGCCTGAGGCCGGAGAGCGTATCGTGTTGCCGCTGAATTTCATTCTGCCGGACATTCCCAGAAAAGGCATCGTGGTCAACTTAGCCACCATGAGGCTCTTCGAATTTAAAGGGGACAATAAGTCACTGGTGGTGTCGACCTACCCGGTCGGCATCGGAACCAAAGAGAAACCCACGCCTACAGGTCAAATGCATGTGGAGCGCAAGGCGACCCGACCGACCTGGCATGTGCCCGCTTCAATTTCTGAGGCTCATCGGAAAAAAGGAGATCCCCTGCCTGCAGAAGTTCCGCCGGGGCCAGAAAACCCTTTGGGAGAATATGCGCTTTATTTGAGTAAAGCTGGGTATTTGATCCATGGTACCAATAAGCCGGCCAGCATTGGCCTTAAAGCAAGCAATGGTTGCATGAGACTCTATCCGGAAAACGTGAAGACGCTCTACAACGAGACTCCGGTTAATACTCCAGTAGCCATTGTCAATCAGCCATATCTCATAGGCCAGCGCAATGGAGTCCTCTACATGGAGGCTCACAAGCCTCTAGAAGACTCGGGTGCTATTGAGCTAGAGAAGATGTACGCAAAGCTGAAAAACCTTGAAAGGAAATCCGGGCGCACTATTGACTGGAAAAAAGTTAAAGAAGTACAGACCGAGGCTCGTGGGATTCCTATTCCTATCTTCGAGATGAGTCAAGGAGGTAAAAGAGAGTCTGCGGACACCGTAGAAGTCGAGCACCCGGACACATTGTATGGCAAACCAGAAATACCGGCGCTCAAAATAGAGGCGTGGTATGTATTGGCTGCGAGTGTGCGCGACGAGATCGATGCTCTTAGGATTGCCGCCATTGTCAATCACCAGGGGCCACAGATACCGGCAAGGGTGCTATCGAGGGACAACACGTACCGTGTTATCGCAGGCCCTTTCAATGATATCAGTGAGGCCAAAGATGCGGTCAAACGCCTGAAGATAGATTTGGAAATAGACGGTATTTTGATCGAACCGGTCAAAAAGATATAGTTTCACGATCTAACGATACAATTTGTGCTGCGTACTGTATTGCAACAACACTGTTAATAACATCATGCCACAAAATAAAGGAGGTGATTAGAGGCTAAGGCAAGTAGTTTTTGGCAATCTCAATCATAAACTAAAAAGTGGAGGTATTACAGATGAAGAAAAATCTTTTGATGATCTCGATGATGCTTGTTCTCGCTGCTATGATGGGTTGCGCAACATCCGGTGACCTCGAGAAGGTGCAGGCGCAGCAAAATCTGATTGGTGCGAAAGCAGATCAGGCATTGCAGGATGCTCAAGCGGCCAGGGCGGCAGCCGATGCGGCCAAGGTAAAAGCAGACGATGCCACCGCCCGCGCCGAAAATGCTGAAAAGGCAGCACAGGAAAGGGAAAGAATCGCAGATGAAAAAGCGGCAAAGGCTGACGCCGCTTTCCAGAAATCGATGAGGAAGTAGTCTGTTTTAGCGAATTGTGGGCTTTGTATTTGGTGCTCCGGGTAATGAAATGGCAGGGCACGAACCAACCCCTGCCATTTCATTATCATCGTGTTAAGGTTTGTCTGAACCATTCAAGACTGGTACGCTAGGACATCAGGTTTGCACAAGATGTTCCTGGTTTCTGTCAAGGGGTAAGAAGGCCCCCCGTGTCAAAATAGTTGTCGCCTCGATAGCTCTCCAGTAATGTAGGGGGCAGAGGAGATAATGAATGGCCAGATACTCACAAGAATTCAAACAACGGGCAGTTGTCCGACTACTGCCGCCGGAGAGTTCTCCGGTTGAGACGGTGTCACGCGAGATTGGAGTCTCAGTGGACACCTTAGAAAGATGGCGATCCGAGGCTCTGGCGTTGCCGGAGACAGATCGCACCTGGTCGGCGGCAGCGCGGTTCGAAGCGGTAATCACCACGGCTGCAATGGATGAAGCGGCTAAAAGTGCCTGGTGCCGTGAGCATGGCGTCTACCCGGCTGAGCTCGAGAAGTGGCGGATCAGTGCGGTAGAGGCTCTGGCATCGCCCCAGGAAGCACGGGCTACCCCGCAGCAGACACGTCACAGCCAACGCCGCATCAAGGAGCTGGAGCGCGAACTCAAGCGGAAGGAGAAGGCTCTAGCTGAAACTGCGGCGCTATTGGTACTTTCAAAAAAGCTCTCGGCGATCTACGGGGAGGGCGCGGACGACTGATCCGGCTGGAAGATCGCCAAAAAATTGCTCAATACATCGAGCAAGCCCATGCCGACGGCGCTCGGCTCGAACCCGCTTGCCACCTCACTGGCATCGATGTGAGGACTTTGCAGAGGTGGAAGGCTGGCGACGGCCTCATGCAGGGGGATAAACGACCAACCGCTGTACATCCGCGCCCAACACATGCACTGACAGATGAGGAGCATGAGGCGATCCTGGCGGTTGCCAACGAGCCACGCTTTGCTCAGGCGCCACCGGCGCGCATTGTTCCCGTGCTTGCCGACGAAGGCACCTATGTGGCCAGCGAATCCAGTTTCCATCGTGTACTGCGAGCCGCGGGCCAGTCAGGACACCGCGGACGTGCAAAGGCTCCTCGCAAATCGAAGCCGCCGACTACTCATGTTGCCACTGCCCCGAACCAAGTGTGGTGTTGGGATATGACCTATTTGCCGGCAGTCGTTGCCGGGTGCTGGTTCTACCTGTATCTCATCCTGGATCTCTACAGTAGAAAGATCGTCGGCTGGGAGGTCCATGCTACTGATAGCTCCGATCATGCCGCGCATCTGGTGCGGCGCACGGCGTTGGCTGAGGAGATTCACAGCGAAGAGATCAAACCGGTTTTGCACGGTGACAACGGCTCTACCGTTAAGGCCACCACAGTCCTCGCGATGCTCCAGTGGCTCGGCATCAAACCCTCGTACTCGCGTCCGCGTGTCTCAGATGATAATGCTTATGCCGAGGCATTGTTCCGGACGGCAAAATACCGCCCGGAATTTCCCGCCGGCGGGTTCAACGACCTGGAGGAAACACGGCTCTGGGGAGCGCAATTCGTGTACTGGTACAACTTTGAGCATCGCCACAGTGGCATCAAGTACGTAACGCCCGCTCAGCGTCATGCCGGAGAGGATATTGAGATCCTCAGGGTGCGTCATGAACTTTACGCAAAGGCAAGAGAAGCAAACCCACGGCGGTGGTCAGGTAGTACCCGTGATTGGACGCCAGTGGCAGCAGTTACACTCAATCCAGAACGCGAGGCCGTCGTCACCAAAACCGTCCTCGAAGAAGGAAATAAAACTCTCAACGCTGCATAGATCAGGCGACAACTAGCTTGACACGCGCCGCGCGGCAAACGGCGCCGCGCAGGGTCACGCCGCGAGTTGGGCATACGAAGGAACTCGACAATGGATAATCCTACAACAGACGAATTGCAGAAAGCGCGTCGAACGATAGGTTCACTAATCAGCAAGTCGGAAAAAGCACAGCAGAAACTGGCGTCCGGAACGTGGCAGCATACAATGCTACGAGACAACCTAAAAGCGCTACACATTGCAGCTGCGCTAATGAACAAGGGAACTAACGATACGGATAATTTCACACGGGATGACTTACAATATGCCCTCCGAGCGTTTGCTGCGATGATGAGCAAGACTGACAAAGCTCAGTCAAGATTCTCGCCTGGAACTTCCCAATACACGTTGCTGCGAAATAGACTCAAGGCTTTGCGCATAGCGGAAACACTGACAAATGTGGAGATGGATAACCGCAATGCCTAACCACTCGGCGGCAGCTGGTCTGCGCGATAAGGCCGCGCCGCCGCTGCGCCTCACTAACGTTGGGCGGCGCAACTGAGGCATTAGAAACCTGTCGCCCACTCACGAGGATCGCGATTGTGAGAAGGGGTAACCGATGCAATCTGAAAAGGTTCACTTCACCCAAGAGAAAGAAACGATGCTCATTACCCTGTACAGCAGGGCTTTGGAGAGTCGTTCAAAAGACCCAGTCTTGCAAGACAAGTGGGCGGAGGAAGCGATCAACCGAATCGATTATGATTTTGGGAAACTCAAAGTCCGTGAGATCAATGCCCTGAGTATAGCAATCCGGGCAAAAAACTTCGATCTGTGGACAACCCAATATCTTGTCGAGCATCCTGACGCGACGGTGCTGCATCTGGGCTGCGGCATGGACAGCCGTGTCTTTCGGGTTGCCCCGCCTGCCAGTGCGCGCTGGTTTGATGTCGATTATCCAGAGGTCATTGATTTGCGCCGACGGTTATATCCCGAACGGGCTGGATACAGCCTGATCGGCTCTTCACTTGCTGATTTGCGCTGGCTGGACGAGATACCGAGGGATCACCCTGCGATGATCATTGCTGAGGGTGTGATGATGTACCTAACGGAGGACATTGTAAGACCGCTTCTCAGCCGGCTAACCGACCATTTTCCCAGTGGGCAGCTGGCGTTTGATGCATTCAATCGATTGGCTCTGCGAGCAGCAAAGGCCGATAAAAGTGTCAACGCCACTGGCGCGTCCTTCGGCTGGGCAATCGATGATCCTCAAGACGTCAAGAAACTGGCTCCGAAACTTGATCTCATCAAAGAGTTCAGGACGCAAGACTTTATAGGATACACTAGGCTGCCGTTAGCGCTGCGTGCAGTCACTCGCGTGATGGATCCCATCCCCGTACTACGGAGGATGAATCGAGTGCTACTTTATCGGTTCTAGCGAAGGTCGGCACGAGTCTTTATAACACAAGACGCCCAACACGGCGTGCAGCCGACCCGCCCAGCTGCCAAAGTTGAGCATCAGTATTGACCATTGTCGATCGGGTCGGTGGCGGGCGGCTGACGCCGAGGCCGTTAGCCACAGCAGACGCCCACGGAGGTGACACCAGATTGCCTGACGGACTTGAGGTCGAAGAGGGGGTCCTTGCAGGTGGCATTCCCTACCTGGCGATCGGCAACGGGGAGCCGCTTGTGATGCTGCGGGGTGCGATGCCCCTCAACGAGAACCCGACCGGACTGACGCGGTGGGCGGAGCTTCGCTCCCTGAAGCCGTTCGCGCAACACTTCAGGGTCTTCGCAGTCGGGCACGCCCCCAACCTGCGGGCCGGCTCGACGATGTCGGACATCGCAGCGCCGTACTCGCGCGCTTTCGAGGACAGGTTCGGGCGGCCAGTACGGGTTGGCGGTTGGTCCACCGGCGGTTCGATTGCCCTTCAGCTTGCGATCGACTGTCCGCATCTCGTGGAGCGGCTGGTTCTCGGAGCGTCGGCATGCCGGCTCGGCCCTGAGGGCAAACGGGTGCAGTTGCGCTACCTGACGCTTCTCGAAGCGGGCCAACGGCGTCAAGCAGCCCAGTCCACCACACCGTTGTTCGTGAAGTCACAGCTGGCGCAAACGCTCGTCGGGTGGCTCATGTGGCTCATGGCACCGCTCGAGGGTCCCATCGACGTGGAGCACATGTCGGTCGTGATGCGAGCGGAGGATGCGTTCGATGCTGAGAGGGACCTGCACAGGGTGAAGGCGCCCACGCTAGTTGTCGCCGGAGAAGACGACAAGGTCTATCCGCTTGACGTGGCTAGGCTGACGGCGGACAGGATTCCCGATTCTCGGCTGATCATGTATGAGGGCAAGGGCCACACGCAGGTACTGGAGGACCGCAGACTCGTTGGCGACGTCGTCCAGTTCCTGCTCAGGTGACTCGGCGTGGCTAACAAGCGCATCGAGCGGACGCCGCGAGCGCTGTCCTGATGAGAGCGTCTGAGCGCCGCTCATGCGCAACACGTTGTGCAATAAAAAGGAATGAAATGCGAATCTTCGCCGTTGTCATCGCGAGCTTACTTCTTGCCACCAGCCTTGCCTTTGCCGCTGACCTGAAAAAGCTAGAAAAGCAACAATTGCAGGTTGACCGTCTTGGCCCAATAGCTGTGGGTATGACAGCCATAGAGGCTTCGGCAAAATCAGGAATAAAGCTAAAAGAAACAGAACCACCAGATTCAGGAAATGACGCTTGCTACTACGTCTACCCAAGCGGAAAGTATGGTGACGTCGGATTCATGATTGAACAAGAGCGAATCAGCAGAATAGACATCACATCAAGAAAAATTGCATCTGTTGGTGGAATTCGCGTCGGTGACACTGAAGCAGCAGTCAAAAAGGCATTTCCCGAAAAGGTGGAGGTACAAGCACATCCTTATCTTGAAGAAGACGGGAAGTATCTGGCCATAAAGGTAAAACCCGGATACGGTTTCATTTTTGAGACGGAAAAGGGAAAGGTTACAAGCTTTAGGTCGGGTAGGTTTGAGTCTGTCCAGTATATTGAGGGATGCAATTAAGGCACAACCAGGGCGGCGGCACTCGGTCTCCGCTACGCTCCGCCGGTGCGCCCCCACGACGTTGGCAAAAGCAAAAGGAACGCAATGGATTGTGATAACGAAGGGTTAACAACTTGGAGGGTCTATTATTCAGCTTTAGTCTTGGCTCTTCTTTTTACATTGACTGCACCTTGCTTGGTTTTAGCCAGCGACTCTCCCTCACAAGAAATCATCGACGCTGCAACCTCAGGAATGAAAGCGTTCCTCACCCCTGACAGGATCGCCTCGCTTGGGGTTCTTGGGTTTCATAGTAAGGAGGATTTCAACAATGCAGCACTGGGAGATGCATTGGAGATCTTCACCATCTCCCCAGATAGGCTTGTTCCCAGGGACAGCGGACTCTGCCAGCCTATATACCCGGAGATAGAATCCATGGTTACCTCAACCAACCGCTGGGTCTTCTCTATCAACGTTTATGGGAAAATTACAAATGCGATGGTAGACGTCGTATTGACGGACGGCAAACCAATGATTGAGTTTGGCTCTTCGTCATTTCCACAGTTAATGCACAACCTACTCGCTGCCTGGCCCAGAGACTCCGGCTATCGGA
>Ga0208789_1001661_pt1 | contig 11679 bp, 9 predicted proteins | sample Methanotroph_Enr_FD_187368 | JGI IMG/M metagenome (GOLD analysis project Ga0208789, IMG submission 187368) | Enriched soil microbial communities from Old Woman Creek wetland in Ohio, USA - Methanotroph_Enrichment_5 (SPAdes) (version 2) | ecosystem: Environmental > Terrestrial > Soil > Wetlands...
ACCTTACAGAAAAGGTTGCTGTGTATATGGATCTCGTTGTTGAATTCGAGGTAACATTAAAACAATTCGTACTACCGCCAAAACTCTCATTAAATGTTTCCGCCTCAGTGTAATGCCCATAATAAATATTAGTTGAAAAATCAGTATTATATCCGTCGTAAACGTACCCTATCCATGAATCAGTACCCGGAGTTTGAGGATCGGTGCATAAGGAAGGGAAAGTGGCGGTAACCAGTGTCCGCGAACTTTCACATCCCTCTGCACTCAAAATGCTTACCCAATAATTGGTTGTACTGGCAAGAACCGGGGTGGTATATGTATTATCCAAATTATTCGAGCTTGTTTTCAAGAGTGTCCCGCCACTTGCTGCATTATACCATTTGTAAAACTGCCCGGATACTGCCCCGGAAGCGGATAAAGTGGCTGTAGAGCCGATACAGATAAATCCTCCGGTTGTACCTGGTGGAGTTGGAATTGTATTTACCGTTGCAACAACGGAGGTACGAGTAGCAGTAGTACACCCATTATTAGTTGCATCAACGTAATAAGTTTTTGTTGCTGAAAGAGATGGCGTTGTATAACTTATACCTGTTCCAAGTGAGGCGCCACCTATAGATGCCGCATACCAGTTGATCGTTCCGGCTGATGCCGCAGCGTCTAAAGTTACGGTTCCTGATCCACACGTTGATCCGGGTGTTGTTCCTGTAATGGTTGGAATTGCATTTACCGTTGCAACAACAGCTGTACGTGAAACGGTAGTACACCCATTATTACTTGCATCAACGTAATAAGTTGTTGATGTTGAAATGGATGGGGTTGTATAACTTGTACCTGTTCCAAGTGAGGCGCCACCTATAGATGCCGCATACCAGTTGATCGTTCCGGCTGATGCCGCGGCGCCTAAAGTTACGGTTCCTGATCCACACGTTGATCCGGGTGTTGTTCCTGTAATAGTAGGAATGGAATTCACTGTTAAATTACTGCCGTTATTCGTTCCGGCAATCGCAGGACTACTACTCACAACACGTATCCTGTAACCTGCTCCGGTTGCAGTACCGGCTGGAAAGGTTCCTGAAATAGTTCCGGCAGTGGTTGATGTAAGTGTTCCTATATCAACTGGTGATGCAAAACTTCCGACTGAATTGGATAACTGGGCTGTAAATACATTGCCCGAAGTAAAGGTTCCGCTAATGGTATATGGAATCGAAACTGAAGCCCCGGCACAAAAGGGCGAGCCGGTGATTGTACCGGTTGAGATAGTAGGTATTATATTTACATTATAGTCTTCTGTCTCGCCATACCCATATTGAAGACATGGGTCCATATTAGCAGTATTCCATGCTTCCCGAACTCTCAAACGCGTTATTCCTGACATGGCACCAGTTGGAACGGTAAAGTTGATTGTTCCGGTTGCCGGAGCGGCACCTAAAATTACATTTCCCAGTTTTTCAGTTGATTCAAAAGTGCCGTTTTGGTTTAAATCTATCCAGACACTGATATTATTTTCGGATGTGTATGTGCCTGCACTTAAGGTGATTGAATAAGATGAACTATTGAACAGATCAGTGGATAAACTGCTGTAATAGTTATAATAAGGTGAAGGTAACGCACCGGTTGAATTGTTGATGGTACCAAGTTGGACTAGAGAGATGAAATCACCATCGCTGGTTCCGATGGAATAATTTGGAGTACAAAGAATTGATGTTCCGGTTACAGCAACATTCTGAGTAGCAGATCCACCACCACTGTTGGTAATATTACCGTTATAGTTGGTATTTGGAGAAGTAGGTTTAAATCTGACATAAATCGTTCTGGCAGCAAGCGTGCTGCTTGCATAAGGAACACTGACAGAAGAGCCAAATCCAGAGCCAGAGGTTAATGAAACTTCGAAATTTGTTGGTGCTGTTACTACAATATTTCCAGGTACTCCCGTTAGGTTTATTCCGCTTATTGTGTATGTATATTCCGAAGAAATTCCACCAGAGGCTACATAACCTAAATCAAGATTTGAGGGTACTATTGATAAGAAAGGCTCCCAACTTACTTTAACCTGACCAGCAGCTCCATTTCCTCCAGGATGGTCAGTAGCACCTGAAATATATGCACCACTACCACCTCCACCAGCAGATGAACCGATATTTCCATTACCTTCTGTGACTCTGCCACTTCCACCATTTCCACCACCAATCGAGGTACCTGTTCCTGCAGTTGTACCTGAAGCATCCCCTCCGTTACCAGCTGAACCAGCACCACCACCACCACCTCCTCCAAGAGTTGAAGTTCCGTTAGCTCCATTCCCACCAGCAAAGACAATATCGCCTATACTTAATGATGAAGATCCTGAACCTCCGGCAGCTATTCCTCCACTTGAAGCTGCACCACCCACACCACCTTGAGCATAAATAGTTCCTGAAGTACCAAACCAAGATGGATTACCCGTTGCTCCGACGCCAGTAGTGCCTAATTTTATAGGTGCTACTGTTACGGTATAATTAGTTCCAGGTACAACAGTTATTACCTTTAATGCGTATGCACCTCCGGCACCACCACCACCACCTTTAGAGTTATTCCAAGTATTCCCTCCACCAGATCCACCTCCTCCCCAGCATTCTACTTTAATGCTGGTAACTCCTGCAGGAACTGTAAAAGTACCGTTGGAAGTAAATGTTTGTGTCGTCTGCCCCCACCCATAATTACCAAACCCTTGCCATACGACTAAAACAGCGATAAACAGAATCGTCCGCAAACAGGTCTTACAAGCATGGAATATTTTTATCATAGTAACGCAAGCAACACAAAAGTTTTACAAGACTTTGTATTCCTAATTATTTAAGCTGAGTAAATAAATTCAATTTGTAAAAGTCAGTTGTTAGAAGTCTTAATGTAAAGGAAACTCCTTTTCGGCAAATACTTCTGCTTTTACATCATTTTGTGCCTGGAATTTTAAAATCAGCTTGCCTTTGGTATAATCTACTCCGGGCACATTCCGTAATTGCATTTTAAAAACACGTAGTTTGTTGGGTGTATAAACAGCCAGGCCACGTACTATGCCTACTTCTACAGCGTCTCCCTGGTCGGGTGCCCACATAACAGATAAATCGCCATAGACTGATTTGTCACCCGAACGTTCAAAAGTAACTGTCAGGTTTGGAACCGTATCGGTTTTTAAATCCAGATTTATATTAGTTAAATCAACATGCAATTGTAAATCACCATTCCTGATGATGACTGGAATACTGATGCCGAAAATAGGCACAAGTTTAACGCCGATAGATGTTGAATCTTTAGCGACATTTTCATCGCCTAAAAGTTTTTCATTGGGAACTGCCCTGAAATATATATGCGACCGGTATTCTCCGGTTTGCATGCCAGGTAATTTACGGAATTGCATCCGTATAACCTGCGAGCCGTTTGGAGCAAGGGTTACTGATCGCGGGAAAAACCTGAGATACCTGTCAGCAAACATCTGTCCTGAATCAGGCACTTCAATTTGCTCAAATCCGCCAGTCTCTGTCATTCGGTACTGAACAAACGAAACAGAATACTTTGCCGTATCAGCGCCTGTATTGGCCAGCGTAAGTTCCTGTGATTGTTTGTTGCCTTCAAATACAACCCTGCGTGGTGTTATCAGTAAGTTCCCCTGTGCATTGGAATGGTTCGATAACAGTACTAATGCAGAAATAATTGCCAGTAGGCAAGTGATTGATATTCTGCTTTTTATTCCGGTTTTTGGCATAGCTTTTATTTTTCTTCAAACTTACATAATTAATAGACTCGGGATAGTAGTGGCCGGGTCTTTTTCATATGTATCTTTAGTGGTTTCAGTGTTATATACTGTTAATAACTATTGGTGCATAATGTAATAGGCTTTAATAAAAAAAACACTGCTTTTATTGCAGTGTTTCTTCAAAATAAATTTTTGATATTTAATTATACGCAAAGGTTACGTTAAAAGCGCCCGAATACAATCCCACCGGGTTATCAATCATTGAACCTACATTCAGGGTTGCACCCAGGTAAACGAACTGCTGTCCGTTTGCCAGCACCCCGGTTCCGGTGCCGGCCTGCGGGAACGACACCCAATCGCTGACGAGCATGGTTTTGTTTGAATTCTGTTGGGTTAACACCGCCGGATTGGTCGGCAACTGAATGGAGAAAGCCGCATCGGGAGCGCCGGTAAGGTAAAAGATTCCTGAATTGGCTGATCCTCCGCTAAGGATAACAGAGCCATTGGTTGTTCGTACCCCGTCGGGTGAAACAATCACCTGTCCTCCCTGCACCTCGGGCGAAAACTTGCCAAAGTTAAGCTGCGAGGTTTCGGTGGCAGTGAGTGCTGCAATTATTTCTGCAAAAGCATGAGCTGAGACGCTTGCCTGTGCCTGCGCTTTTTGAGCCGGTATTCCAGTTGCCAAAGCAAAGCCTAAAAACAGCATACTAAGTTTTTTCATTTTGCTTTTTACTATTGAATTAAAAATTTAAAGGGAAGTTGGTTGCCTGCAACTTAATTTGAGTCAAAAAAAAAGCTGCACCAGGCAGCATTCTTTTTTTTTAATAAGTATGTGTTAGTTGTAGTTAACAGTTACTTCGAAAGGAGTTAATGAAACATATAATCCAGCAACTTGGGCAGCAGCTACATTTAAAGTTGCACCTACATTAATAGTTTGTGCCCCACCGCTTAAAGTTCCAGTAACGCTTGGTGTACTTGTAAATGCATTTACAGTCATAGTTTCAGTACCTGTCTGTCTTGTAATTGTAAGGTCAGCAGAAGGTAGAGTAATAGAGTATGTGCTTGATCCTTCTCCAGTTACATCAAATGATGCAGCAGTAACAGTTCCTGCGACAACAGGTAGTGTTACTCCACCCGTTTTGGTACGTGTACCAGCAGGAGTAAGAATAACGCTTCCGCCAGAAGCAGTAACGGCAACATTACCAAAATTCATATCAACTGTTTTGGTCAAAAGAATCGGAGTGATAATGGTTGCTGAAGAAGTAGCTGTTGCAGTTGATTGAGCAAATGTAGTAGCAGCGGATACGAGAACTACGAGAGCGATGGCGAAAAGTTTAGCAGTATTTTTCATTGTTTTGAGTTTTTTTGAGTTGTTATGAGTTGGATTGTTTTTTTATCGAATTGAGCGATGTAGAGTATAATTCAGAAACCGTGCCATGAGAAATTAAGGAAAATAGAAAATAGTTAAAAATAATAAAAAATAGTTCTATATGTGAATGATAATCAATAAGATAAAAATATTAAAATTATTTCAGAAAAGAGGATTTGTGCTTAAATGGATAGAAGGCTTGTTAGATGATGTTATCAAATTGAGACAAGTAAAATCGCAAATTGAGAAGTGTCTCAATAATAATGAGTATGGGGATATTAAACCAGGATCAAGTTTGGTTGAGATGTGTTCACTTTATCAATAAGGAAATGGATAGAAAAATCTGGGCTATAGTACTATTTGGAGATTGTCAACAGTAAAACGGTAAAGAAAATGGAGGATCAAATTATGTTATTAATCAGGACGTAGAATTTGAGCATATAGTTAAAACGCAAAACCATCAAAGGAATTAACCCATGATGGCATCTGCGACTCAAATACAACGAATGATTTCCAACTCTCTATTCGTATTTCTTTTATTCAGTACTGTTTTTAGCTTACTGAATTTTATAACCCGGTAATGAACTGCAAAATTTGCCCCGGTTCCTCGTCATGGTTTTCGCAAAAACGCTTCACCTGGTTTTTCTTGGCTTTGGATGAGTAGTATAAAAAAATCAGGTTTTAGTAGTTGCCGGCTTACGCTTTCGTTCCTTGTTAATATAATTCCTGTGACTAAAAGTTTATAAAGCCGAGCTGAAATATAAATGTCTTATTTTGAGAATGCCAGTAAATGCATTTTTGCTGATTTTTTTAATTATACGCAAAGGTCACGTTAAAAGTCCCTGCATACAATCCAACGGGGTTATCCAGTATAGAGCCGACCTGCAGGGTAGCGCCGAGCGAAACAAATTGTTGTCCATCGGCCAGCACCCCGGTTCCTGTTCCTGCTTGCGGGAACGACACCCAGTCGCTGACAAGCATGGTTTTGTTTGAATTTTGTTGGGTTAACACCGCCGGATCGGTCGGCAACTGAATGGAGAAAGCCGCATCGGGAGCGCCAGTAAGGTAAAAGATGCCTGAATTGGCTGATCCTCCGCTAAGGATAACAGAGCCATTGGTTGTTCGTACCCCGTCGGGTGAAACAATCACCTGTCCCCCCTGCACCTCGGGTGAAAACTTTCCAAAGTTAAGCTGTGAGGTTTCGGTGGCAGTGAGCGCTGCAATTATTTCTGCAAAAGCATGTGCTGAGACGCTTGCCTGTGCCTGCGCTTTTTGAGCCGGTATTCCAGTTGCCAAAGCAAAGCCTAAAAACAGCATACTAAGTTTTTTCATTTTGCTTTTTACTATTGGATTAAAAATTAAAAGGGAAGTTGGTTGCCTGCAACTTGATTTGAGTCAAAAAAAAAGCTGCACCAGGCAGCATTCTTTTTTTTTTAATAAGTATGTGTTAGTTGTAGTTAACAGTTACTTCGAAAGGAGTTAATGAAACATATAATCCAGCAACTTGGGCAGCAGCTACATTTAAAGTTGCACCTACATTAATAGTTTGTGCCCCACCGCTTAAAGTTCCAGTAACGCTTGGTGTACTTGTAAATGCATTTACAGTCATAGTTTCAGTACCTGTCTGTCTTGTAATTGTAAGGTCAGCAGAAGGTAGAGTAATAGAGTATGTGCTTGATCCTTCTCCAGTTACATCAAATGATGCAGCAGTAACAGTTCCTGCGACAACAGGTAGTGTTACTCCACCCGTTTTGGTACGTGTACCAGCAGGAGTAAGAATAACGCTTCCGCCAGAAGCAGTAACGGCAACATTACCGAAATTCATATCAACTGTTTTGGTCAAAAGAATCGGAGTGATAATGGTTGCTGAAGAAGTAGCTGTTGCAGTTGATTGAGCGAAAGAAGTTGTAGCGAATCCGAGAACTACAAGAGCGATGGCGAAAAGTTTAGTAATGTTTTTCATTGTTTTGAGTTTTTTTTAAAGTTTATTTATGAGTTGGATTGTTTTTATCGAATTGAGCGATGTAAAGTATAATTCAGAAACCGTGCCACGGGGAAATAGGGGAAATAGAAAAGAGTTAAAAATAATAGAAAATAGTTTTATAAATACATGATATACAATGAAATAAAATCAGTAATAGTATTCCGGAAAAGAAAGTTTATGGTTAAATGAACGAAAGATTAGTAGGGAAATGGTATCAAATTGAGACAAGCATTATCACAATTTGAGATAAAACCGGGCGACAGAAGATGGAGAAAAGCCCATAAACCTACTATTTTAAAGGTGGAGTTTGGAATCCTGACACGAGGCCCTTAGTTCTGAAGTATTTGAAAAACGTTTAAACCAAACAGGAGTAGGGTTGGAGCCTCACACCTGGTTTTTTACTAAAATTAAAAAGTTGGTTGCAAATGATAGTAGTGCTGTTTTGAGCTCAATACTAACGGAAAGCCCCGTATTAATCGTATTGTTTGAGTATATCTGATAAGAAATATGAAAAATATATGTCCCGGAACTGAAATTAGCTAAAATGGAATTGTATTCCTTAAATATGCTTTTTCGGTAAATTAGTTGTAAGCCAGCTCAATGTTGATGTCGCCACTGTATTGTGATGCGCTCTGGTCAAGCATACTATCATCGGGTTGGCATTGCAGGCTGATGGATTGATTTCCGTTAATAGCGTTGCCTTGCATACTCTGAGTGCTGGTAGCTGAGGTTTCCATTGTAATTTGTTGCTGGTTGTTGTCGGTGAGGATTGCTTTTCCTAATATTAAAGAACAGGAAGCTGAGGCATCACTTTTAATCTCGATCTGTGCAAAATTAATTTCTTCAGTTTGGTTTCTTTGAATTGTAAGAGAAGATTTCGAATTTGAACTTGCACTTACTGATTCAACTACTTCAGCAAATACATGACCTGTTACAGTTGTCTGGGCAAACCCGGTAAATGCAGCCATTGCCAGAACTGTTAAAACGAAATGAATAATGAAATGTTTCATGGCGTAAGATATTTTTACTGATTGCTTTAATGCTCCTACTAATGTAGTACATTATAGGTGTGGAAACAAGTTATCTGTAAAATAAAATTAAATCATTGTTGGCTTTATATTTGGAATTGAACATGTTAATATTTTTAATGATCACGAAAACAATAAGTTAAGTGTAGGCGACAAGCTAACAAGAATTATATTCAGTTGTAAAATAATTTTACAACTGCAGTTAAAAAATAAATCGAATAATGGTTCTGATATATCCGAAATGGGATATTGGTAAGATGAGTGCTACGAAGTTAAATATCAACAGTTAAACATTGGTTGTTTTTATTTCATATTTTTCGATTTTCGCATTTAATGTAGGCCTGGAAATACCAAGAATTCGTGATGCTTCCACTTTATTCCATTTTGCATGATAAAGAACTTGCTTAATATAAACTTTCTCAACTTCGTCTAAAGTAGTAAGCGAATCCATAGAGATATTATCCATTGTAAGCATATTCTGAGGGATAGTAATGCTGTCTTTCTCAAGTTGATTTCCCCGCCCGACTATCATGGCCTGCAGAATTGCATTCTCCAGTTCTCTTATATTCCCTGGCCAGTCGTAGCTTTTAAGTTTTTCGAAAACACCTTCTCCAACCTGGTTCACATTTTTTTGAAGCTTCCGGTTGTATCGTTGAATAAAGAAATAGGTTAACTCGTTTATATCGTCTTTACGTTTACGCAAAGGAGGAAGATCGATGGTAAATACTTTGAGCCTGTAATATAGTTCCTCACGAAAACGGCCATCAGCAATAAGTTGTTCCAGGTTTTTGTTTGTTGAAGCAACAATTCGCGCTTTTAAGGGTAAAAGATCAGGCAGTCCGGGTTTTTCAAATTCCATATCCTGCAATATTCTGAAGAGCTTAATTTGAAAATTATCCGAAAGATTAGAAATTTCATCCAGGAAGATCGTTCCTTCTCCGACCGACTCAAATTTACCTCTCTTGTTTTCATTAGCTCCGGGGAATGCATCTTTTTCGAAACCAAACAACTCTTTCTGAAGTGCATCATCGTTGAGAGCTGAACAATTAATAACAACGAAAGGAAATTCGCGTGTAATTCCGCTATGATGAATAAGTTTTGCGATTAGTTCTTTTCCTGTACCCGTTTCGCCTGTAATAAGCACACTAATCCTGTTTAAAGAAATGCGTCCAATATTTTTAAAAATTTCGCGCATCACAGGCACTTTGCCTATCAAAGTGTTTTCTTCAATCACCTTACGTGTATCTCTGGTGAAAGGCTGTGAAACACTCAGGTTTTGTTCACTAATTTCGAGGGTTCGCTTAATAACTTCGATTAATTCCTTCGAATGGATCGGTTTCTCAATAAAATCAACTGCTCCTTGTTGTATTGCCTTAATGGTAAGCGCTACATCACCATGCCCTGTCAACATGATTATGGGGACTAAAGGTTGGTTTTGTTTAATGATATTAAGAACTTCAATCCCCGACATCCCTGGCATCAGGTAATCGGTAAGAACAAGGTCAACATGATTGGTCGCAAGCAAAGCGATGCCTTCTTCGCCACTTTCGACAGTAGAAACCCGGTACCCTGCCTTAGTGAGTGTTTGCTTCAGAATCATCAGAATCATCTTGTCGTCATCAATGACCAATATGGTTTTCATAAGAAAAATCTATGTTAAATGTCATGTAAGACTATATCTTCTATTTTGCTTTTAATAGAGGTGTTAAATTTACAAAATCTTCACTATCCTTGCTAATAAAGTTTTAATGTACTACCAAAGGTGATGATTTAATGGATACTCTGCCTGATGTCAGAGTTATTTTCGATTCAGGGTATAAAGTGCAATGGCTTTATCGTAAAAGCCCGAAGTTAATATGAATTAACGACAATGGCAATCAACACTATATAGAAACCAACTGTTATTCCGGAACCTATGGCAAATCCCTGCCAAACTTTTTTCTTTTTAATCTTATAAGCCTGTTTAGTATATCCATTAAAATAATCTGAGTTTTCCATTAGTTTCTGTTCGCGATAGCCAAGACTATTTATTGATGGAGGAGTTGCAGAGCAAGCGATAGCAGGAACTAAACCCCACGGGAAAAACAGACTGCATAACAGAGTACCTGTAGAAGCTGTCGTGTATCCTTTATAAAACCGGGTTGCATCTCTTTCTCCGATCTGATAAAGGCTATCAACCCCGGGATTAAGATTTGTTGCATAGGATACCGGTATTTCATTTTTTGAAAGATAAATAAGAATCCCGCTCTGGTACTGCATTTTGGTTATTGAATCACGCTGCAGATAAATAGTGTCGGAACTGTTCTCAGGAATAAGAGTAACGTCTTTCGCGTTCAGCCCAATAATTCTGGCTTTTAATTCACCGCCTGATCGGAGTGTGATTTTGTCCTGTGCCACAACCATAGTTATGCCTGTGAGGATCAGAAATATAGGGAAAATTATTTTCTTCATAATCAATTACTTAATTGACTTCAAATTTAACTAAAAATAAACATGGAATGTGAGTGGATGAATAACTATTAATTGCGCAGAAAACAATCGTCCAAAAACCTTACTTTTGCACCCACTGGAGAAAAAATATAGAGAAAGGGAATTTATGATATTCAATAAGAAGGTTTTTATCGGAGCCATGGCTATCTGTGTTGCTGCTACCTTGTGGGGGCTCGACGGAGTAGTACTTACACCCCGATTATTTAGTATTGATATTGGATTAGTGGTATTTATTTTTCATGCCTTGCCATTTCTGATCATGAATATTTTTATGTATAAGGAGTATAAGCACATCCGGAATTTTACAAAAGGTGATATCCTGATGTTCTTTTTACTTTCATTATTTGGCGGGGCTGTTGGCACTCTCGCTATTGTAAAGGCGCTATTCCTGGTCAATTTTAAAGCGTTGACAGTCATAGTACTTCTGCAAAAACTCCAGCCTGTATTTGCAATTACATTGGCAACTCTTATACTGGGTGAAAAGTTAAAGCGTAATTTCCTGTTATGGTCGGCACTTGCTATTACAGCAGGATATTTTCTTACATTTGGATTCCGGCTGCCTGATATGGAATTTCATAGCAAAACTGCACTTGCAGCAGGTTTTTCATTGCTGGCTGCTTTTTCATTTGGCAGTTCCACAGTTTTCAGCAAAAAGGTGCTTTCTAAATACAGTTTCTTTACTGCCACATTTTTCCGCTATGCCTTCACAAGTATCATCATGTTGTTATTTGTACTCTCAACAGGAACGTGGAAATATATACCCGAAATTAACGGTTTCCAATGGACTATTTTTGCTGTCATTGGTATTACGACCGGTTCAGGTGCAATTTTTCTTTATTATTTCGGGCTTACACGAATACGTGCAATGCTTGCAACCATTTGCGAATTGTGTTTCCCGGTCTCGGCAATTCTATTCGACTACCTGGTGAATCACAGGGTACTCTCTCTTGTTCAGTGGATAAGCACCGGAGTACTTCTTTTTGCAATATTAAAACTTAGCCTGCAAAAGGAGTAGATTTGGGAAAAGAAAGCTAAACCGAGGATCGACAAGGCAATCGTGATGTGAAATATCAAAAAAAAG
>Ga0208789_1001664_pt1 | contig 11658 bp, 8 predicted proteins | sample Methanotroph_Enr_FD_187368 | JGI IMG/M metagenome (GOLD analysis project Ga0208789, IMG submission 187368) | Enriched soil microbial communities from Old Woman Creek wetland in Ohio, USA - Methanotroph_Enrichment_5 (SPAdes) (version 2) | ecosystem: Environmental > Terrestrial > Soil > Wetlands...
CCGGCAGCGATGGTAATTGCTTCTTTCAGATTAGCGTCAACTAAATTGCATGCCTCTTCAACTTCTTCAGGAGAAACAGCTAAATTACTGATGAATACGCCATCAAACTTTTCGGTATATTTTCGCAAAGCATGAATTCCACTGGCCCGAATTTCGGATAATATGATTTGCACCTGATCACGCAATTCAGTGACGCTGAACAACGGACGTTTCATCATCTCGTCCCATCTCATTCGCTGTGGATTGATATAAGTTTTCATTCTCAAGTTGTTTTAAGTGGCTTCATTTTCAAAGCCAGAATATTTCCGGCAAATAACAGGATAACTCCAAATACAGCAACAATTCCCCATTGGTAATTTTCGAAAAACGAAGAAATTATCAATGCAATAACGGGTGCCACCAGGGTGGTGTATCCGGCACGATCTGGACCAATGTCGCCTACCAACTTCAGGTATAAGGTAAATGCGACAATTGATCCAAAAATCGCCAGGTAAAAAAGCGAGGCAACATAGGGGAACGACACTTCAAACGAAAAGCTACGGCCTGAAAGCGGAACCATCAGCATCATAGCGAGGCTTCCATATGTCATTCCAAATGCATTAGTCTGAATAACAGGCAACTTTCGGGTCTGATTGTATTTTGAAAGGATGTTTCCCAACGATGCCAAAACGATTGACCCAAAGCAAAACAATAACGCTTGATACCCGATTGTAATCTGCTCAGCATTCCCTAATTCATGATTAAAAATCAGGAATGTACCCGCAATTCCAAGAATGGCGCCTGCCATTACTTCTTTCCTGATTTTTCCCTTCAGGAGTAAATAGTTGAAAAATATATTGGTAAAAATGGAAAACGAAAAAATAATGGCAACTATCCCGCTCGTCAGATTCGTTTCAGCCAAATAAACCAGCCAGTAATTAAACCCAAACAAAATTATCCCCTGAAGGATCATCAACAAGTGTTCGCGCAGGGTAAACCGCATATTGAGTTTCCGGACAAGGCTGAAAATCATCAGAAACAGACCGGCAATCAGAAAGCGATACCCAACCGAAACCAGCGGATCGACTTGCCCCAACTGGAATTTGATGGCAAACCAGGTTGATCCCCAGATGAAACATGGAATAACGAAATATAGAATTTGTCTGAGTTTCATTCGGCGTATTAAAAAATCATTTTCTCAATAGGAATGACCAGAATGCCAGTAGCGCCGGCGCCCTTAAGCTTTCCAATTATTTCCCAAAAGTCTTTTTCGTCGATTACCGAATGAACCGAACTCCAGCCTTCTTCGGCCAATGGCATCACTGTCGGACTTTTCATTCCGGGTAGATACGATTCGATTTCGGCCAACTTCTCATTGGGGGCATTCAGGAGGATATATTTCTTCTTTTCAGCACGCTGAACCGATTCCATGCGGAAAATCAATTCATCAAGAATATTTTGCTTTGTTTCTGACAAATTGGGATTTGCAATTAAAACCGCTTCTGATTTTACAACCACTTCAACTTCTTTCAAACGATTGCTCACCAAAGTACTTCCTGAACTGACAATATCAAAAATGGCATCGGCCAATCCAATTCCGGGAGCAATTTCTACAGAACCGGTGATCACATGGATTTCAGCAGAAATATTTTTTTCAGCGAAGAAGCCTTTCAGGATTTCAGGATAAGAGGTTGCTATTTTCTTTCCATTGAAATATTCAACTCCGCTATAAACATCATCTTTTGGAATAGCCAATGAAAGCCTGCATTTACTGAATCCGAGGCGTTTGGCGATAACCACATTTTCCTTCTTTTCGAGTATTTCGTTTTCGCCAACAACACCAATATCGGCAACTCCCATCGCTACTGCCTGAGGAATGTCATCATCACGCAAAAACAAAGCCTCAAGAGGAAAGTTAGTCGCAGTCGAAATCAGTTTCCGGGAACTCAGGGGGAGTTTGATCCCAGCTTCATCAATCAGTTTGATCGAATCTTCGTTTAGCCTGCCTTTGGTTTGAACGGCAATTTTTAAAAGTCCTACCATTTTGTATTTTAGTTTAAACAAAAAAGGCCTACCATATTGGTAAGCCTTCTTATTGGGTTAATATCTTTTTGAAAAACATCAAAACAATTACTGCCTACCTGCTGATAGAATCACATAATGATGGCCGTAATGTTTAATCGCTTTATTCATTTCATTGTTTTGTGCTGCAATTATAGTTATAATCTGAAAGGAAAACAAAAATTTCACTTGCAGTTTTTCTGAATTTATTTTTAATTAATATTAAATATTGACAAAACTAAAAGTTTCAGATATTCAGATTAGTGTCAAAATTCCTTTCAATTTATAACTGAAAAGATTTTTGAAGCTACAATTTCAGGAATCACTGCATCATTACAAAATGAATTTGTATGTTTGTACAATCGATTGCAAAACTAAACTTAAATAAATCTAATATGAAAAGAGCACTTTCAGTTGTACTTGTATTCATGCTAATCGGCATGACCTCTTTCTCCAAAAATTTACAGGATAAATGTTTTAAGCCTAAAGAAATTAAAAAGGCTATGATCAAAGCTGCAATGTGGCAGTTTAATAACCCAAAACATGATTTGTGGGACTGGACCAACGGTGCATTTTATGCCGGCGTTTCGGCAGCCTACAAAACCACTGGTGACAAAAAGATTTTGGAGGCCATGAATAAAATGGGCGAAGCAAATCAATGGAAACCAGGTCCCCGCCTTCAACATGCAGACGACATTGCAATCTGCCAGACCTATATTGATATGTTCCGCATAAAAAAAGACAAGGCAATAATTCAGCCTTTTATCGATAACATGGATAAGTTTCTAGTGACTCCATTCCCGGTTAAAGGAATAGAAAAGATTACCTGGTGGTGGTGTGACGCATTGTTTATGGCACCTCCGGCTCTAGTTAAATTATCGATGACAACCGGCGATAATAAATACATGGAGAAAAGTGATGAGTTGTTCCATGAGACTTACAACCTGCTATACGATAAAGAAGAGCACCTGTTTGCCCGTGATTTAGGCTATGTAATTAAAGGCGATGCTTCTGACCGGCACGAAGCCAATGGGAAGAAAATATTCTGGTCGAGAGGAAATGGCTGGGTTATGGGCGGATTGGCATTACTTCTGAACGAACTCCCGAAAGATTATAAAGAACGGTCGTTTTACGAGCAAGTGTACAAAGAAATGGCTGAAAAAATTGCAAGTCTTCAACAGGAAGATGGTCTTTGGAGAGCAAGCCTGCTCGATCCGGCCTCGTACCCGGGTGGTGAAGCCAGTGGTTCCGGATTTTACACTTATGCCCTTGCCTGGGGAATTAACAATGGATTGCTAGGCAAGGATAAATATCTTCCTATTGTTCAGAAAGCATGGAAAGGCATGAATACACTCATTCAACCAGATGGACATATAGGTTGGTGTCAGCCAATCGGTGCTGACCCAAAAAAGAATTTTTCTGCTGAAAGCTGGGAAGTTTATGGTACAGGGGCTTTCCTTTTAGCCGGAAGTGAAATTATCAAGCTTAAAAAATGATTTCCCTCTGAAATACAATTCAATATTTCAGACAAATTTCACTTCAAATATGTTTTTTCAGCAAAAGTTAAGTAATCTTAAAAATATCTAATCTTTTATATTATTTGTTCACAAAATGAGTTGTAATTTGTATCAAGTAATAAAAAAGTATTTTCTTTACGGTAAATTATTTTTTTCAGCAATAAGCTTTTTTCGTACGCTTTTTACTTTTAGATTTACATAAATCAATTTATATTTCGATATAAAAAGATTCTGGATGGAAATTTACAATTAATATTTTTCCATCGTGTTCTATAAATAGATGACTTTTTCAGAAGAAAGCCTGATTATAAAGATGCGTGATTAGCTATGTGAATAGCTAGGTTTTTATTGACCAATTTTTGTTTGATTGGTTGATCTTGTTTGTGGTATGAAAAGCCGGCCAGAGGGTCGGCTTTTTTCGTTAGAAACCTTGTCCTAGGATAATAAACAAAGAAACCGCCTTTTGGGCGGTTTCTTTGTTTATTATCCTAGGTAAGTTTTAAGCAATTTACTTCTTGAGGTATGTCGTAACCGACGGATGGCTTTTTCCTTAATTTGCCGAACACGTTCGCGGGTTAATCCAAACCGTTCTCCAATTTCTTCAAGGGTCATTTCCTGACATCCGATTCCAAAAAACATCCGGATAATGTCACTTTCGCGTTCAGTAAGTGTCGCTAAGGCTCGTTCAATCTCTTTGGCCAATGATTCCATCATTAATGCCTTATCAGCATTTGGGGAGTCATTGTTGATCAGGACATCCAGAAGACTGTTATCCTCACCTTCCACAAAAGGAGCATCAACTGAAATATGGCGGCCAGAAACACGAAGGGTATCAGCAACCTTATCAGCTGGTAATTCCAATGCATCAGCAAGCTCTTCAGGAGAGGGCTTGCGCTCATTTTCCTGTTCGAACTTCGAGAAAGCCTTATTGATCTTATTCAATGAGCCAACCTGATTCAATGGCAACCGAACAATCCTCGACTGTTCAGCTAAAGCTTGCAGGATAGATTGACGAATCCACCATACAGCATAGGAAATAAACTTGAAACCTCTGGTTTCATCAAACTTTTCCGCAGCTTTAATCAACCCCAGATTACCTTCATTAATAAGGTCGGGCAAACTTAAGCCCTGATTCTGGTACTGTTTCGCCACAGAAACAACGAAACGCAGATTGGCTCGTGTTAATTTCTCCAGTGCAGCTTGATCACCTTTTTTAATCCGTTGCGCCAACTCCACTTCTTCCTCAACAGTAATAAGTTCTTCTTTACCAATTTCTTGTAAATACTTATCTAAGGAAGCACTCTCACGGTTAGTGATCGATTTTGTAATCTTTAATTGTCTCATATACCCTTCAAAAAAATAGCGTGCAAATATAGGCTTTTGAGGTCAATAATTCAAATGGTTTTTTTTGTTTGCATATTGTTTACAATTTCATAACCAATAGCTTTGTTTTATTTAGAGTCAATTCCAAAAACATAGTAAGCGACTTCTCCATTTGGATATATTCCTTCAACTAATATTCCACCCCTTGAATTTTTAATAATACGTTTTAATTCATCAACTTCGGAAACAGCACTTTTGTTCACTTGTGTTATGATAAAACCCTTTTTTATTCCGGCGTCCTTAAATTTACCATTTACCAGTTCAGAAATTTTAACACCATAACGAATTCCTAATTCTGCCTTATCACGGTCAGAAACCGCATCAAATTTCGCACCAAAAATATCGTCAGGATTCTTATCACCTTTCACAATATCTGTATCTCCGTGCTTGTTACGGAGCGTTACGTTAAATGGTTTCCTTTTATTGTCTCTTTTTATTTCAACTACAACTTTATCTCCGGGGCGATGCTTACTTATTTGCTCCTGAAGTTCTGCTGTAGAGTTTACACTCACATTGTCGACGCTGATAATGACATCGTTGTCTTTTATTCCGGCAATCTCTGCCGCTCCACCCGGCAACACCTTCCCAATAAAAACTCCTTCAATCTTATCCAGATGATGTTCTTTAGCGACATCGGCATTAACATCGCCAATATTTACATTCAATAAAGCTCGCTGCACATCTCCATATTCTTTTAAATCGGCAACTACCTTTTGTACAATATTAGATGGGATTGCAAACGAATAACCACTATAAGATCCCGTCTGGGAAGCAATCGCCGTATTGATACCAACTAACTCTCCATGCGTATTTACCAAAGCGCCACCACTATTCCCCGGATTCACTGCAGCATCAGTTTGAATAAACGATTCAATTCGCATCTGATCTGGATTGATCCCTATATCCCTGCTTTTGGCGCTCACAATCCCGGCGGTTACTGTTGATGTCAGGTTAAAAGGATTTCCTACGGCTAAAACCCATTCACCTAACTTAAGATTATCTGAATTACTAAATTTTAGAGTTGATAAACCCGATGCGTCAATTTTAATAAGAGCAATATCGGTCGATGGATCAGTACCAATCAGTTTAGCTTTAAATTCGCGTTTATCATTCAAGACAACAGCAATTTCATCAGCCTCGTCAATAACATGGTTATTTGTTACAATAAACCCTTCAGGCGAAATAATTACACCAGAACCAGCTCCCTGCCTCATGGGCATTTGTTGTGAACGAGAACTTCCATCACCAAAAAAGTACTCGAAAATATTATTTGAGCCATAAGAGCCACCTTTTTGCGTAACTTTAATATGTACAACTGCATGAACTGAATTTTCAGCAGCAAAAGTTAAATCAGGCAATTCGCCTGTATTTGTAGTTGGCAAACTTGCATATCTCATCGACTGCTCCTGTTGTACTGTTAATACTTTGGGGTCGTCAAAGTAACGTGTATAGGCCCATAGAGCAACAAATCCGCCAACCAGTGCCACCAACAATGTAAATAATCCTGTTTTTAAATTTTTCATCTCTTTTTTACTTTTTGTTGTTAGAAATTTCTGACTTTTTTATTTGGATATTAAAGATAACGTATATCAGCTATATCTGTTTTACCAATTTAAATTCATTTAATTTGTTTAACAGATTTTAACAACACCTCAAATATATTTTGTAGAATCGAAAAGGATTCAAATGAGTCCAAAGAATTAAGGTGATATGAAAAGCCATAAAAACACCAGCTATTAAACCAATGATAAACGAATTGAATTAAACTATAATTTCAAATGATTCTTCATAATTGGAAAAGGGAACACAGAAAATGTGTTAGCTTTATTGAGATTAATCCTATTTTAACAGATTCAATTCAAGGAACATTTTTTTGCTTTTCACCCGTCGCTGAAATGATAATACTAAAAAATTAACCATTCCATTTAGGGATTCAAGGTAATAAAGGTTGATTTTTCAAATGTGTTAAAGTTGAATTAATAAATGTATTCGCTTGCTTGAAGATCAATTCTGCCTATATTTACACCGTATAAAATAAATTGAAGGATGCCTGGTCGATTTTTAAGAAAATTTGCAATCTCCTCAAATATTTCCACTTATCTCAGTCGAACGTTAATCATAATTACTGTCGCCACAACAGTCATTATTGGAGGGGTTATGATTTTCCAGCAAACCCTTTATTTCAACAAATTAAGCAAGCAAAAAAGCAACGAATACATTCAGAACCAGAAAATCTATATTCAGGAAATCGTCAACAATGAGCTTGAATATATAAAGATTCAAAATGACTTCTTCAAAACTAGCATTAATAATAAAATCAAACACAATGTAAATCAAGCCTACTATACTGCCGAATCTATTTATCAGAAATATGCAGGAACAAAATCGGAAGATGAGATTAAGGCTATAATTATTGCAACAGTTTCATCGCTTCGATTCGACTTGGAGTATGAGGAGGTATTTATCTCAGCCTTAGATGGAATGGGCATTTATTACCCAAGGAGACCCGAATTCTCCGGCAAAGACATGAGCCAGTTTAAAGATGCCAATGGACTACCCGTAGTCCAGGAAGAAATTAACCTGTTGAGGACCACCGGGGAAGGATTTCTCAATTACGATCTCAATTCCAAATCATTAGCTGAGCCTTCTATACACAAAAAGATAACCTTTGTTAAGAAGTTCGGTCATTTCAACTGGTATTTTGGTTCAAAACAATATCTGGACGATTATTTTCCTAAATTCAGGGATGAAATTGCCCAAAAAGTAAGTTCTGTGAGATTTCAGCATGGGGGTTATGTATTTATGAATGACATGAATGGCAACCCCATTGTTATGGATGGATCAGTTTATAAAGGCAATTTGAACATGCTTACAAATTCTGAAGATCTCCGACATAAAATATTTTTACAACAGCTTGATGTTGCAAAAAAGAATCCTAATGGTGGCTATTTTTATTATCAGTGGAATAAAATTGACGAAACTGCCCCTTCGGAAAAGTGTTCGTTCGTTATGCAATTTAAAGACTACAACTGGCTAATTGGGGCTGGCTTTTATCTCGACGAAATCAATTTGAGTATACAACAGCAGCAAGCATCACTTCACAAGGATCAGCAAAAAAACATTGTTTTAATCCTGATTATATTTTTCATCCTTCTGTTTTTTGAAACACTTATTATTTATCATTTTAATTCCAGATATAAGTCTGATTTTGAGCGGTTCTTCAATTTTTTCTTTTCGTTGCAAACGAACTTTAACCAACTGAATACCTCCGACTTATATTTCGACGAGTTTAAACGCGCTGGATTGGCAGCCAATGAAATGGTATTGTCGCGTAAAGAAATAGAAAATAAGCTTATTGAAGAACAGAAAAAAGCCAATGAGTCTGATCGGTTAAAATCAGCATTCTTGGCCAATATGTCGCATGAGATAAGAACTCCGATGAATGCGATTCTTGGTTTCTCCGAATTGTTGGAGGATGATAGTCAGGACGAACAAGACAAAATCATGTTCATTAAATTAATCCGAAAAAACGGAGACATTCTGTTAAACCTAATAAACGACATTATTGACATTTCGAAGATAGAAGCTAATTTGCTGGCAATCAGAAAAAAGCCAGTTCACCTGAATAAATTTTTGAATGAAGTTGGTTCTCATTATACTGAAACGATTGCCACCCGAAACGATAAAGACATTAAGTTTCTGATCATCAATAATATTGAACCAGACTTGACAATTTTGACTGATGAAATCAGGCTTCGGCAAATACTTGATAATTTGATTGGAAATGCCATTAAATTCACCGCCGAAGGTTCAATTACGCTAAATGCAAAAAAGGAGGGAGAAACGATATATTGTAGTGTTTCGGATACTGGGATAGGAATTCCAGACAATCAGCAGGAGACCATCTTCGAACGGTTTATTCAGGCAGAACAAGATCACAAAATGAACTTCGGTGGAACTGGCTTAGGTTTAGCCATCTCAAAAAACCTGATAGAACTGCTGGGGGGAAGTATTCATGTAGAATCTCAACCTGGGAAAGGATCTATCTTCTATTTTCACATTCCGGTCAACTAGCGTTTCGGTACTTCAAACCATTTATTAACCATTTCCTCAGGCTTATAATTCAGGATATAATCCATTGCTTCAGCAGCATTGCTGGCAATAAAATAAAGCTTCCGGTAACTTTCCTTGGCGAATTTCTCTTCGTACGATTTTTCAAACTGACGAAACAGATCGTCATAAAAACCGTTGGTGTTGATAAAAACAATGGCTTTGTGGTGATATCCAAGTTGTTTTAGTGTAATTACCTCCAGAATTTCTTCAAGCGTCCCGAATCCTCCAGCCAATGCAATAAAAGCGTCCGAGAGTTCGCGCATCTTAAACTTCCGGTCCATCATATCGCCCGAAACAATTATTTCGTGTGCGTGAATCGAAGCCAAATTAAAATCGCGGAGCTTTTCAGGAATAATGCCGATGGTCTTTGCGCCGTGTTTTCCAGCTTCACGGGTGATAACATCCATTGTGCCCACATTCGATCCGCCGTTGATCAAACAATAGCCTGACCGGCCAATAAGACGTGCCAAATCAATGGCATCATTCACATACACATCGGCAATAGCATTACTTGACGAAGAAAAGACACAAATATTCATTGGTAATCAAGTTAAAAGTGAAAAGGCAAAAGTATAAAATTTATGAGTCAGAAGTCCGAAGTTGGAAGTCCGAAAAAAAAACGGAATTAAATAAGAAATCCCGGTTTTCACCAGGATTTCTCTATCTTATTATACATCGATATTTGCATATACCGCATGATCTTCTATAAACTGTCGCCTTGGCGGAACTTCGTCGCCCATCAGCATACTGAAAATATGATCGGCTTCAGCAGCATTCTCGATGGTTACCTGACGTAATGTCCGAAATTCTGGATTCATTGTAGTTGTCCATAACTGTTCGGCGTTCATTTCTCCAAGACCTTTGTATCGCTGAACGTGAATGCCTGATTCTTTTCCTTCTCCCCATTCTTCAATCAGGCGAAGGCGTTGTTGCTCGGTCCAGCAGTATTCTTCACGTTTCCCCTTCTTTACCAAATAAAGCGGAGGAGTTGCAATGTAAACGTGACCACGCTGTATCAGTTCCTGCATGAAACGGAAAAAGAATGTCATGATTAAAGTGGCGATATGGCTACCGTCCACGTCCGCATCGGTCATGATTACAACCTTGTGGTATCTCAGTTTTTCGAGGTTAATTGCCAACGTATCATCGTCGGTTCCGATGGTGATTCCCAAGGCTGTATATATATTCCTGATTTCTTCACTGTCGTACACCCGATGAGCCATTGCTTTTTCAACATTCAGAATTTTACCTCGCAGAGGCAAAATAGCCTGAAAATATCGGTTACGTCCCTGTTTGGCTGTACCACCTGCAGAATCTCCCTCCACCAGGAATAATTCGCAAAGCGAAGCATCTTTTTCGGAGCAGTCGGCAAGTTTACCAGGCAAACCAGCTCCTGAAAGTACATTCTTGCGTTGTACCAGTTCCCTTGCTTTGCGGGCTGCATGACGGGCAGTTGCTGCAAGAATGACCTTATTCACAATGGCGCGGGCCGACCGTGGATTTTCTTCCAGGTAATTGGCCAGCATTTCGCTCACGGCCTGATCGACTGGCAAACTGATTTCGGAGTTTCCCAATTTTGTTTTGGTCTGTCCTTCAAACTGTGGTTCAGCTACTTTTACAGAAACTACAGCAGTTAGTCCTTCACGGAAGTCATCGCCACTGATTTCGAATTTCACTTTAGCGAGCATTCCGCTGCTTTCTGCATAAGCTTTCAGTGTACGGGTCAATCCACGACGGAATCCGGTAAGATGCGTTCCTCCTTCAATGGTATTGATATTGTTTACATACGAATGAATATTTTCGGTAAACGAAGTATTGTAATGAAGCGCAATTTCGACCGGCACACCAGCCTTTTCAGATGAAATATGAATAGTTTCCTCGATAAGGCGTTCACGGGTACCATCAAGATATTCAACAAACTCTTTTAATCCTTCTTTCGAGAAAAACTCTTCGTGTTTATACGGGAAGCTTTCATCCCCCTGAATTTTCACCCTTTTGTCGGTGATATTCAATTGCAATCCTGCGTTCAGGAATGCAAGTTCGCGCATGCGGGCAGCAATAATTTCAAATTTGTATTCAGTAACCAGGAAGATTGAGTCATCTGGCTTAAATGTTACTGTAGTTCCGGTACGATCAGTTTCGCCAACTTCTTTTACATCGTACAATGGTTTACCTTTGCTGTATTCCTGCTGCCAAATCTTGCCTTCGCGGTGAACCTGAACAGTGAGATGAATAGAAAGTGCATTTACGCACGAAACCCCTACTCCGTGCAAACCTCCGGAAACTTTGTAGCTGCCTTTATCAAATTTACCACCGGCATGCAAAACGGTCATTACCACTTCAAGTGCCGATCGATTTTCTTTGGTATGAAGTTCAGTTGGAATACCACGGCCATCGTCAATTACGGTTATCGAATTGTCTTCGTTAATGAAGACATCAATATTTGTACAATAACCAGCTAAAGCCTCATCAATTGAGTTGTCAACAACTTCATATACCAGATGGTGCAAACCTTTTTCGTTCACATCGCCAATGTACATGGCCGGGCGTTTGCGAACTGCTTCTAAACCTTCTAGTACCTGAATACTGTCGGCATCATAACCAC
>Ga0208789_1001665_pt1 | contig 11656 bp, 9 predicted proteins | sample Methanotroph_Enr_FD_187368 | JGI IMG/M metagenome (GOLD analysis project Ga0208789, IMG submission 187368) | Enriched soil microbial communities from Old Woman Creek wetland in Ohio, USA - Methanotroph_Enrichment_5 (SPAdes) (version 2) | ecosystem: Environmental > Terrestrial > Soil > Wetlands...
TCAAAGCCAGGTTGTTATTTATGCCGATGAAAAAGCTTATCGGATACTTGATGGGAATTATCCGTCAGAACTGCTTGAACATGCCACCGAAGAATCTTTCGGAACCGAATTTCTATCCTATAAAATGGCTATAAAAACAGTTGCTGACTTTGATGAGGCACTCGATCATATAGCAAACTTCAGCTCAAAACATTCAGAAGCTATTGTTTCTGAAAACCCTGAAGTGCTTGAAATATTCCGCAAATCGGTCGATGCAGCAGCTGTTTATTGCAACGTATCTACAGCCTTTACCGATGGTGCCCAGTTTGGACTAGGTGCCGAAATTGGCATTTCCACCCAAAAGCTTCATGCCCGTGGACCAATGGCACTCGAAGAGTTGACCAGCTACAAATGGATTGTCGATGGAAACGGGCAAATCAGGCCAAAATAATCAAGGAAAAAGGGATAAGGCAAAAGGCAAAAGTAAAAAATTGCTATATCTTTATGCCATAAATAATTTCAGATCAATATTCTGAAATACAACAAATTAAGTCAATAATTCAACACATAATGAGACATTTTACATCAGTCCATGATCTTGAGAATCTGGATGAAGCATTAAAACTTGCATTCGAACTTAAAAAATCACCCTACAAATATCAGGATCTGGGTAAAAACAAAACGCTTTTACTCGTTTTCTTCAACTCAAGTCTCCGCACCCGTTTAAGCACACAGAAAGCCGGATTAAATCTGGGAATGAATGTGATTGTTTTTGATATCAACGAAGGTGGCTGGAAACTGGAAACCGAACTAGGCGTGATTATGGATGGCGACAAACCCGAACATATCCGCGAAGCAGTTCCTGTTATTGGTCGTTATTGCGACATTATTGGCGTGCGTTCGTTTGCTAAATTCGAAAATCGCGCAGACGATTACGAAGAAAAGATTATTCAGCAATTTGTTGATTATTCAGGAGTTCCGGTAATTAGTATGGAAGCAGCAACCCGCCATCCGTTGCAATCTTTTGCCGATCAATTGACCATCGAAGAGTTCAAAACCAAAGAACGTCCAAAAGTGGTTTTAAGCTGGGCGCCACATCCACGGGCATTACCACAGGCAGTTCCAAATTCGTTTGTGGAGTGGATGCGCCAAACCGACTACGAATTAGTGGTAACACATCCTGAAGGTTATGAATTGGCACCTGAATTTATGGGCGACCTGAAACCGGAATACGACCAGATGAAAGCGTTTGAAGGCGCCGACTTCATATATGCCAAAAACTGGGCATCGTACACCGATTATGGCCAAATCCTATCGAAGGACCGTTCTTGGACTGTTTCCGAACGCCAGATGGCCGTAACCAACAATGCCAAGTTTATGCATTGTTTGCCGGTTCGCCGCAACATGATTGTGACCGACGAAGTAATCGACGGCCCAAATTCGATTGTTATTCAGGAGGCTGAAAACCGGTTATTCTCGGCACAAGCAGTATTAAAAATGATTTTAGACGAAATAAAATAGTTCGAAGTGCCTAAATTGCCTGGAGTTCGAAGTTTAAACTCCGGCAATATTAACTTTAGGCACTCATAGCACTTAAAACTTTAGGCACTTATTTATGGAAAGATTAACCATTGTAAAGGTTGGTGGAAAAGTCGTTGAAGAGAAAGAATCGCTTGATCTTCTGTTGAATCAGTTTTCACAAATCAGAGGGAAGCGGATTCTGGTTCACGGCGGAGGAAGACTTGCAACAAGCCTAGCAGAAAAACTAGGTATAGAAACCCAAATGGTTGAAGGCAGACGAATTACCGATGAAGCAACCTTAGAAGTGGTAACTATGGTTTATGCCGGATTGGTAAACAAGAATATTGTGGCCGGGTTGCAAGCCCGGGGATGTAACTCCATTGGATTGTCTGGTGCAGACCTGGATGTGATCCGGGCAAGAAAACGTCCGGTAAAGACCATCGATTACGGCCTGGTCGGCGATATTTTAGCAGTAAATACATCTGAATTGAGATTACTGCTCAACGAAGAGGTGGTGCCGGTAATGGCACCAATCACACACGATGGACATGGACAACTACTCAACACCAACGCTGATACTATTGCCGCAGATTTAGCCATTGAATTATCGAACTATTTTACTGTAAATCTATTCTATTGCTTCGAAAAGAAGGGTGTATTGCTAAATGCGGAAGACGAAAATTCAGTCATTCCAGAATTAAGTTTTGACCGTTTTAAGCTGCTTCAGGAGGAAGGAGTAATTAACGAAGGAATGATTCCGAAACTCGACAATGGGTTTAATGCCATGAGAAACGGAGTAAGTCAGGTATTAATTACCAATCCCAATCTCATCTCGATGGCCCGGGGAACACGCTTAAGTTTGAAAGAAGATTGAGAAACTAAAATAAGTACCATGAATCCAACCCAATTTTGTGTTGGATTTTTTTGCTTAAATTCTTTCTCCTTATCAAAAGGTCAGCCAGATCACTGAAGGTATCCATTTACAATATTTAAGATTTGAGATGATAACAAGTCAGTAGAATTCAGAACTTTTTTTATTGATTTTCGTTTATAAAACTACACTTTAAACAATTTGAATTTGAGTGTAAATGAATTATTGTGAGGTTGATTAATGTATTTTGATTAATGCATGATTTCAGGTTAATTGAGAATAAATTATTCAACGCAATTTAGTGGTGATTGGTTTTTTAGTGTGGATTGATTGTGTGGATTAGAAGAACCGTTTCAAGCAAATGCTTGAAACGGTTTCTTATTTTACACATCACATGTGTAAGAATTTTTATCAAAAAAAAATCAATTTATCAAATCATTTTGCAGAACGAAACATCAGATTTTGTAGAGAAATTTATAGATTTGAATTATAATTTTAAGTTCAGGATTGAATCATTATGAATGATTCATAAATCTCACGGGGTGTAGCGCAGCTTGGTAGCGCGCGTCGTTCGGGACGACGAGGTCGTCGGTTCAAATCCGGCCACCCCGACAAGATCGGTATATAAAAAATCTCTCATATCCAATAATTTGAGAGATTTTTATATTTTATCCTGATTGATTTTCGCAGTTTATACCCAACGATTCGTTCTGATAAAATACTTTGAATTGAATTACCTCAACAGCGCAGTGGCATACCACAACAGAGTTGCTTGTCCATGCAAATCGTCAATAATGTGTTTGTGCTGCACATAATGGTTTCTGTCGCTTTTAATATTAGTTCCTTTGCAAGCCTCTGTCAGTTCATCATTCCGATTGATGTAAGTGATTAATGCCAACCATTTTTACACCAGTTATCATGGCATAGGTAAACATGGCTGTTCCAGAAGTTTCTTTCCACGCTTCCGGATCGTCAATAATTTGTCGCCGGTTTCTTCTTTCCTTTAACCCATTTATTTGTTGCTTCGCTGATGATGAGAATCACACAAATCAGGATTATTCCAGTTAAAAGTGTATTGATTGTTCCCTGAATACGGGTCTTCTCAACCATTATCTGTGGAAGATAAATATTGAGCATATTCATTACTCCACCGGTAATTGTTGTTATTCCAACAAAGACCATAGGGCACAACGTAATCCAAATGTATTTTCGTTTTCCGTTGTTAATCAGGAATGACGTTCCGATTGCCAGAGCTAGCGTTGCAAGTAATTGGTTGGCCACTCCAAACATTGGCCAGATGGTTGATACACTTCCGGTATAGATGAAATATCCCCAGGCAAAAACCACCAGAAAACTAGTGATCAGACTTCCCAGCACCCAATTGGTTCTGGCAAATGGTGCGTAAACTTTTCCCATTGCTTCCTGCAAGATGAACCGGGCAATACGTGTACCTGCGTCAACAGTAGTCAGAATAAACAAGGCTTCGAACATAATAGCAAAGTGGTACCAATACGACATCAGGCTGGCCAAGCCCGGAATTGCTGAAAAGATCTGAGCCATTCCCACCGCCAGTGAAACTGCGCCACCAGGCCGTCCCGCAATAGTCTCACCCACTTCGCGCGATAATTCAGCCAAATTGGTTTGTGTAAAACCTAAAGCCTTTAACTGCGGAAGTATCTGGGTAAACTTTTCAGGAGAAACATTGATCTGAAAATAATCGAGCGGGAAAAGACTGGTTGCTGCAATTAAAGCCAAAATACTAACCATCGATTCGGCCAACATGGAACCAACCGCGATCGGCTTGATGTGCGATTCTTTCATAATCATTTTAGGTGTGGTACCCGAACTGACCAAGGCATGAAACCCTGAAATGGCGCCACAGGCAATGGTAATGAATAGATAGGGAAACAATGTTCCGGGAATGATAGGGCCACCGCCGTGAATGAACGGCATAAATGATGGCATTTGAATCGTCGGGCTGACGGCAATAACGCCAATGGCCAACATGGCAATAACGCCCAATTTCATGATTGAACTGAGGTAATCGCGAGGCGAAAGCAACAGCCAGACGGGCAAAACAGAGGCAAAAAATCCATAAGCTGCCAACAAAATGGTGAGCGTTTTCCGGTCGAAGGTAAACCACGATTCGAATGCTGAACCTGGAATATATTTTCCGTAAATAACAGCCATAGAAAGCAATATTACACCAATAACAGTTCCTTCAACCGTTCTTCCTTTCCTGAATTTAAACATCCACAAACCCATAAAAATGGCAATCGGTATGGTGGCTGCAATCGTAAATGTCCCCCACGAACTTTCGGCAAGGGCATTGACTACAACAACCCCTAAGCCAGCCAGTGCTATGACTAAAATAATCAACACAGCAATTGATGTGATAATTCCGCTAAACGAACTGATCTCTGCCTTGGCAATCTCTGCCAGCGACTTTCCGTCGTGCCTGACTGAAGCGGTGAGAATAACCACATCATGAACCGCGCCAGCCATAACCGCGCCAACCAGCATCCAGATAAATCCCGGCATAAAACCGAACTGGGCTGCCAACACCGGACCAACCAATGGACCAGCTCCGGCAATGGCGGCAAAATGATGTCCGAAAACGACCCATTTGCCCATCGGGTAATAATTGTGTTTATCGAATAACCGGATTGACGGAGCTTCGGTATTGTCGTTCAGTGTTAAAACCTTTGCACAAATAAAACTGTAATAGAACCGATAGGCCAAAGCTAAAATTGCCAAAGCTCCAATAACAAAGGGCATTGCATTCATAAGCATTTTGTTTAACTATTTATTGAGAAGTTTATCTGGTTTTGAACTGTTGAAATAGATATTTAAATTGTTCTGTCGAGGTATCGGTAAACATTCAGCCTGACTGCATAAAACGCAGATATAATCGCTGAACTTAACCTCTTTTCCCATCCTAATAATTCCGCCGACTGACTTAACCGGATGCACCAGGGCCGAATCAGTAAGGTGTATTCCTCAGCAATCCTCCGGAAAAAGCAAAAAGAGTAAACTACGACAAGATTCGATTTTAAGAAATCAGGATGGTAATAATTAACCATAAATTTCACAAGTAAAAAATCCGTTCAATCGCTCTATTATTGAATTGGAGTTATCCGAATAAAGCCAGCGGTTGGAACGACAAAATCAATAGCATTTCTATTTTTGCTTTTTACTATACCCTTCTCCATGCTCACCCCTTTACAATCGAACATTTCGTAATTATACCGGGCATCAGGTTTATTCAGCAAAAACTTAATATTTCCTGAAATCTTCGAATTAATAACATCAATTGGCTTAATAAGAGTAACAGGCAAATTAATTGTATAATCTTCATATAACATATATATGAGTTTCTGTTCATTCTCTACCTTTATTACCGGGTAAAACCTCGAAACTTGCATTGGTTCAAAGTTGCCTTCAAAAATGACTCTGTGGTTCTTTTTCCAGTAATCGAGCCAGAACCGGATGGTTTGCTTGGAAGCCTCCGGAAGGGTGGTAACATAAAAGGAGAGATAAGGATTTCCAAATAAGACCGATTGCAATTTACGCGCAATATCTTCCACCAATTCCTTGGGATTAATAGCAACGACTTCCATAAATGGAGTATACTTTCCGTAAAGCAAGCGGTTGTTTACCATCTTTTCGCGCACAACCTGAGTATTCTCAACACCAACAAATCCAGTCAGAAAATTTTGATAACTAACCAGATTTGGCCCAACGACCGAGAATATTTGTCCCATAAAAATATCAGGTTTTATTGCATTGAGCCTTGACTTCATGTCGGCATATAAGGTATCAACCGCCAAATCGATGGAAACAAAATCGCGACCTTTATCCTGATCGATCACAGCTCCTTCCTTTGGATAAAATCCTTTCAGGAAGTCGAACCAATATCCATCAAATTGCCACGCAGATAAAAAATTTGCATAGGTACTCACCAAATACTTCCGAACATCTGCATACCTCGGATCGAGTACATACATCTGGCGTGGAGCACGGTAACGAATGTATTTCCCTTCAAACTTCTTTAAAACAACCGGATTACCGCCCATAAAAGGAATAGAATACCACAGGTAAAGAGGGAGTCCCATCTCAGAACATTTCTGCTTGAAAAGATTCATTGTTTTGAAGCTATTCTCCTCGTAAGAGTATGCCGTGTCAATTTTCATCTGAACCAATGACTGCCAACCATCGTCGACTAAAACGGACTTAAAATTGAAGGTTTTTAATGAATCAAGTTCCCTTGTTATATTTTCAAGAGGTATGTTGCGATGCATAGGATACCAGGTCGAAAACACAGGCACGTTCGTTGTATCCACACTGGCAACTGCTTTCTTAAAATTATCTTCCAGAAACCACGAAGAGGCATCGTATATCGCTTTCGAAAAATGGATACTTCTAAAATCGACAAGAACTTCGGCCTGATAATCCTGCAAATTGGAAAGGGGGGGATTGTCTTCAAAAAATCCCAGACTAAACACAATCGAATCCTTCTCTTCGGTAATATTTGAACTCACAAATTTCGCCTTATAAGCGTCTTTACAGGTAACCGTAATTTGGTTGCGATCGTTTATTGTGAGTCCCGAAATAATCGAAAAGCCAGCTGCTGCCCTATCGTACGATGGAATCGTAAAGTATGATTTATTCGACCACGTTTTGGAATTCCAGATTTGGTTGATTTTATCTTTTGGAAACTTTACTGAAACATTAAACGAAGGCGGCGCTGCGGCATAAGCCGAGTGCAGGTAAATACTCAGAATATATTTTTGAAGGCCATGTTCTTTGATATCAATAGTTGCTTCAAACCGTGACATAAGACCCTCAATATGTATTTTACTTCGATTGAACACATACTTACCGTCAGGCTCAGATCCGAAAACATCCACATTAAATAAATTCAGAAATAAAACCGATAATACAGCAAACCTCACACCGATTCGAACACTTAATTTCATGTAGCGAAGTATCTTTTGTTTCGTAAAGATAAAAAAACATGTATATCAAAATCAAACATGATTAATCTATTTTACAAAATTGCCATAGCTACAAACAATCAAAGAAATTAACGCGAGATGATCCTTTTGTTTTAATTTAGCCGGGAATTATCATCAAAAAGAATAACGTCGGTTCGTTTTTGTAAAACTGTAACATGTAAATCATGGAAAAACAATTATCAGGTTTGATAAACCATCTGCAACATATAGGTATTCCGGTATCAGATATTGTTGTTTCAGAAGCTTTTTATAATCGTTTGGGATTTAACAAAGTCATGCAATCAACTTTTGACGAAGCCGGAGAAACTGGCATATGCATCATGCTGAAGAATAAGAATCTGATACTTGAATTGTACCAACTTCCTGAAGAAAAACTTAAAGAAATCAGGGAACGAAAGGATGGTCACATCGATCATATCACCTTCGATGTCGATGATATTCAAATGACTTTCAATGCCTTGAAGAATGCCTCTTTTCAAGTGATTGAGGAACAACCGGTATTCCTTCCTTTCTGGTCGAATGGCTGTAAATATTTCAACATCCTTGGGCCTGACGGAGAGCGATTGGAGTTTAATCAGATCTTATAATCCCTCATCCATCCTTTCCGTAATCTTATTCCCGACCCGAAATGGGTTGCTAATTCCAAGTTTTGCAGATAAAAAGCCAGCCATAAAGTAAAAAGGCAATATTGAAGTGAATGGACTATAAACCTCATCCAATTCAGGCTCATTTATTTCAAAAACCATCGCATTTACTTTCCGAAGAACATCCATAAGCCTATTTGTACGATCGTACAGAATTCCATTGGAAGGATTGATTACTATTATCACAGCATTTTCTGCTGTTTCCTTATATCCATGCTCGTATTGGGTAAGTGACATTCCGATAAATGGATATTTGGTTGATTCGCTCAGCATAAGTGCAGCCTGACAGGCAATTCCGACATTAGGGCCACTGCCTAAGATAACACATTTCACCTTGTGCTTCCTAATGCGTTTATAAAGTGCTGATCCGATTGAATTTCCTATCAATTCATACTCAGAAAACTTGTGTTCAACAGAATCCAGAACATTTTTCACATCAAAGCCATGACCTAAATACAGAGCAATAAGTGTATTTATAAAAGTTTTGGTTGAAGAAAACCGTTCATTCCCGGCATAAATTGGCACAACCAACTTCAGGTTCGATTGATTTGCCAATGGCGACCGTGTATCATTAACAATAGCAGTATATTCCTTAAAACACGATGCGCAATTCAGAACATCTGTAGTCCTGCCCGATTGTGAAATTAGAACAGCATTATCAAATTGCTTAAGAGAACGGATAAAATGAAAATAATCTCCAGCCAGTTCAGGGAATATCTTAACACCCAAATAACGAAGCGTAACCGCAGCAAAATAAGAAGATCCCATTCCGAGATATGGAACCTTATCTGGTAAAATTAAGCCTTTGTTTTTCTCGTAACAAAGCCGCGCCTGAATCGGAATATCGTACAATTCATTTTCCATGAATGATCATGATTTGGTCATAGAAAGGTAATCAAAATTCAAACTGATCCCAAACAAAAAACCCCGCTTTTCAGCGGGGTTTCGTATGTTTATTCACCTTTGTTTGATGATGACCTATTTCACCTTATCAACAATTGCTTTGAAAGCAATAGGATGATTCATCGCTAAATCAGCCAAAACTTTACGATTGATTTCGACATTTGCTTTTTTAAGCAAGCCGATGAACTGTGAATAAGATAAACCTTCGGTACGAACGGCAGCATTAATACGCTGAATCCATAAAGCACGGAAGTTTCTCTTTTTTGCTTTTCTATCTCTGTAGGCATATTGCAAACCTTTTTCCCAGGTATTTTTTGCAACTGTCCATACATTTCTGCGGGCACCGAAGTTACCTCTGGTAAGCTTCAGGATTTTTTTTCTGTGAGCCCGTGATGCTACTGCATTTACTGATCTTGGCATAAAACTGATTTTAGAATGGTTAGCGTTCCTTTCGGAATCTTCAAGCTAATTCATTCGATTAATTACTTAAATTACGTTGAAAAAGAAAACAAAACTAAATGGTCAACATTGCTTTAACGTTTGGAATGTCAGCTTTGTGAACGGTTCCCCAATAAGTCAGGTTACGTTTTTGCTTGGTGCTTTTCTTGGTCAAAATGTGACTTTTGAAGGCATGTTTTCTTTTAATCTTTCCGGTGCCGGTTAATCTAAACCTTTTTTTTGCTCCGGAGATGGTCTTCATTTTTGGCATCTTCCTAAAATTAATGTATGTAAGAAATTTATTTCTTCTTTTTAGGTGAAATAAACATGGTCATTCTTTTTCCTTCTAGCTGCGGCAACTGTTCAACTTTTCCGACTTCTTCCAGTTCCTGAGCAAACTTCAACAATAAAATTTCGCCTTGCTCTTTAAATAAGATTGATCGGCCTTTGAAAAACACATAAGCCTTTACTTTGGCGCCTTCCTGTAGAAACTTCTCAGCGTGACGCATTTTGAATTGAAAATCATGGTCATCGGTGTTCGGTCCGAATCGGATTTCCTTAACTACAACTTGTACCGTTTTTGCTTTTATTTCCTTCTGTTTCTTTTTTTGCTGATAAAGAAACTTCTGGTAATCAGTTATTTTACAAACTGGCGGGTCGGCATTTGGAGAGATTTCTACAAGGTCAAGCTCAAGTGCGTCAGCCATTTTCAGAGCTTCAAACAGCGAAAAAACACCAGGGTTTTCGATGTTATCGCCAACAACACGAACTTGTTGTGCACGAATTTTCTCATTTATTTTGTGCTGAGGAGCAACTTCTGCTCTTCCACCATTGTATGGTCTTTTTACTGCTATGGCCAATTCCTCCTATTATTAGTTAATATTCTTTAGTTGTATAACGATGATAATTGTTCTTTAACTTCAGCTTTTATAAAGTCAACAAACTCCTGATGATTCATTGAACCCTTATCACCTTCGCCTTGCTTTCTTACTGAAACGCTTTGATTTTCAGCCTCTTGTTCACCAACTATCAATAAATAAGGGATACGTTTCAATTCGTTATCCCTAATTTTACGACCAATTTTCTCATTCCGGTCGTCAATTAGCGTGCGAATATCGCAATTATTTAGAAATTCTGAAACACTTTTTGCATAATCATTGAACTTTTCACTGATTGGTAACACCACAACCTGTTCGGGTGTTAACCAAAGCGGAAATTTCCCGGCAGTATGCTCAATCAAAACTGCCACAAAGCGTTCCATCGATCCAAATGGCGCACGGTGAATCATTACCGGACGATGACGTTTATCATCAGCACCAATGTATTCCAATTCGAAACGCTCCGGCAAGTTGTAATCAACCTGAATGGTTCCCAACTGCCAACTGCGTCCTAAAGCATCTTTCACCATAAAATCAAGCTTCGGACCGTAAAAAGCAGCCTCACCCAACACGGTAACGGTGTTCAAACCTTTTTCTGCCGAGGCTTCTATAATGGCCTGCTCAGCCTTGTCCCAGTTTTCTGTTGAACCGATATATTTTTCTGGTTTATTCGGATCACGCAATGAGATCTGAGCTGAGTAATTCTCGAAGTTTAAAGCTTTGAAAATGATGAAAATAATATCGATTACTTTCTTGAATTCATCTTTGATCTGATCGGGGCGGCAGAATAAATGTGCATCGTCCTGAGTAAATCCGCGAACACGGGTCAAACCATGCAATTCGCCACTTTGTTCGTAACGGTAAACAGTTCCAAATTCAGCAAAACGAACCGGAAGATCCTTGTATGAATGGGGTTTAAATTTATACAATTCGCAGTGATGAGGGCAGTTCATCGGTTTCAGCATGTATTCTTCGCCTTCAGCCGGAGTCTTTATGGTCTGAAACGAGTCAGCTCCATATTTCTGAAAATGTCCTGAAGTCTTATATAAATTGATGTCGCCAATGTGAGGAGTCATCACTTGCTCGTATCCGAATTTTTTCTGGACACGTTTCAAAAAGTCTTCTAATTGCAGTCGAAGCATTGCACCTTTGGGTAGCCACATTGGTAATCCTTGTCCCACATTCTGTGAAAAGGTAAACAATTCCATTTCCTTACCAATCTTTCGGTGGTCGCGTTTCTTGGCTTCTTCAAGAAGAATAAGGTATTCTTCCAGCATTTTTTGTTTCGGGAAAGTAATCCCGTAAACGCGGGTCAACATCTTATTTTTTTCGTTTCCTCTCCAGTAAGCTCCTGCAATTGAGGTCAATTTAACAGCTTTAATAAATCCGGTATTTGGCAAATGG
>Ga0208789_1001667_pt1 | contig 11643 bp, 1 predicted proteins | sample Methanotroph_Enr_FD_187368 | JGI IMG/M metagenome (GOLD analysis project Ga0208789, IMG submission 187368) | Enriched soil microbial communities from Old Woman Creek wetland in Ohio, USA - Methanotroph_Enrichment_5 (SPAdes) (version 2) | ecosystem: Environmental > Terrestrial > Soil > Wetlands...
TGTGCTGCAACCAGTGCCACGGCCAACATCACCATTAACCCAACACCAACGGTTACTATTCCTGCAAACTTCTCAGTCTGCAACGGTGCCTCGGTTCCGGCGACTACCTTAACGGGAACACCCGCCCCTGCAGTGAGTTTCGCATGGACCAACTCCAACACCGCCATTGGCCTTGCAGCCAGCGGCACAGGATCTGTTCCCGCGTTCACCGCAACCAACAGCGGAACAGCACCGATAACAGCCACCATCACTGTGACTCCTTCAGCCAATGGATGTACGGGAGCAGCGCAGTCGTTCGTGATTACCATCAACCCGACACCTACCGTTACGGTGCCTGCAGCCATTACCGTTTGTAATGGCAGCGCGGTGGCGACTACCAGCTTTAGCAGTCCTACGTCAGGAACAACTTATGCATGGACTAACGACAACACAACCATTGGCATCGGGGCCAGCGGAACGGGTAACATCGCCGGATTCAATGCTACAAACTCCGGCACCAACGCTGTTACAGCAACCATCACCGTTACTCCTTCAGCTAACACTTGTGCCGGAACACCTTCAACCTATACCATTACGGTGAATCCGACGCCGACCGTTACTGTTCCTGCTAATATCACAGTTTGTAGCGGAGCACCCATTGCTGCAGCTACTTTCACCAGTGCCACCGCAGGTGCTTCCTTCGCATGGAGCAACAACAATACAGCCATCGGTCTTGCCGGTAGTGGAAACGGGAACACCCCTGGATTTACAGCCGCCAACGGTACTGCTTCTCCCATTACAGCCACCATCACGGTAACCCCAAGCGCCAATACCTGCGCAGGACCTGTTGCTACCTATTCCATTACAGTGAACCCAAGCCCGACAGTGAACGTCCCGGCCAACATCACCGTATGTAATAATGCATTGGTGCCAGCTTCTGTGTTCAGCAGCACTACACCCGGGGCCAGCTTTGCATGGACCAACACCAACACGGCTATTGGTCTGGCGGCCAGCGGTACAGGGATCATCACCAGCTTTACCGCAGCCAATACGTCCACCGCACCCATCAGTGCTACCATTACGGTAACGCCAAGTGCCAACACTTGTACGGGAACCGCCTCCAGCTATACCATTACGGTGAACCCCAGTCCGGTGGCAACGGTGCCTGCCAACGTGAGCCTGTGCACCGGTGCAACCGTACCCACGGCAACCTTAACCAGCACAACCACGGGCACCTCCTTTACATGGACCAACTCCAATGCCTCCATTGGCCTGGCAGCCAACGGCAGCGGCAATACGATTCCATCCTTCACGGCCTCCAATACGGGCACCACTCCTGTTGTGTCGACCATTACGGTAACACCCACAGCCAACACCTGTACCGGACCGTCCGCCAGTTATACCATCACAGTGAATCCTCTGCCACAGATCTCCTTCCCGGCCCTATCGGCCATCTGCGTAAACGCTCCCGCGACAACCCTCTCCGGAGCGACGCCTGCAGGTGGTGCCTATAGCGGTACCGGAGTTACCGGCAGTTCGTTTAACCCCCTGACCTCCGGTGCGGGTACCTTCGTGATCACCTATTCTTATACGGATGCTAACGGATGTGCAAATGCATTAACACAGAACCTTACTGTTAATCCGCAACCTACCGTGGCCATCAGTCCGCAGGATCCCACGATCTGTGTCGGAACTTCGGTCTCGCTAACGGCAACCGGCGCCTCAACCTATACCTGGAGCCCTACCACCGGACTGAATCCGGCAACCGGCAACATCGTATCGGCTTCCCCATTGGCTACCACGACTTATGTGGTAACAGGAACCGCCAATGGTTGTACCAATACAGCAGATGTTACGGTGAACGTTTACACCAGTATCCCAATCAGCGTTACTCCTGCAACACCCTCCATTTGCCAGGGCGAAAGCGCCATCATCACAGCTAGCGGTGGTATAACCTACACATGGTCACCCCCTGCTACCTTATCTTCCGCAACAGGAGCCAGTGTAACGGCTACACCTTCTACAACCACCGTCTATAATGTAATAGGCAGCGACCTGAGCGGTTGTACCGGCAGCACCAATGTGGTGGTAACCATTAACCCGCTGGCCAACATCAGCTTCCTGGCTAACCCCAAAGAAGGTTGTGCCCCCTTAAGCGTTGACTTCCTCTTCGTGCCCGCTCCCGGGATCATGGACGGGTCGTGGCTCTGGAACTTCGGCGACAACAACAGCACGTCTACCGACACCGCGACCAACCATGTGTACAATAACAATGGTACTTATGTGGTAACGCTTACCGCGCAAACCGTTGACGGCTGTGACGTCAGCGCCCACGACACCATTGTAGTGTACCCTGTGCCGGTAGCTGATTTTGTTGCCCATCCGGATGTGATCACCACTGACAATCCCACGGTGAACTTCATTGACAACTCCACCAACACCAGCCAGTGGGACTGGAACTTTGGCGATCCGGCTTCTGATGAAATGAACACCTCATCCATCACCAACCCGAGCCATAACTACATGACTTCCGGTGAATACACTGTATTGTTGATCGTTTCTAATGAATATGGTTGTATGGACACGGCCACAAAGGTTATCACGGTACACGATGCCTTTGCGTTCTGGATCCCCAATGCCTTCTCGCCCAACGAAGATCTGGTCAATGACTTCTTTGCACCGAAAGGTGTAGGCTTTAAGGAAGACACTTATGTGATGCGCATCTTCGATCGCTGGGGAAGGTCCCTGTATTACACCGAAGACATCACCAAAGGATGGGATGGTAAGGATTATAACAACGGAAAGATGGTCGAGGACGGCGTTTACACCTACCAGATACTGATCACTGACGAAAGCAATCATAAACATGATTACATTGGATCATTGACGCTGCTCAAATAATTGCTAAACATTTATCAAAAAAGAGGCTGTCGTAATTTTGGCAGCCTCTTTTTTATTATTTTTGAGCAGTTAATTATAGGCAACCGTTTTGAATATTTAACTGTCCTTATACTTTCCTTGATCAAAAATTTATTTTAACCACCAAGTCCTTTTCTATGAGCATTCACTCATTAATGCAAACTGCGTTCGTTTCTTTCTCCCGCATTGGACTTTCCAGGGACCATATAAAAGAGCGTTTAATTTTAAGTGTTCTGGCTGTTATTATTGTTAATGCAAGTTTTGGCACAACCAAATTCGCAATAAGCAGTCATCAGCCATTTTGTATTAATAATAGTTTTATTCAATCCCAGAATGGGGAAAACGTTACTTTAATTTTCAAAGTAACGGGCCTGAAATCAGAAGAAGATGCCCGCATTATTGATGAAATATTAATGACAACAAGTTTTATCAGCTCTTCATATACGGATTTCAAAACCGGAATATGTAAAGTTGTAACGGCCAGTATTGAAAATAAAGAAAATATCATAGAAATAATCAGTTATAAAGCAAGCAACAAGATTGGAACTAAGCTATCGGCTGAATTAGTAGAAACGGTTATCGAAAAATAACAGAACAACGCAGGCAAGAAAAATAACTTGGCATATTATTATAAAAAACAATATATGAATAACAGGGTTACTTATTTATTGAAAAAAGCAACCATTACGATAACAGCACTTGCTATCGTAATTTTTTTTAATACAGGCACAGTTAAAGGGCAATATGTTTCCACTTACGCTTTTACACAAGCTGCGGGCGCCTATACAGCCATTGCTGGTACAACTGTTCTTGCTGCAGCCGATGATGATACTGAATCAGTATTGACTGATATAGGTTTCACCTTCAATTATCATTGCGTAAATTATACTCAGTTTTCTGCGAGTCCGAATGGATATATCACGCTGGGAACGGTAGGATCAGCTACAGGTACACCATTAAGTTCAGAAATAAATTGCATTGCATTTGCCGGGGGGGACGGAAAAACCAATACTGCAGTCACTTATTTATTATCTGGGACCGCGCCAAACAGAATACTGACGATTCAATACCCCACTTGGTATGTATATTATAGTGCAACAACTGAAACATTAAGTGCACAAATAAAACTGTACGAAACGACCAATGTCATTAAGATTATTTATGGCCCCTCAGCACATACAACATCATATACCCGTCAGGCGGGGATTACAGGTGCTGCAGTAACTGATCTCAGTGCCCGGACGACAACCACAAACTGGTCCGCTTCAACTGCAGCAATAGCCAATACAGAAACCATGACCTGGTCTTCAACGATATTCCCTGCAAATGGGTTGACCTATACCTGGACACCCCCAGCAGTTTGTGCGGGAATACCAGTTCCGGGCAACACTGTTTCAACAATCAATCCGGTATGTTCTGGTATCCCCTTCACATTATCAACGTCGAATTCGTTGGGCTGCGGAATTACCTATCAATGGCAATCTTCAGCTGATAATATTTCCTGGACAAATATTACCGGAGCGACCGCTGCTACCTATACAGGTTCACAGACAGCAGCTACCTATTACAGATGCCTGGTAACATGTACCAATGGCGGTGCGACTGCGTATTCAACAACATTGTATGAAACAATGAACAGCCCAACCGGCTGTTATTGCGCGTCCAGTGCAACAAGTACATCCGACATGGATATCACCAAAATAATATTTGGCACTATTAATAATACTTCGGCAGAAGTTTCATTAACAGGATCGCAGGGAACAGCTACAGGAACTGCAGGTATGTACAGCAACTGGAGAGGGACTACGGTTCCCATACCTTCATTTTCACAGGGATCAACCAACACTTTTTCGGTTACAATTAACAATGCCGGAGCCACGGCTTACAGCCACTGCATTGTTGTATATATTGATTTTAACCAGGATGGTGACTTTACAGATGGAAATGAATCTTTCAATGTATTTGCCTACGCAAACCCAACCATGCCAAATACCACAACCTATAACATTGCCATTCCCCTTTCGGCAGCTACCGGTATTACAGCCATGCGTATCCTTTGTGTGGAATCATCAACAGCTAACCCTTGTGGAACATATACCTGGGGTGAAACTGAAGATTATAACATTAATATTACCGCAGCTCCTCCATGCTCAGGCACACCAACAGGAGGTACAGCAGCAGCATCTACATTGGCTGGTTGCACAGGTTACTCAGGAGCAATAAGTGTGACGGGGTCATCTATTGCTACAGGCCTTACTTATCAATGGTATTCCTCACCAACAGGAGCTGCACCGTGGACCCTGATTCCGGGCGCAACAGGAGACACTTATACACCGACAACTTACGGACTTTATTATCGCAGGCAGGTAACCTGCACAAGCAGTGGTAATTCTGCTTATTCTTCTTCATTATTATATAATAGCGCTTCTCCGGCAAACGACAACTGCGTTAATGCAACAACATTAACAGTGGATGCCACGCAAACCTGCACTACGGTTGTCTCAGGGACCGTTGCATGTTCTTCGGCTTCCCCGGAAACAAATGCCTGCGGTGTCACAGCCGATGATGATGTTTGGTTTAAATTTACAGCAACGAGTGATATTCAAATAGTTACTCTCTCAAATGCCGCCGGTTCAGCAACTGATATGTATCATTCGGTATATAGCGGTACTTGCGGGTCTCTGACGAGTCTTATATGTAATGATGCTGATCAGTCAACAGTATCAGGATTAATTGTTGGTCAAACTTATTACGTAAGAGTATGGACCTACACAACAACTACCGGACAGACAACTACATTTAATATTTGTGTGGGATCAATACCTCCGCCTGCTGTTCAGGCTCCCTGTACTAATCTGGGTTTTGAGAGCGGGTTTACGGGATGGTATGCCACCGCAGGCGGTTCCGATGATGGGCCTGTCGGAGCAAATTCTCCAACTTATGTTCCTATACTTTTTAATAATAGTACTACCACCCAAACTACAATAATGACCGCCGGAACTGATCCTTATGGTGGATTTCCGACCGTTTTCAATGGGAGTCAGGCTGTTCGTATCAGCAATTCCAGCACATCTGAAACATACAGTGCCGGCTCCATACAGCAGACATTCCTGGTTGATGCTACAAATACCGAGTTTACCTATAGCTATGCTGCTGTTTTACAGGATGGAGGTTCTGGCCATACAGATAACGTTCAACCCTATTTTTCGATCAGTGTTTATGACCAGACAGGGGCAGAAATTTCATGCGGGATGTATCTGATGACAGCACCAGGAGTAGGTTATATCCTGGCAACCGGTTATACGGATGTGTATTATAAACCCTGGTCTACAGTCAGTGTCAACCTTTCTCCATATATCGGACAAACGGTAACGATTAAGGCTAAGGCATCAGATTGCGCATGGGAAGCTCACTTTGGATATGTATATCTGGATTGTTCATGCTCTGCGTTCGGAATTATTAACCCGGCCGTTATTTGTGCAGGCCAACCAGCTACACTTACAGCACCGGCCGGGGCCGCTTCTTATTCCTGGACACCCGGGGGCCAGACAACGCAGTCCATTACTGTAAGTCCTGGCGTTACCACTAATTATACCTGTAATATGACTACCTCAGGGATTACACCCTGCCCGGTTATTCTTACCACAACCGTCACAGTTAATGCAGCAGGTTCTGTAACAGCCTCAAGTAATAGTCCGGTCTGCCCTGGTAATCCATTAAATCTGACCTCCCTTCCCGCTGGGGCTTTATCATACAGCTGGACCGGCCCGAACGGTTTTAACAGCGCCCTTCAAAATCCTATAATCGCTTCCCCCACAGCAGCAGCAACCGGCAATTATACGGTTACAACATCCTTCACCGGTGGTTGTTCCGGTAGTGCCACCGTTGCAGTTACTGTCAGTCCAAACCTAACGGTCACCGCATCAAGCAATACCCCTGTTTGCCAGGGCTCTGCATTGAACCTTTCCTCAACACCAGCCGGAGGGACAACTTATGCCTGGACCGGACCCGGTTCTTTTACCAGCGCGCTGCAAAATCCATCCATAGCAGCAGCAACCCCGGCAGCATCCGGTACCTATACGGTAACCGTGACCAATGCGTCGGGATGCTCAGGATCAAATACCACAACTGTTACTATCAACCCCACCAGTACCATCACACTGACTTCTGCCGCTGCTACTGCAGCCCAGACGCTGTGTATCAACACTGCACTTACCAATATCACCTACTCCACCACAGGGGCAACAGGCGCTACTGTTACAGGATTACCTGCAGGAGTCACTGGAAGCTGGGCTGCAAATGTGTTTACCATCAGCGGAACGCCAAGCGCTGCCGGCACCTTCAGTTATACCATCACCACTTCCGGTGGCTGCGGGACTGCAACAGCAACAGGAACGATTAACGTTGTAACAGCCAACACCATCACCCTGACTTCCGCTGCAGGCACCAATGCACAAACCCTCTGCATTAATACTCCTTTAACCAATATCACCTACGCCACTACCGGTGCTACAGGCGCTACTGTTACAGGATTACCTGCAGGCGTTACAGGAAACTGGGTTGCGAACGTGTTTACCATTAGCGGAACACCCACGGCTACCGGTACATTTAGTTATACCGTTACGACCACAGGAGGTTGCGGAGTTGCTACTGCAACAGGCACCATCACCGTGAACCCGGCCAGTACCATCACACTGACTTCTGCCGCTGCTACAGCAGCCCAGACACTGTGTATCAATACTGCACTTACCAATATCACCTATGCCACCACAAGCGCAACGGGTGCTACTGTTACAGGATTGCCTGCAGGAGTCACAGGAAGCTGGGTGGCGAATGTGTTTACCATCAGCGGAACACCCACGGCTACCGGTACCTTCAGTTATACCATCACCACTTCCGGTGGCTGCGGAGTTGCCACTGCAACCGGCACCATCACCGTGAACCCGGCCAATACCATCATACTGACTTCTGCCGCTGCTACTGCAGCCCAGACGCTGTGTATCAATACTGCGCTTACCAATATCACCTATGCCACCACAAGCGCAACGGGCGCCACTGTTACAGGATTACCTGCTGGAGTCACAGGAAACTGGGCCGCGAACGTGTTTACCATTAACGGAACACCCACGGCTACCGGTACATTTAGTTATACCGTTACGACCACAGGAGGTTGCGGAGTTGCTACTGCAACCGGCACCATCACCGTGAACCCGGCCAGTACCATCACACTGACTTCTGCCGCTGCTACTGCAGCCCAGTCGCTGTGTATCAATACCCTGCTTACCAATATTACTTATGCCACCACAGGTGCGACAGGCGCTACTGTTACAGGATTACCTGCAGGAATCACTGGAAGCTGGGCTGCGAACGTGTTTACCATCAGCGGAACACCAAGCACTGCCGGCACCTTCAGTTATACCGTCACCACTTCCGGTGGCTGCGGTGTTGCTACTGCAACCGGTACCATCACCGTGAATCCGGCCAATACCATCACACTGACTTCTGCTGCAGGCACCAATGCACAATCGATCTGCATCAATACCCTGCTCACCAATATTACTTATGCCACCACAGGGGCAACAGGCGCTACTGTTACAGGATTACCTGCAGGAGTCACTGGAAGTTGGGCTGCAAATGTGTTTACCATCAGCGGAACGCCAAGCGCTGCCGGCACCTTCAGTTATACCGTCACCACTTCCGGTGGCTGCGGGACCGCAACTGCAACAGGAACGATTAACGTTGTAACAGCCAACACCATCACCCTGACTTCTGCCGCTGCTACTGCAGCCCAGACGCTGTGTATCAATACTGCACTTACCAATATCACCTACGCCACTACCGGTGCTACAGGCGCTACTGTTACAGGATTACCTGCAGGCGTTACAGGAAACTGGGTTGCGAACGTGTTTACCATTAGCGGAACACCCACGGCTACCGGTACATTTAGTTATACCGTTACGACCACAGGAGGTTGCGGAGTTGCTACTGCAACAGGCACCATCACCGTGAACCCGGCCAGTACCATCACACTGACTTCTGCCGCTGCTACAGCAGCCCAGACACTGTGTATCAATACTGCACTTACCAATATCACCTATGCCACCACAAGCGCAACGGGTGCTACTGTTACAGGATTGCCTGCAGGAGTCACAGGAAGCTGGGCTGCGAACGTATTTACCATCAGCGGAACGCCAAGCGCTGCCGGTACCTTCAGTTATACCATCACCACTTCCGGTGGCTGCGGAGTTGCCACTGCAACCGGCACCATCACCGTGAACCCGGCCAATACCATCACACTAACTTCTGCTGCAGGCACCAATGCACAATCGATCTGCATCAATACCCTGCTCACCAATATTACTTATGCCACCACAGGGGCAACAGGCGCAACGGTTACAGGATTACCTGCAGGAGTCACTGGAAGCTGGGCTGCAAATGTGTTTACCATCAGCGGAACGCCTACAGCTTCGGGGACCTTCAGCTATACCATCACCACTTCCGGTGGCTGCGGGACTGCAACAGCAACAGGAACGATTAACGTTGTAACAGCCAACACCATCACCCTGACTTCCGCTGCAGGCACCAATGCACAAACCCTCTGCATTAATACTCCTTTAACCAATATCACCTACGCCACTACCGGTGCTACAGGCGCTACTGTTACAGGATTACCTGCAGGCGTTACAGGAAACTGGGTTGCGAACGTGTTTACCATTAGCGGAACACCCACGGCTACCGGTACATTTAGTTATACCGTTACGACCACAGGAGGTTGCGGAGTTGCTACTGCAACAGGCACCATCACCGTGAACCCGGCCAGTACCATCACACTGACTTCTGCCGCTGCTACAGCAGCCCAGACACTGTGTATCAATACTGCACTTACCAATATCACCTATGCCACCACAAGCGCAACGGGTGCTACTGTTACAGGATTGCCTGCAGGAGTCACAGGAAGCTGGGTGGCGAATGTGTTTACCATCAGCGGAACACCCACGGCTACCGGTACCTTCAGTTATACCATCACCACTTCCGGTGGCTGCGGAGTTGCCACTGCAACCGGCACCATCACCGTGAACCCGGCCAATACCATCATACTGACTTCTGCCGCTGCTACTGCAGCCCAGACGCTGTGTATCAATACTGCGCTTACCAATATCACCTATGCCACCACAAGCGCAACGGGCGCCACTGTTACAGGATTACCTGCTGGAGTCACAGGAAACTGGGCCGCGAACGTGTTTACCATTAACGGAACACCCACGGCTACCGGTACATTTAGTTATACCGTTACGACCACAGGAGGTTGCGGAGTTGCTACTGCAACCGGCACCATCACCGTGAACCCGGCCAGTACCATCACACTGACTTCTGCCGCTGCTACTGCAGCCCAGTCGCTGTGTATCAATACCCTGCTTACCAATATTACTTATGCCACCACAGGTGCGACAGGCGCTACTGTTACAGGATTACCTGCAGGAATCACTGGAAGCTGGGCTGCGAACGTGTTTACCATCAGCGGAACACCAAGCACTGCCGGCACCTTCAGTTATACCGTCACCACTTCCGGTGGCTGCGGTGTTGCTACTGCAACCGGTACCATCACCGTGAATCCGGCCAATACCATCACACTGACTTCTGCTGCAGGCACCAATGCACAATCGATCTGCATCAATACCCTGCTCACCAATATTACTTATGCCACCACAGGGGCAACAGGCGCTACTGTTACAGGATTACCTGCAGGAGTCACTGGAAGTTGGGCTGCAAATGTGTTTACCATCAGCGGAACGCCAAGCGCTGCCGGCACCTTCAGTTATACCGTCACCACTTCCGGTGGCTGCGGGACCGCAACTGCAACAGGAACGATTAACGTTGTAACAGCCAACACCATCACCCTGACTTCTGCCGCTGCTACTGCAGCCCAGACGCTGTGTATCAATACTGCACTTACCAATATCACCTACGCCACTACCGGTGCTACAGGCGCTACTGTTACAGGATTACCTGCAGGCGTTACAGGAAACTGGGTTGCGAACGTGTTTACCATTAGCGGAACACCCACGGCTACCGGTACATTTAGTTATACCGTTACGACCACAGGAGGTTGCGGAGTTGCTACTGCAACAGGCACCATCACCGTGAACCCGGCCAGTACCATCACACTGACTTCTGCCGCTGCTACAGCAGCCCAGACACTGTGTATCAATACTGCACTTACCAATATCACCTATGCCACCACAAGCGCAACGGGTGCTACTGTTACAGGATTGCCTGCAGGAGTCACAGGAAGCTGGGCTGCGAACGTATTTACCATCAGCGGAACGCCAAGCGCTGCCGGTACCTTCAGTTATACCATCACCACTTCCGGTGGCTGCGGAGTTGCCACTGCAACCGGCACCATCACCGTGAACCCGGCCAATACCATCACACTAACTTCTGCTGCAGGCACCAATGCACAATCGATCTGCATCAATACCCTGCTCACCAATATTACTTATGCCACCACAGGGGCAACAGGCGCAACGGTTACAGGATTACCTGCAGGAGTCACTGGAAGCTGGGCTGCAAATGTGTTTACCATCAGCGGAACGCCTACAGCTTCGGGGACCTTCAGCTATACCATCACCACTTCCGGTGGCTGCGGGACTGCAACAGCAACAGGAACGATTAACGTTGTAACAGCCAACACCATCACCCTGACTTCCGCTGCAGGCACCAATGCACAAACCCTCTGCATTAATA